>Ga0208380_1000432_pt1 | contig 11175 bp, 9 predicted proteins | sample CryBogCBE27Jun07_FD_184570 | JGI IMG/M metagenome (GOLD analysis project Ga0208380, IMG submission 184570) | Freshwater microbial communities from Crystal Bog, Wisconsin, USA - CBE27Jun07 (SPAdes) | ecosystem: Environmental > Aquatic > Freshwater > Lake | place: Crystal Bog, Wisconsin, USA... | reverse complement strand
CCATCGATGACCTGCTGGCGACGACCATAAATAACTTTTCGCTGCTCGTTCATTACTTCGTCGTACTTAAGAACGTCCTTACGGATCTCAGCGTTACGTCCTTCAACACCGTTTTGTGCGCGCTCGATTGCCTTGGTGACCATCTTGGCTTCAATGGCTTCACCATCTGGCATGGTGCGGTCCATAACCCAGGACACTGCGCCAGTTGCAAAAAGACGAAGTAGTTCGTCTTCGAGAGAAAGGTAAAAACGACTCTCGCCCGGGTCGCCTTGACGACCGGAACGACCACGAAGCTGATTGTCAATACGTCGTGAATCGTGACGCTCGGTTCCTAGAACGTAGAGTCCACCGGCAGCACGAACTTCTTCTCCTTCAGCGTCGCACAGTGGTTTCCACTTCGCGAATGATTCTTTGTAGGCAGCGTCGTACTCTTCAGTCCCCTGCTCTAAGCCCTTGCCCTGAACTTCTCGGTTTGCAAGACCTTCAGCGTTACCACCAAGGATTACGTCAACTCCACGACCGGCCATGTTGGTAGCAACTGTTACGGCGTGCTTACGACCTGCTTGGGCGACAACTTCCGCTTCACGGAAGTGTTGTTTTGCGTTAAGGACCTCGTGCTGAATACCAGCCTTGGTAAGTGCCTTCGAAAGAAGTTCGGACTTTTCAACTGATGCGGTACCGAGAAGAACTGGTTGTCCCTTGTCGTTACGCGCGCGAACGTCATCAACAATGGCATTGAACTTGTCTTGTTCCGTCTTATAAATAAGGTCAGCTTGGTCGATGCGCTGTGGGACACGGTGTGTAGGAATTGGCACAACAACGAGGCCATAAGTATTTCCAAATTCTGCTGCTTCGGTTTCAGCAGTTCCGGTCATACCGGAAAGCTTTTCGTAGAGGCGGAAGTAGTTCTGCAAGGTAACAGTTGCCCACGTGTGGTTTTCTTCTTGAATGCGAACGCGTTCCTTCGCTTCAACTGCTTGGTGCAAGCCGTCAGACCAGCGGCGACCATCAAGGGTGCGACCGGTGAACTCGTCAATAATCTTTACTTCACCATCAGCAACAAGGTATTCCTTGTCTCGGTGAAAGAGTTCCTTGGCACGAAGAGCTTGACCGAGTTGGTGAACGTAATTTGTCGCAACTGCGTCATAAAGGTTGCTGACACCAAGTTGCTTCTCAACTTTTTCGATACCTGCTTCAGTTGGTACGACAGTCTTCTTTTCCTCGTCAACTTCGTAATCAACGTCGCGAGTAAGTGATCGAACGATTGTTGAGAATTGGTAGTACAGCTTCGTTACGTCTGACGCTGGGCCAGAGATGATGAGCGGGGTACGTGCTTCATCAATAAGGATTGAGTCAACTTCGTCGACGATTGCGTAGTGGTGACCACGCTGGACCATGTGCTCGGCGCGGCGTGCCATGTTGTCGCGTAGGTAGTCGAATCCAAATTCAGTGTTTGTTCCATACGTCACGTCTGACGCGTACGCCTGACGCTTGTCTTCAAACTCAGTGAGGTCTGGTCCAACTCGTCCAACGCTGATGCCTAGGAAGCGGTGCAGCTGTCCCATCCAGTTAGCGTCACGAGTGGCAAGGTAATCATTCACCGTTACAACGTGCACACCTTTTCCAGCCAGTGCGTTCAAGTACACCGGCAAAGTTGAAACGAGTGTCTTACCTTCACCAGTTTTCATTTCTGCAATCCAGCCGAAGTGCAGTGCCATTCCACCCATGAGTTGTTCGTCGTAGTGACGTTGACCAAGCACGCGTGTTGCGCCTTCACGAACAACAGCGAAGGCCTCAATTAGAAGGTCGTCGAGTGTTTCGCCGTCGTTTAGACGAGCGCGGAATTCATCGGTCTTGGCGCGAAGTTCTTCGTCGCTAAGGGCAGCCATGGCGTCACCAAGCTCGTTGATTGGTCCGACGAGACTGGCGAGTTCACGAACTCGCTTGCCTTCTCCGGCCTTCAGAATCTTGTTAAACACACTCATGTTGTGACTTACCTTTAGTACTAGTACTTCTAAAGCTTTAGAGCTGCGAGTGCCTGACCTGGTCTTTGACCCCACACCCGCCTACGCCGGGGATGACCACTTTGATCAATCCAACGCAGGACTTACATCTAAACCGCGCCATGCTCAGCGTCGTTAAACGCCTTACGTGGGTCGTTTTGCCCGCGGCTAGCATCGACTTTCAACCACAGCACACTCGCAGCCCTGGATACATTCTAGGCGTTTTAGGAAGTTAGCCCTTCGGGCGAATCACTAGTACCAGTACGAGTCGTAGCCCAAGCACCAGCGATGCCAGCGGAGCTAAAACACGTCTTAGACCGCGTGCGGTCTGCCACTCGAAGCGAAGAGCACTCTGATGGTGCGCAATGAGCATCTCTCTAGAGGCGCGGCTTCGAGATAGTCCTTCAATGTGAGTCACCACAGCATCGCTGCAAGCGCCCACACCGTACCCGTGTTCACGAACTTGCCAGCACAGTGCCATGTCTTCAGCGAACATGAAATACCGCTCGTCAAAGCCACCTATTTCTTCAAAGACATTTCTTCGAATTAAAAAACATGCGCCAGATACCCAGTCAACAGTTCCATCACTTCTAGGAGAACGGTAGGCCTTGGTGGCTGGGTTACTTGGCCACACTGGAGCCAGCAAGGCGTGCAATGCCGCAAGCCACAAGTTTGGAAACACTCGCTGTGATGGGTAGACACTCGCATCAGGGCGCTTAATCTGAGGACCGACCACAGCGACATCTGCATGCTCGTCTAAGTACTTCACCATTCGAGCAACGGCGTTCTCGTGGACCACAACGTCAGGATTGGAAACAAGAAGAAACTCGAACTCACCCGTTTGAGCAGCCCCACGATTGACCCCGCGACCGTAACCGAGATTTTGATGCGGCTCAACAAGTACTACGTCACGTCCGTCCAGTGCCGGAGGAGTTGAACCGACTTCGCCATTTTCTACAACGACAACTTGCCTGACACCATTTTGTCGAAGCGAGTCAATGCACTCAGCGAGTGCAGCGCCCGCATGGAAGTCCACAATGACGCAAGCGACTCTGGAAGAAACATCACTCATTAGCTGTTCCTTCTGGCTCGGTCATTTAGTAAACGGGTCACTGCATCATGCCAGTTAGGTAGTGGCTGGAATGAACTGTTCCACTTCGTTGTTGAAAGATCGCTTCGCACGGGTCGAGTAGCCAACGGAGCTGGAGACAAGTCTGACGTCTTAATCGGCGTTGCAAAGTCGTTTCCACGTCCAAGAACTTCTCCAGCAAACTTCGCAACCTCAAACCAGGTTGTTGTTTCAGTATTTGCAACGTGCCAGATTCCGCCCGGACGAGTTCGCACCAATGTGACAAGTGCTCTAGCTAAATCGCTGGCGACCGTTACGGTGCCAGTTTGATCATCAACGAATCGAACATTTTCTCCAGAAAGTGCACGATCCGCAATGACGTGCAGCACGTTCTTTCCTCGAACACCCATAACCCACGAGGTTCTAACAATCGTGTCGGCATCTGAACAGAGTTGCTCTCCAAGAAGTTTCGATGCGCCATAAACACCGAGGGGATTTGTCTGGTCGTCAACTTCGTAGGCGCTCCCCTTGTTGCCATCAAACACGTAGTCAGTTGAAATTGCAATGAGGTGAGCGCCATTTTCTTTGGCGGCGAGTGACAGCGATTCAGTTCCTTGAGCGTTCACCAAGAAGCAGTTATCACGATCGGTTTCAGCTTTATCAACCGCCGTGTAGGCAGCCAAGTGAACAATGACGTCAGGCTTGGCCGTTTCGACGGCTTTCATAACCGCATCGCGATTTGTTATGTCAAGGTCGTGATGGTTGAGCCCTAGGACTTCAAATTCTTCTTTTGTAACTGGAGAAGAGTCTGGTTGGAACGCTCGGTCTCCCCCTAGAGGAGTGGTGCCACCGAGAACGTCAACGAGGTCTACACCTACTTGACCGGCAGCTCCAGTTATGAGAACGCGAGTCATGGCGCAATCACCTGAACGTGGCGCACGTGGATGACGTCGCCCACCGAAATGATCTTCTCTTCTCCCGCAGCGTTCAAAATCAGTCGACCTGTTGCATCAATGCCGGTTGCGAGGGCTGGGAACATGGCGTCACTCTGTTCAACAATGACGCTTCGACCAATGGTTTCGAGAACTGATTCATATTCCGCTCGCAACATTTGCCGACCTGCTTCGGTGTCGAGCAGTCCACGGCGAATGTTTAGTTCTTCAAGAAGTTTTTCCAGAAGAGCTTCTGGAGTAATCGTCACACCGGAAACTTTCAGTGCATTAGTTGCTGGAAGTCCCTCGGGACTGTCGGTGAGATTTATCCCAATGCCTGCGACAATGGTGATTCCATTTTCAGATTGAACAACCTCGGCGAGTAGTCCAGCAATTTTCTTGTCATCAACAATTAAGTCATTGGGCCACTTGAGTTGTGGGTAGACACTGCAGAGTGCACCGAGCGCACTACGAGCACTGAGCGCAACCGCTGCTACAACTAGTTGCATTTCGTCTGGTGATGTTGGTGGTGAGAGAAGGATTGAGCACATGAGCGCTGAGCGTGGTGGCGCCTCCCAGGTGCGGTCCAGTCGTCCTCGACCCGCGCTCTGATAATCAGCACGAGCCACTAGGCCCTCAGAGGCGCCTTCTTTTGCCTTTACTGATACGTAAGTATTGGTGGAGTTGATTTCTTCAAAGTGCTCAACTCGCCAGGTAATCGGGTTCACTCCATAAACACTAGGGTTTAGGAGACAAGTGGTAAGAATTAATGTCCATTTACGGAGGTTTTAGGTGCTTAAGAAAGTCCTCATCGCTAACCGCGGTGAAATTGCGGTTCGTGTGATCCGAACCTGTCGAGAGATGGGCATTGGAACCGTTGCCGTCTATTCCGAACTTGACCGTAACGCGCTACACGTACGTCTCGCCGATGAGGCCTACGCCCTTGGTGGATCTACCGCCGCTGAGAGCTACTTGAATACTGAAGCCATTCTTGACGTCATCAAAAAGTCTGGTGCAGACGCCGTGCACCCGGGCTATGGATTCTTCTCAGAAAACACCGACTTCGCTCGCGCCATTACTGAAATGGGAGTGACCTTCATTGGGCCACCACCAGAAGCAATCGAAGTTATGGGTGACAAAATTTCTTCTCGTATTGCTGCACAAAAAGCCGGAGTATCTGGTGTTCCTGGTCGCAACGAAACATTGACTAACGCGAAAGAAGTTATTTCTTTCGGAAAAGAATTCGGATGGCCAGTGGCCATTAAGGCTGCCTACGGTGGCGGTGGACGCGGAATGAAAGTTGTTCATAACGCTGAAGAAGCTGAAGCAGCTCTTGAGAGTGCCATGCGTGAAGCTCTTAGCTACTTCGGTCGCTCAGAATGCTACGTAGAGCGCTACCTCACCTGGCCGCGTCACATTGAAATGCAAGTCATTGCCGACAAGCATGGCAACACACTCTGGCTCGGAGAACGTGACTGCTCAGCACAGCGTCGTCACCAAAAGCTCGTTGAAGAATCACCAGCGCCAAACTTCCCTGAAGAAGTTCGCCGTGCGATGGGTGAAGCTGCTGTAAAGGTCTCAGAAGCTTGTGGTTACTTCAACGCTGGAACAGTTGAATTCCTCTTCCAAGACGGAGAGTTCTTCTTCCTTGAAATGAACACTCGCCTCCAGGTAGAGCACCCAGTAACTGAGCTCGTTACCGGACTTGACCTCGTTGAGTGGCAGATTCGTATTGCAGCTGGAGAAAAGTTAGAACTCACCCAGGACAGCATTGAGCGAAATGGTCACTCCATTGAAGTTCGCATTAACGCTGAAGACCCATCTGGTGGAAAGTTCGTTCCCTCACCTGGCACGCTCACCCGCTTTGATCAGCCATCTGGTCCCGGAGTGCGTCTCGACGCTGGTTATGCAGCTGGTGACACTGTGTCGCAGTACTACGACAACTTGATTGGAAAGCTCATTGTGTGGGCACCAACTCGTGAGAAGGCTCGTCGCCGCATGCTTCGAGCTATTGAAGAAACTGTCATTGAAGGTGTTGCCACAACGCTTCCTGCTGACACGATCATCCTTGAGAGCGAAGACTTCGTAAACGGAACCCACTCAACTAAGTGGGTAGAAGAAACTCTTGACTTCACCAACCTCGTTGTATCCGCTACTGGTGGATCTGCTCCGGTTGATGGCAAGGTTCGAAAGGACGTCACTGCTGAAGTGAACGGACGTCGAGTCAATGTTTCAATCTGGGTTGAAGAGAATGGTGATGACGGTCTTCCAAAGGCACATTCAACTGCAGCCAAGCCTCGCCGCCAGCACCACACCGGAGCTATCGGTAGTGGATCTGGCAAGGTATCAGTTGCAATGCAAGGAACAATCGTCAAGGTTTCAGTTGCCGAAGGTGACACGGTTGAAGTCGGACAAGCCATTGTGATTCTTGAAGCCATGAAGATGGAAAACAACGTCAACGCCGAAAAGGCTGGTGTCGTTAAAACCATCAAGGTGAAGCCTGGTGACTCAGTTGCTGCTGGCGACGTTGTTGCCATTATCGAATGACCTCTCGCGACACTGCATCCGAAGCAATCAAAAGTGCTTCCAACACACTGGTAGAACTCAGCCACTTCATTCACAAAAACCCTGAGCTCGGTTACGAAGAGTTCAAGAGCGCTGAGGCTGTTGCCAATGCCGCAAAGTCAGCTGGCTTCAACGTGGAAACGGGAATTGCTGGTCTTGCAACTGCGTTTCGTGCCACCAAGGGATCTGGCGAACTGAGCATTGTGTTTTGCGCCGAATATGACGCTCTCCCCGATGTAGGTCACGCTTGTGGTCACAACATCATTGCAGCATCGTCACTTGGTGCCGCCATTGGACTTGGTGCAGTAGCTGACGAACTAGGACTCACCGTGACGCTTCTCGGAACGCCTTCTGAAGAAGGTGGCGGCGGAAAGATTGACCTGATTAATGCAGGTGAGTTCAAGAACGCCCACGCCGCAATGATGGTGCATCCTTGGCCAACTGAGCGTCTCGATGCACAGTGTCTTGCTGTTGATCACTTTGATGTGACGTTCACCGGAAAAGATGCACACGCATCTGCAGCGCCATTCGAAGGCATCAACGCGCTGGACGCCATGACTATTTCTCAAGTGGCTCTTGGCCTACTTCGCCAGCAACTCCACCCCGGTGATCAAGTACACGGCATTGTGGTTGAAAGCGGTTCCGCTGCAAACATCATCCCGAGCCATGCGCTCGGTCGTTTCATGGCCCGTTCAGTCACTTCAGCACGCCTTGGCGCACTGCGTAAGCGCATTGACGCGTGTTTCCAGGCAGGAGCACTTGCAACTGGCGCAGCATTAAAGATTGAAGAGCTTGGAAGTCAGTTCTCACACATGGAAACCAATGCCGAGATCTTGAACCACTACCGCAGCGCCGCCGAAGCACTTGGGCGAACATTTGAAATTGATGATGCACACACGCCACGGCCAACAATTTCAACGGACATGGCGAATGTTTCACTCGTTGTTCCGTCAATTCACCCACTCATTGCGATTCCCACTCATGGTGCGGTAAATCACCAACCTGAGTTCACCGCAGCCTGCATTACCAAGGAAGCCGACCAGGCAGTTATTGACGGCGCAGTTGCCCTCGCCCACACTGCTATTGCAGTTGCTGAAGACGCGGCGCTACGTGCAAAGTTGCTGAAGAAGTAATGGTCCTCGAGCACGCAGTTCTGCCGGTTACCCCTGGCGAAGAAGAAGCATTCGCGCAAGATCTAAAGATTGCCCTTCCCATCATTCGTTCAGCTCCTGGATGTCGTGGAGCAGAAGTTCGTCGTGAAGTGGAAGATCCAACCAAGCACTTGCTGCTTGTTCAGTGGGATTCAGTTGAAGCACACAATGAGTTTCGAAACACTGACCTGTACCAGCAGTGGCGTGCGCTAACGCATCCTCACTACTCCGGAAAAGTTGGCGTCGATTTCTTTGTGACGCACTTCTCAGAACCACTTACTACTTAGTGGGGCTGGTACGTTCCAAATTCAGCTCGTAGAACATCCGCAACTTCACCAAGTGTGGCCATGCGAGATAGCGCAGTCTTCATTGGATAGAGCAGGTTCTGTGTTCCGCGTGCAGCCGCTGCCACGTCATCGAGCGCAGCCTTCACGCCGTCATTGTCACGCTTAGTTTTAAGAGCCTTAACGCGAGTCACCTGGTCTTCTTGCTGCTTCTTATCGACCGGGAATACATCATTCTTGGTTGTTTCAACTTCTGCGAACTTGTTAACACCCACAACGACGTTGTCGCCCTTGTCCACATTGCGAGCAAATTCATACGCCGCAGATTCAATTTCGTCCTGCATGTAGTTAGCTTCAATTGCTGCCACTGCCCCGCCCATGTCATCAATGGCCTTAATGTACGCAGCCGCCAACTTCTCCACTTCATCAGTCATTGACTCCACAAAGTATGAACCAGCGAGTGGGTCAACGGTGTCGGCAATTCCTGATTCGTAGCCGAGGATCTGCTGGGTACGAAGAGCGAGCTTTGCGGCGTGCTCAGTTGGAAGGCCAAGCGCTTCGTCGAAACCATTGGTGTGCAGTGACTGTGTGCCACCAAGCGCTGCAGCCATGGCCTGGACGGCCACGCGAACCACATTGTTTAGTGGTTGCTGCGCAGTAAGAGTTGATCCACCCGTTTGTGTGTGGAAGCGAAGCATCATCGACTTAGGATCTTTTGCACCAAAACGGTCACGCATGATGTTTGCCCACAAACGGCGAGCAGCACGGTACTTGGCGATCTCTTCGAACATGTTGTTATGGGCGTTAAAGAAGAAGCTGAGTCGAGGAGCAAAGTCATCGATAGCGAGTCCAGCAGCCATGGCTGCTTCTACGTAAGCAATTCCGTTAGCGAGGGTGAAGGCGATCTCTTGCACTGCAGTAGAGCCTGCTTCACGAATGTGATAGCCAGAAATTGAAATTGTGTTCCAGTTAGGCATTTCCTTCGCGCAGTAGCTAAAGGTGTCGACGATAAGGCGCATCGAAGGACGTGGAGGATAAATGTACGTTCCGCGTGCAACGTATTCCTTCAAGATGTCATTTTGAATAGTTCCGCGAAGCTTGTCCCCGCTCACGCCCTGTTCTTCAGCGACAAGCTGGTAGAACAACAACAGTGTTGACGCTGTTGAGTTAATCGTCATTGAAGTCGTTACTTCGTCGAGTGGAAGTCCAGCCAGAAGGAGGCGCATGTCATCAAGTGACGAAATAGCAACTCCTACTTTTCCAACTTCACCTTCTGAGCGAACGTGGTCGGCGTCGTATCCCATCTGCGTAGGAAGATCGAACGCACATGACAGTCCAGTTTGTCCAGCACCGAGGAGAAACTTGAAACGTTCGTTCGTAGCTTCAGCAGTGCCGAACCCCGCGTACTGACGCATGGTCCAAAGTCGACCTCGGTACATTGACTCTTGTACACCACGTGTATATGGGAATGACCCTGGGGCACCAAGCTTGGAAGCAGCGTCAAAATTGCTGAGGTCGCTTGCTGAGTAGATCGGGTTGATTTCAATGCCGGAATCTGTGGAACGCGTGTTATCTGCCATGGGTATAAAGGTTAGGCGCTACTGAGGTGTCGAAAACAATGCTGAATAATCATCTTGATCAGGGATTAGTCAACTACTGGTTGAGTAATCGGCAAGGATAGAGGGATGTACTGCACTCACTGTGGATCCCAAGTTGATGGCACGCACTGCTCAGTGTGTGGACAAGCAACCTCAACAACACTCGCTGCACAGCCCACAGAGCTTGCTGGTTGGTGGCACCGCGTGGGAGCGACAGTCATCGACAACTTAGTTTTGCTTCTTCCGTCTGCACTTGTGGGCATCGGAGCAACAGCCTTTGCAGGAAGTTACGTGGGTGCAATTGCTATTTTGATTTTTCAGGGAATGTACTTCACACGAATGCTTTCATCACCAATGAGCCAAACCGTGGGTAACCGAGTTGCTAAAACTCGAGTTGTTGATGCAATTACTGGCGCTGCTCCAACTCGTCAGCAAGCATTTAGGCGCTGGCTGCCAATTGCGTTATTTCAAGGTGCCGGAATAACAACTTCGATAGTTTTACCCCCATTAGCAATTCTTATTGCTATCGACTATTTCTTGCCTCTGTATGACAAGCGCAATCAAACACTTCACGACAAATTTGCCGGAACGATCGTGATCAAGGTCAACTAATTAGTTGAAGACGTGTCGTCTAGCTTTCCAATACCTGCAGAAAGCATCACAGAGTTAGGAATCTTTAAGGTTCCTTCGTCAGTTTGAACAGTCACATAGGTAAGACCAGTTTCTAAAATCTTGGCCCTAAGGGTTCCGATTCCACCTGAGCGAATCTCTACGAAGTCTCCAACGCTGTACGGGTGAGCTACTAGCAGCACGAGCGCTGCAAAGAAATTACCGAGGCTCTGCTGTGCTGCGATACCAAGTATCACACCAAGAAGTCCAACACTGACAAGTAGACGCCCAAGCGAGATGCCTACGAGCGACAGTGCAGTAATAAGAACAATGACGTAACCGAATCCAGTGATAACAATTCGTACTCCTGCTCCTGCAGACCAGAACTTGCGCCTAGCAACGAACTCGCCTATTGCTGAACCAAGATTGCGTGCACAGATAATTCCAGTTACGAGAACTATCAGTGCAGCGATCCAACCAACTAGGTGAATGTTGTTAGAAAGAACGTTGACGTGGTGCGCCAACTGGCTACGAAAAAGAATTGCTGCCAGAGCAATGAGCCCGCTAAGGATTCCCTTAAACCAGTTGGCCTTCATGTGATTTACGCCGGAACAGTGGCGTGAGGCATGCAGAGATCGTCATATTCAGCAATGATGATCGGTCCTGCATTTTCGCCACATGCTGGGCACTGCGGGTCACGACGAACCTTGAATGTACGAAAGCTCTGGTCGAGTGAGTCATATGACAAGAGACGTCCAATAAGTGGCTCACCGAGGTCGAGAATCAACTTGATTGTTTCAATTGCTTGGATTGAACCAATGATTCCAGGAAGAACTCCGAGCACTCCAGCTTCAGCACAGCTTGGTGCAAGCTCGGCTGGTGGTGGTTCAGGAATCATGCAGCGGTAGCAAGGGCCAACGTAAGGGGCAAAGATTGTTGCTTGACCTTCGAAGCGAAAGATTGA
>Ga0208380_1000430_pt1 | contig 11208 bp, 9 predicted proteins | sample CryBogCBE27Jun07_FD_184570 | JGI IMG/M metagenome (GOLD analysis project Ga0208380, IMG submission 184570) | Freshwater microbial communities from Crystal Bog, Wisconsin, USA - CBE27Jun07 (SPAdes) | ecosystem: Environmental > Aquatic > Freshwater > Lake | place: Crystal Bog, Wisconsin, USA... | reverse complement strand
ATGTTCCTGACTTTGAAACCAAGCCAATTCGTCCTGGGCCAGTGATATCTCCAGGAATGATTCCAATATTAGATAGTCCAGGGCTTATAAGTCCTGGACAGTTTGGACCAATTAAACGAGTTGTTCCCTTGGCTACCGCATGTGCATAGAAGGCGGCTGAGTCGTGTACTGGGATGCCCTCGGTAATGACCACACACAGTGGCAGCCCCGCATCAATCGCGTCCATGACAGCAGCTTTTGCAAACTTGGGTGGAACAAAAACAACTGATGCATTTGCCCCTGTTGCGCTAATTGCTTCTGCAACAGTATTAAAGACAGGCAAAGTCTTGCCTTCAATCTCAACGCTTTGCCCACCTTTACCAGGTGTAACGCCACCAACAATATTTGTTCCATACTTAAGCATGCGCCCAGTGTGTTTAGTTCCTTCAGAACCAGTCATACCTTGAACTACAACTTTGGTCTGCTTATTAATGAAAATCGCCATTTACTTTGCCGCCAATTCTGCTGCTTTTGCTGCTGCGCCATCCATCGTGTCTAACTGCTGCACTAATGGGTGGCCTGCATCATTAAGAATCTTGCGACCCTCTATGACGTTATTTCCATCAAGGCGAACCACAATTGGCTTAGTTGCTTTGCTGCCCAACATTTCAAGGGCTTGAACAATTCCGTTTGCGACCGCGTCACAGGCGGTAATTCCACCGAAAACGTTAACAAAGACGCTTCTAACATCTGGGTCACCCAAAATAATTGAAAGTCCATCAGCCATTACTTGAGCAGATGCTCCTCCACCGATGTCAAGGAAGTTTGCTGGCTTGACTCCATATTTTTCACCCGCATAAGCAACAACATCTAATGTGCTCATAACAAGGCCAGCGCCGTTTCCAATAATTCCAACTTCACCATCAAGCTTCACGTAATTAAGGTTCTTTGCTTTTGCTGCTGCCTCTAATGGATTTGCTGAAGCGTGATCGATAAGTGACTCATGGTTTGGATGACGGAAAGATGCGTTGTCATCGAGCGTGACTTTTCCATCTAGCGCAATAATTCTTCCATCATCGGTTTTCACTAATGGGTTAATTTCCATCAAAGTTGCATCTTCGGCAACAAATGCTGCCCACAACTTAAGAAGAACTTCAGCGACATCATTAGTGATATCCGCAGGGAACTGTCCTGCTCGCACAATTTCAAGCGCCTCCTCTTTTGAAATTCCCACGTTGGGATCAATACCAACACGTGCCAACTTCTCTGGCTGAGTATGAGCAACTTCTTCAATCTCCATGCCGCCGGCAACAGATGCCATAACTAAAAAGTTGCGGTTAGCTCGGTCCAGCAAAATTGCCATGTAATACTCTTCAGCGATTGGCGCTGCTTGAGCAATCATTACTTGATGAACTGTGTGACCTTTAATATCCATACCAAGAATCGCTTCAGCTTTTCCGCGCGCATCCTGTGCATCTTGCGCTAATTTAACTCCGCCAGCTTTTCCGCGGCCTCCGACTTTTACTTGTGCTTTAACAACAACTTTGCCACCCATTTTTGAAGCAGCAGCTTCGGCGGCTTCAGGAGTCGATGCAACTGCGCCTGCTAAAACTGGAATGTTGTGTTCTTCAAAAAGATCTCGAGCTTGATACTCAAAGAGATCCACGCGCTACCCCACTTCGTTCATTTGTCAGGAAAAATTGAAACTCAATACTGGTAAATCCTACTTTGACTCTCAGAGCTTCTCGACCGGCGCGTAGCGAAGCAACAGCCGCTTCTCCCCAACGCTGCCAAAATCAATGGTTGCTTCAGCCCGATCGCCCTCTCCGGATATTGCAACAACCTTGCCCAATCCAAATGTGTCATGAGACACACGATCTCCAACCGCCAAAATAATTGCTGCGGCGCTGACCTTCTTGCCCGTCGCTCGAGGAGGTGGGCCAAATTTTCGAGATGGTTTAAGTGAGCTGTTTACATTTATACCTTCAGAAGATGTCTCATTCCAGGCAATCACATCATCTGGAATTTCAGAAAGAAATCTAGATGGCGGGTTGTATGTCGGAGCGCCCCATGAAGAACGATATTCGGCGCGAGAAACGTAAAGGCGCTTACGTGCACGGGTTAAACCAACATAAGCAAGTCTACGTTCCTCTTCAATCTCTGCCTTATCCCCCAGAGTTCTTGAGTGAGGGAAAATTCCTTCCTCCATACCTGTAAGAAATACTGTTGGAAATTCCAATCCTTTGGCTGTGTGAAGGGTCATCATCGTGACGACACCGCCATGATCTTCACCATCTGGAATCTGATCCGAGTCAGCAACCAACGAAACATCTTCCAAGAAGCCGATGAGTGAGATCTCCTCACCCTCTTCAACTTCACTTTCTTCATACTCTGTAGCAACCGAAACAAGTTCTTCTAGATTCTCAACGCGACCTTCATCTTGTGGATCATGACTATTGGCAAGCTCTGATAGCAACCCACTTTGCTCAAGTACTGCTTGAGCAATAATTGAAAGCTTTGTTTTTGCCTCTACCAAAGTTTGTAGAGATTGAATGAGGTGAACAAATTCAGTGATTGATCCCAGGGACCTCGTCGGAACATCTGCTGCAGATGATGCACTACATAGCGCTGTCCAAAATGAAATATCTCTAGCTTTTGCATGGGCATCAATAGTGTCTAAAGCTCGATCGCCAATACCTCGCTTAGGAGTATTGATAATCCTGCGTAGGGAGACTTCATCTTCAGGGTTAACGAGTACACGCAAATAGGCAAGAAAGTCTTTAACTTCTTTGCGTTCATAAAATCGAACCCCACCTACAACTTTATAGGGGATAGCTGCGCGTAAAAATATCTCCTCAAAGAGGCGTGATTGCGCATTTGTTCGATAGAAAATTGCAGTATCTCCCGGGTTGGAAAGTCCATCGTTTCGCAATCTTCCGATCTCCCCGACCACAAAATCTGCTTCATCATGCTCGCTCTCAGCGACATAGCCTGTAATGATCTCGCCTTTACCCTCTTCTGACCAGAGATTCTTATCTTTACGACCCTCATTATTTGAAATTACTGCATTTGCTGCAGTCAATATGTTTTGTGTTGAGCGGTAATTTTGCTCAAGCATGATTGTGCGGGCACTTGGGTAATCCTCTTCAAATTGCAGGATGTTCCGAATATTTGCCCCTCTAAAGGCATAAATAGACTGGTCGGCGTCGCCCACTACGCAGAGTTCTGCGATGGGAAATCCTTCTCCAACTACGCCTACTAATTCACGAATCAATATGTATTGAGCGTGGTTTGTATCTTGGTACTCATCAACCAATATGTGTTTAAAGCGTGATCTAAACCGACTTCGCGCCTCTGGAAAGCGTTGGAAGAGTTCAACAGTTTTACCAATCAAATCATCGAAATCCATAGCGTTAGCGGAGCTAAGTCGCTTTTGATAGAGAGCAAATATTTCCGCAATAACTTCTTCAAAATGGTTGGTTGTTTTTTGAACATAATCTGCAGGGCCCATCAACTCGTTCTTTGCTGCAGAAATCATGGCATGCACCGCTCGTGGTGCATATTGCTTTCCATCAAGATTCAAATCCCGAATGATGAGTGTAAGGAGCCTGACACTGTCACTAGAGTCGTAGATAGTAAAAGAATTTGTGTACCCAAGCCGGTTAGCCTCTTGGCGCAATATTCGAACACATGCTGAGTGAAATGTTGAAACCCACATTGATTGAGCTCTTGGGCCAACAAGTTCTGTGACTCGTTCTTTCATCTCAGCAGCAGCTTTGTTGGTAAAGGTGATGGCAAGGACTTCAAAGGGCGCTACCCCACGTTCTGCGAGAAGATAAGCAATTCTGCGAGTAAGTACGCGGGTTTTGCCCGAGCCTGCACCAGCAACGACGAGCAATGGCGCACCCTCATGGATCACTGCATCACGTTGCTGAGGATTTAAACCATCCAGCAGTTTTTGGGTTGCAGACATAAGCGGGAGTCTATCTTCGGGCAACGACTGCCTAATTGAATTAGTAGGATCGGGGCATGGAACCCATTGCAGATAGTGAAATCGAACGAATTCTTGTCGTAACAGCCCACCCAGATGATGTGGACTTTGGAGCTGGTGGAACGGTTGCTCAATGGGCAGATAAGGGAATCAAGGTCAGTTATTGCATTTGCACTAACGGCGATCAGGGCGGAATCGATGCGTCCATTACGCGTGATGAGATGAAAAAAATCCGCCAGCAAGAACAGCGTGATGCAGGAAAAATATTAGGCGTAAGCGACATTCACTTCTTAAATTACCGAGATGGTTGGCTAGAACCAACAATTGCACTCCGCAAAGATATTGTCCGCATTATTCGTAAGGTTCGACCAGACCGCATGCTCATACAAAGCCCAGAACGTAACTGGGATCGACTTGGTGCTAGTCACCCAGATCATCTAGCAGCAGGTGAATCAGCAATTCAAGCGATCTACCCAGATGCAGGTAATCAATTCGCATTTGAAGATTTACTTCATGATGAAAAGCTAGAGCCATGGACCGTTAAAGAAGCATGGGTCATGATGAGCTCTGACACAAATCACTCAATAGATATTACAGATACATTTGAAAGAAAAATGAAGGCGATACATTCTCATGTAAGCCAGACGGCTCACAACGAAGAACTTGAAGGACGAGTTCGTGAGTGGGGCGAACGAAATGCGGAAGTCGCACAATTGCCTATTGGTCGTCTTGCGGAAATTTTTAGGGTTGTTGCAACTAGCTAATTATTTAACGCTGACAGATTGAATTGCGATGGGTTGCTTTGGTGCGCCATCTGCTGTGCCATTTGTTGTTCCGAGCGCAGCAATGTTTTGCACGATATCTAATCCGCGAACAATGTGGCCCCAGATGGTGTAGTTAGGCGGAAGTGTTGTGTTCTGATACACCAAGAAGAATTGGCTCCCGTTTGTGTGAGGTCCTGAGTTGGCCATGGCAACTGTGCCAGCTGGATAGTCATTTTGTGCGATCCCTGTTGGTAAGTTTTCGTCAACATAATTAAATGCAGGACCACCAGAGCCACTTGCAGTTGGATCTCCACATTGAAGAACCCAAATTCCCGAAGTAGTTAATCGGTGACATAGCGAATTATCAAAATAACCTGCTTTAGCAAGCGCAGACATAACCGTCACAGTTACTGGAGCATTCACTCCATCTGCAGTGAACACAATAGGACCACAGTTTGTATTTAAAGTAAATTTAACATTGTTGTGTTTAAGCGTGGCTGGGGGCTTAACGTTTAGTGGTTGGTGAGCCGCGGCATTAGTTGGCTTACAGTTTGATGAATTCTTTTTTGGGCCAGCAAAAGCGGTAGCAGGAATACAGCTTGCAATAAATACAAGAACTGCAACAGCTGCAACTTTCTTTTGCTTCACAACTACTCCCATTCAATAGTTCCAGGTGGTTTGCTAGTTACATCTAGCGTCACGCGGTTTACCTCTCGCACTTCATTTGTAATTCTTGTTGAAATCTTCTCCAGTACTTCGTACGGAAGTCGACTCCAATCCGCTGTCATAGCATCTTCACTCGATACAGGGCGCAGAACAATTGGATGACCATATGTTCTGCCATCTCCCTGAACTCCGACGCTTCTAACATCGGCAAGAAGAACTACTGGGCACTGCCAGATCTGGCGATCTAGACCTGCTAACTTTAATTCATCTCTAGCGATTAAATCCGCTTTTCGCAGAATACTAAGTCTATTCTCAGTAACTTCACCAATAATTCGAATGGCTAGACCTGGACCAGGGAAAGGTTGGCGCCAAACTATCTCTCCTGGCAGGCCAAGTTGTAATCCAACTTCACGCACTTCATCTTTAAACAGTGTTCGAAGTGGCTCAATCAGTGTGAACTGCAAATCATCTGGGAGACCTCCAACATTGTGGTGAGATTTGATATTTGCCGTTCCTTCTCCCCCACCGGATTCAACAACATCAGGGTAAAGAGTTCCCTGCACAAGGTAATCGACGCTTCCTGAAGCTGAAATTTCTCTTGCAGCGCTTTCAAAGGAATGAATGAATTCCGCGCCAATGATTTTACGTTTGGTTTCAGGGTCTGTGACTCCAGTGAGCGCAGATAGAAACTTTGCTCTCGCATCGACAACTTTGAGTTCAACACCAGTTACTGCAACAAAATCTCTTTCTACCTGAACTGCTTCACCTTCACGTAGTAAGCCATGATCTACAAAAACACAGGTGAGTTGGGATCCGATCGCTTTTTGGACAATTGCTGCCGCAACAGCTGAATCGACTCCACCAGATAAACCGCAGATGACTCTCTTATCTCCAACAAGTTCTTTGATCTTTGCAACCTCAGTTGCAACAATATTGGCACTTGTCCACGTTGGCTTGCACCCGACAATATCTATCAACCAACGGCGCAATATTTCTTGTCCATTTTCTGAGTGCATGACTTCGGGGTGGAATTGCACGCCAGCTAAAGTTGCATCGCTATTTTCATAAGCAATTATTGGTGTTGCGTCCGTCTTTGCAGTTGAGGTAAATCCATGTGGCGCTTGTGTAACGCTGTCACCGTGACTCATCCATACTTTAAATTCCTTTGCGAGATCACCAAGCAATTTGGACTTTCCATCGTGGGTCATAGATGTGCGACCAAATTCTGATTTACCAGTTTGTGTGACTACTCCGCCAAGGGCTGCAGCCATCACTTGGAAGCCATAGCAAATCCCAAAGATAGGAATGTTATGTTCAAAGAGCTTGGAATCAAGTGTTGGAGCACCTGGTTCATAAACACTTGAAGGTCCACCAGACAAGATAATTGCTTTAGGTTTCTTAGCAAGAATCTCTGCGACAGGCATCGATGATGGAACGATCTCTGAATACACGTGTGCTTGGCGTACACGGCGAGCAATTAATTGTGCGTACTGCGCACCAAAATCAATAACAAGTACCAGGTCTTGTTCTGCCTGATTAGGCACGATCTACGACGACTTCTACCCGTTGAAATTCTTTAAGATCTGAATATCCGCATGTTCCCATTGCGCGGCGCAGCGCTCCGAATAAATTCATTGAGCCATCCGCGGTATGAGATGGACCAACCAAAATATCTTTAAGCGTTCCAACTGTTCCAACATGAACTCTGTCACCACGAGGAAGTTCGCTGTGGTGTGCTTCAGATCCCCAGTGCCAGCCCTTGCCAGGTGCTTGGGTCGCGCGTGCAAGTGGAGAGCCCATCATGACAGCATCAGCGCCACATGCAATTGCTTTTGCAATATCACCACTGCGACCAACTGATCCATCAGCAATAACGTGAACATAGCGACCACCAGATTCATCCATATAGTCGCGGCGTGCTGATGCAACTTCTGCAACTGCCGATGCCATAGGTACTGCAATTCCCAAAACTGTCCTTGTTGTGTGGGATGAACCTCCACCAAAACCAACCAATACTCCAGCAGCTCCTGCGCGCATAAGATGCAGTGCGCCTGTTGCTGTTGCGCATCCGCCCACAATGACCGGAACATCTAATTCATATATAAATTTCTTTAAATTTAAAGGTTCTGCCTTGTTTGAAACATGCTCAGCACTCACCGTTGTTCCTCGGATAACAAAGAGATCTACTCCCGCAGCAACAACAACTTTGTGTAGCTCTGCTGTGCGCTGTGGAGAGAGCGCAGCCGCAACAGTCACACCCGCGGCGCGTATTTCTGCGATACGAGATTTAATGAGATCTTCTCGAATAGGAGCAGCATAAAGTTCTTGCATGCGTCTGATTGCTTGCTCTTGTGGAAGAGATGCAATTTCACCCAATGCAATACGTGGATCTTCGTGGCGAGTCCATAGACCCTCAAGGTTTAGAACTCCAACTCCACCAATTTTTCCAATTTCAATTGCAGTTTCTGGAGAGACAACAGAATCCATCGGCGCTGCAAGCATTGGTAGATCAAATTTGTAAGCATCAATCTGCCACTGAATAGAAACTTCATCTGCCTCACGAGTACGACGACTTGGAACGATCGCGATATCGTCAAATGAATACGCTGTCTTTGCGCGCTTCCCAGGACCAATCTCAATATCGTTCATCGTCTCCTACTTCCCGCCTCGGTAATTTGGTGCATCTGCAACGTCCAAAATGTCATGTGGATGACTTTCCTGTAATCCCGCTGCCGTGATCTGAATCATCTGCCCTTTGCTCTGCAAGTCCTTAATGGTTGCCGCTCCCGCATAACCCATGCCAGAACGCAATCCTCCAACAAGTTGATGGATAACTGTGGCAACTGGTCCGCTGTAAGCAACTTTTCCTTCAATACCTTCTGGAACAAGTTTATCTTCAGCCAGCACATCATCTTGCATATAACGATCTTTCGAATATGACTTCTGCTCTCCGCGTGACTGCATCGCGCCGAGTGAACCCATTCCTCGATAACCTTTAAACTTCTTTCCACCAATTTCAATGAGCTCACCAGGTGATTCATCACATCCTGCAAGAAGTGAACCGAGCATCACGGTATCTGCGCCAGAAACAATCGCCTTTGCGATATCTCCTGAATATTGCAATCCACCATCGGCTATGAGAGGAATATCAGCAGTGAAGCACGCCTTGTGTGCTTCCATAATCGCGGTTACTTGTGGGACGCCAACGCCTGCAACAACGCGGGTAGTACAGATTGATCCAGGTCCAACACCAACTTTTACTGCATCAACACCTGCGTTAATGAGTGCTTGCGCTCCGGCGCGTGTTGCCACATTTCCACCAATGACATCTACATGTGGGAATTGTTTTTTAATTCGAGCAATAGCTTCAAGCACAGCGCGATGGTGGCCGTGGGCTGTATCTACAACGACAACATCTACTCCTGCATCAATGAGAGCAACCGCACGGGAATATCCATCTTCACCAACACCAACGGCTGCGCCAACAATTCCAGAAGCTTTTGCTGTCTTAACATGCTTAACCTGATCTTCAATAGATAAATTACGGTGCAAAATGCCAATACCACCGGCTTTTGCCATAGCAATTGCCATGGTTGATTCAGTAACCGTATCCATTGCTGAAGAAACCACAGGAACATTGAGGGAAATATTTCGAGTCAGGCGAGTTTTTGTATCTACTTCACTTGGAACGACCTCGGATGCATCTGGAAGTAGTAGAACATCATCGTAGGTCAGCCCCGTCATTATTACTTTTTCGCGGGCGCCTTCCATCATGGGGCAAGTCTAGGGGTTCAAAATCTCTGCTTCTAAACGCCCACAGCGCGTGAGATCTCACGCCTTGCGGCGCTTAGGTCATCAACAAAGTTTGCGCTCTTGCAGCGGTCAGGGTTCCATCCGGGCCCACCCAAGATAACCCGAGGGGCAGGACGGAGCTTTGGAAGTTCTTGGATGATCGCAGGATTACCATTTTTGGAAAGTTGCGCCCACAAGAAAATCGCTGGTGGTCCAACCTTTCTAACAACTTCATTGATAGCAGATTGGGGTGTTCTAGCCCCAAGGAATTGAACTTGGATCTGATCTTCAGCTAAACAGGCAGCGAGCGCAGTAATCGCAAGCGAATGAATCTCTTCACCCACGCAGGCCAGAAGTACCGGCCGAGAATTCACAGGGCTAGTGAGTTGTTCTGTGTGTTCATTCAAAAGTCGATGTGTAATTTCACTGAGCATATGCTCAATTTCAATTCCAGTACCTGTGGCCGCCCATTCAGCGCCAACCAAGACAAGAACAGGTGTTAAGACATTGCACCAGGTAGCGGCGATTCCGTTGTCTCTAAATTCAGATCGAATAATCTGTTCAGTGAGATTGCGATCCAGTGCATGTACTGCATTGTTAAGCATTTCAATCACACCAGTGTCTGACTCGGGCAAATCAGCAAATACTTCTAGATCAATCTTGCCTTTAAATTTAAGCGCCGCTGCTGCGGCATCTGCTGGGGTAACACCAGAGATCACAAGCTTTCGCATATGAATAAGTCTTGCTAAATCACTCTCGCTATATCGGCGATGCTCTCCATCAGAATGCTCACTGGGCCCAAGGCCATAGCGCCTGTCCCACGTGCGAAGCGTTGCTGGGGCTACACCCAAACGCCTGGCAACAGCGGCCACCGTAAAGGCAGGAGTTGGGGCAGAGTTGCGGGAAGCCATGCGCTAATCGTCTAGGCAAAAGGTGTTTTGCGCCACTTGAGGGCTGGCGGGCTTGAACAACCTACGGCGCGGTTGTAATGTGTGCCTACACCCACGAACCAGGAGGACCAGATGGCTGAAATTTCACGACTACCACGCCCAGTTCTTTCAGAGTGGGAATGGCAGAACCAAGGTGCATGCCGCGAGCTTCCTTCAGAGATGTTCTTTCATCCAGATGGCGAGCGCGGACCAAGCCGCAACAACCGCATTGCCAGAGCCAAAGCTGTCTGCGCATCATGCCCAGTCATCCAGCAATGCAGAGAGCATGCACTTGCTGTTCAAGAACCATACGGAATTTGGGGCGGTCTCTCTGAAGACGAGCGCCTCATCGTTATTGAGCGCCAAACAAAAACTCCACGCCAGGTTATTGGCGCGGAGTTTGTTACTGCTTCTTAATTTCGCTAATTAATGTGAGTGACCACCAGGTCCATGGCTATGACCATGTCCTTGTGCCTCCTCAACCTTATCTTCTGGTGTTTCAAAGACCAGTGCTTCGGTTGTAATAAACATCGCAGCAATTGAGGCTGCGTTAGCCAAAGCAGAGCGAGTCACCTTTACAGGATCAATCACGCCCACTTTAACGAGATCTTCATAGACATCGGTTGCAGCATTGAAACCTTCATTTGGCTTCATTGTGCGAACCTTTGCAACAACGACATAACCTTCTTGGCCAGCATTTTCTGCAATCCAACGAAGCGGCTCATCGCATGACTTCTTCACAAGACGAACGCCAACTGCGCGGTCTCCCTCAAAGCCCAGATCGCCATCGAGTGCGCCGGCTGCATGCACAAGTGCTGCGCCTCCGCCAACAACGATTCCTTCTTCAACAGCTGCGCGAGTAGCAGAAATAGCATCTTCAAGGCGGTGCTTCTTCTCCTTGAGCTCGACCTCAGTATGTGCGCCGACCTTAATGACACAGACGCCGCCAGCTAGCTTTGCAACGCGCTCCTGCAACTTTTCTTTATCCCAATCAGAATCTGATTGAGCAAGTTCGTTGCGGATCTCATTGACACGAGCTGCTACTTCGGTTTTATCTCCAGCACCATCAACGATTGTTGTGGTGTCC
>Ga0208380_1000426_pt1 | contig 11391 bp, 20 predicted proteins | sample CryBogCBE27Jun07_FD_184570 | JGI IMG/M metagenome (GOLD analysis project Ga0208380, IMG submission 184570) | Freshwater microbial communities from Crystal Bog, Wisconsin, USA - CBE27Jun07 (SPAdes) | ecosystem: Environmental > Aquatic > Freshwater > Lake | place: Crystal Bog, Wisconsin, USA... | reverse complement strand
GGGTTCTGCCACTCAGCAAACAGTCCATACTTGCGCAGGGTTTGCGTGATTACTGGCGACACGCCGAACTCCCAGTCAGGGATCATGTGCCCATCATAGTAGTTGCAGAAGTCCGAACTGCTTGACTCCTCAGCGCTGATCCAAAAGTTAGGCTCTTGGCCGTGGTACTCGCGCACTGGTACGCCGAGTTTCTTGAGCGCGTTAAACGCGTTGCGAAAATCTCTTTTCATTTTAATTCTCCCATTTAATCAAACCATACAAACCGTCCTTGACCTGCGCCAAGGTGTTGCGTACTACATTGGCTGAGCTTTCGAGCTCAATAGCCAAAACACTATCACCGCGCGCATGCGCGCAGTCCGCGAGCTCTGTGAGCTCTTTAATACGCGCCCTGAGCGCGTCCTCTACTAACTCACCTTGGCGCTTGGTGAGTCCTATCTCAAACTTATTATTCGCATGCGAGTAATGCTCAATGCGACGCTCTAATCCTTTTGTCATACTGCCTCCTCAATGGTGTAGTCAAAATATTGTACTAACTCGGTACCCTCTAGCTGGTCGTCAATTGCTGGGACGATCCAGTCGGGTGGTGTGTCCGATACGATTGTCATCTCGATTTTGTATGTGTTCATGCCTGCTCCTTCAGTTCGTATGGTTTGTCCCAGCTACCTACATTCAGGTGATAGTAGTACGCGGTGTCAAAGTAATCGATCATGGCGTCCGATTTGTCGTAATAGTTCGCACTCTTGAGCGCCTCAATACACTCACCGATCACGCGCTGTGGGCGGTGTGTGAAGTGGTCCTCAAACCAGTACGGGTTGACCTGTATGTGGTTGCGGATGTGCTGATCAAAGTCCTTGCCAGTGGTCTGCTTGAAGTTCTCCACGAAGTCCACTGGACCGCTACGTAGCGTGCAGGTGATGCTCATATTGTTTTGCACTGACAGACTGTACTTGATGCCCAATGGCTTGAGCACCTTGTCTAGGTTTGCCTTGATGATTTTCTTTTTGTCTTGGTTCATGTAAGCCATATTAGTTCCCCGCCATCCAGTCTGCTAAGTCTAACGCCTCAGCGATAAACGCCTGAGCTTGTTTTACTTGGCTATAGAAAACGTCGATGTCCGTTGTAGGCGCGTCGTCGATTAAGTTGTATGCCTTGCGTATCAGCATGGCTAATTCCTCTGTGTTTTTCATGGTGTCAGTCCTATTTAATGTGAATGAATTGGAAGTGCTCATCTTTAAACTGCTTGATCTCGCGCAGTGCCTGCTGGCGGATCGCGTTGAGCTCGTTGGCAATGTCATCACCGCTGAGCTCTTTGATCCAGCCACGTCCGTACCACTTGTCCTGATTGGGATGCCAGTCGATCTCGATCCAGTTTTCACCCCAGCGGATGTCGAACGACTTGGCGCCCTGCTTGAGGTACTCAGCCAGCGTGCGCATGATGACTGCACGGCTGGGCTTGCGCTTTTCGTAATTGATCTCAATTGGTTCGTACAGTGTGCTCATAATTGCTCCAGTATATTGAACGATTCTGTGATCTCCGCGTCGGTCCATAGTGAATATGGTTTACGCTCTTCCAGCAAAAACATCAGGTAGCTGGCGTCATTGTGTTTTAGATCGTCGGCAATGGTTCGCACATCGTCTTGCAATAATGCGTCGATCATGTTTTGGCGTTTAGTTGCAGTGGTCATAATGTTGCTCCCTTATAAGTAATTGTGAACTGAGTGCGGTCCAAGTACTGGATCAAGTCCTCAGGGTTTGAGTGCAGGGTGAAGTGGCCCCACTTGTGCTGGTCAGCGCCAATGGCTTTGGTATAGCCACGGTTTGCCTCGTGGGCAATCTCAGGCGTAAACAACTTACCGCCAGTCACCTTGCGCACCTCGAGGGCGTACCAACGGTCTTTGTTTTCCTGTGAGCCATACTCAACGTCCGCGCTCTGTGGCACGTCGGGAATGTCGCGGTACACGTACTCACCGCATGGTAGTCCACGTCCTGATAGTGCCTCACGGCGCGCCTCTGCGGCTATTGATTGAATTGATCTCATTATGCGTACTCCTGATTGTGTTGGTTATAAAGTGAATTAACGCGCTCGCTTGCGGTACGGTAGCCGTAGTTAAACTGCACGCGCAGGTCCAAGTCCTCGTAGGGGTTATCAAACTGCTCGCTGATCATGCCAGCGTGATAGCCCTCAGCGTAGGCGATTTTCTTTTGGTGTTCGTTGATCATAATTAGCTCCTTGGTGGATAAGAGTGATTAGTATAAAGCGGTACTGGCTCATAAAGTGAGCTTGTTGAAAAAATACTACACGTCGTAGCGGTGCTCTACTTTAACGACGGCGCGGTACTCGTAGTCGCTCATAAATATCTCAAAGCGCTTGCAGTAGTACCCGCCAGCCTCTTGCTGGGTCTCGTAGTAGAACTCGTCGCTGAACTTCTCCCACAGTGCGTCCTTCTCGATGGGCTCGTCGCACTCGACCTGAAAGAACTGGTCTGAGCCGTCGATGCCGTGCTCGATTCTGCCGATTTGAGTGATTTTGTATTCTTGGTTCATGATAGCTCCTTGATAAATTGTTTTGCCTGCTCTTTGGTCTCAAACATCAGATTGTCCCCGCGCTGGTCTTTGTACTCGTTGTACTCAGCATCAAGGATAATCCAGTAGTCTGAGATGAGCTCCACTGGTTTCCATTGGTTCATGCTAGTGCCTTCTTTGGTGTGATTGATTTAATAACGACTGGGCGAAAGCGGATCAGGAATAGTCCGTCTTCTCTGTACTGCTCGGCAAAGTTCTCGAGCGCAGTATTTGCAGTCTGCTCATCAAGATAGGTGCCGAGCACCTGCTCACTTCTGATGGTTTTGATTTGGTATCTGTGGTTCATGTCATTCTCCTATTGGTTGTGTTGTGCTTCGTGCATTACAAGTGCACGCTCAGTCGCGCGGTCCTCAGCGCGCCATAACGCAATGGCCTGCAGGTTTAGGCTTTGGGCCCGTGCTACCTGATCAGGGATACTGCCCTGTGGTACTTCGCCGTCGATAATACGGCGCTGGATGGCCTCTGACTCGGCCATCATCTGCTCTGCTGTCATCATGGTAGGGCTCCTTTAATCTAGGTTAGAAAATGAATCTTCGTGGCCTGCTTTTGCCTCGTATTTGGTTACATCTAGGCTAGTGACTTTTTCAATATCCAAGTCAGGGCGCGCGATGTTGCGGTTGAGGTATACGACCATCTCAATGGCTTGTTTGTGGGTCAGCTTTTTGCTCAGGACAACTACTTCGCCGTCGCGCTTGCTTACCACAAGCCACTCTTTTTTGAGGTGGTTGTAGTTTGATGGTCTAGCTTTTTGTGTCATGGTGAACTCCTTGGTGGTGGTTGATCTCATCAGCATACGCATTACGTATGGACCGCAGTCCTGCGGTTTCGATCTATTAGTCCACAAGTCCCTTGCAGTACTGGCAGGGGCACTTGTCTGCAAACCGTACAGCCTGCCGTACTTCGCTCAGGGTCTCAAACATACCTGAGCAGTGGCTGGCCACACGCTCGTCCTCGCTAGGCTCGAAGGCCCAGCCCCGCTTGAGCCACACGAAGTATGTGTCATCGTCTTCGTGGGTGATCTCATCAACGCGGGCTTTGAGATCTTTGGGTGTTGCAATTACTTGCGTCATATTTATCTCCTTGGTGGTTGATAGGTACTGCCTCGAGCGCACTGCCTCATAACCAATGCGCTCTGAGCATTACTATCTTACGGCGCAGTATGTTGCTGGTTTAAGCAGGTCGTGACTCCTGCACACTTGGTCAAAGCTCTTCGCATTGCTTGTTTGATCGCTGACTCGCATACTACCGTGACGATCGTTTCGGGCAAACCCCGTGTTCCCGCTTTGCTATTTGATAACCCAGCAACATACTGCGCCGTATTGCCAGCTGTTGGGACATCCTACCCCGCTGGTACATCTTCGCTCACGTGTCCTGCCGTGAGGTCTGCCACACGTTTAACGAGGCTGGTACTTAGTCACCTCGGGCGCCGTATCGTGGCGCCGTGCCGTCGTTGCCGATCTGCGTATCGTTTGCATCCCGCAAACTCTGTACTGCGATCAAGACAACAATGCTAGTGTCGCCCAGCCTATGCAAAATGTACAGAACTTTCGACAAAAAAACTACCCTCTAAAATGACAAAATATTTGGCTGGAGTTGTGGCTCATTGGATGGGCTTTGACCGCCCGCAAACCCGCATGGTTACTGGATTACTAGAGATCTCGGCGCGGTAAGGGGTTAGCCTCATCTTCTGCTTGCGCGTCTCCTAGCCCCCTTAAAACGCTTCCTATTGGATTGGTGGGGGCGCGAGTGCTTTGGAAAGTACCAATATGACGGGCGTCCACCCCCTCACACCCTCGCACGCGCATCGGCGCCCAGCCTCCTACCACATAGCCGAGCAGGCGTCAAGCCTCGCGCCCACATAGCCACACTGGCAGTAGGGTTATTAGCCCGCGACCTATTGACCTTACTGGCAGTGTGGGTATTAGCCCGCGCCCCATCGAGTCTGTCCCCTTTATCAGCACTGTGGGGTGAGGAGTGCTAAGCGCTGGGCTTGGGCGCGACACCTATGTAAGTGAGCGCTCACTGGGGCGCCACTCCCCCAGTGCCCACTAACTTCCTGTTCCGCATTATGAGATGCTATCCCACAATGCGAAATCAGGTGGCCCTCCTTTGTGCAGGGGGGCTTTTCTTATAGTCCATCCGTCCATTTGGGTCCCGTTGGGGTCGGGCCCGGCGGGGGCCCCACAAACCTCAAGCTCGTAAAACTTGCAAATTTTTTTTATTTTTTTTTAAATTGCTAGACATATTAGGGTTTACCCTAAGTACGTCCTAAGGTTGCTTGGGAAGGTGCTTTTTCTAAATAAGAATTGTTATCATTACGGATGATAAGAATCAAGCACTTACAAAATCGGTCACAGGGTTCACAGGGTTGTAGACCCTTTTTATTATTTTTTTAAAAATTTTTTTAAAAAAAGCGTAAGCGTCGGGTACTGGTAAATAAGCCTCGCAACCCTAGCAACCCTAGGACCAAAATGTATATTTTTGGAAAAAGGACGCTAAGTCATTGATTTTTGCATTATTGTTTGTATGAGCAAATATGTATACCAAATACAAGGCGCATTGGAAAGCCCGATGGGAAAATTCATTGGCCTTAGATGTTTGGTTTGCAACGTAGATTTCTTGGACATGGTTGATGTACCTGTAGAGATACTGGACCATGAGACAACCAAGTATCTACAATTTCGTCTCAGCATAACATCCGAGGCGCTAGACATACAGCGCCTTCCCGTTGAAATACAGAATAGGATCAGAACGCCGTTAGGGCGTTGGTTGGACCATTGGGTCCTAGATAACTTCTATGGCGATAACCGCACAAACAAAAGTACTAACGCTTGACTGGTGGAAACCGGCAAACAAACTGGTAAAGGGCGACTACGTATTTGACCGCAACGGTAAGTTGGTCAAGGTTACGATGGTTCAAGAGTACCGGCAAGAAGATTGCTATGAGGTAACGTTTAACGATTACCTTACCATCTGCGGCGACAGTAAGCTCGGGCTGCCAGTAGAGGATCTTAAGTACCGCAAAAGGCTGGACGAGTACAAGGGCTTGTTTAAATTCACGCGCCCGCTGCGCCACTACACCGTCTCTGACTTGCTGGAACTTCCACTTAGAAGCGATCGAGACCGGCTTAATTATTCGGTGCCCACCGCTCAGCCGCTACAACTCCCCCACCAAGACTTGCCTGTCCCACCGTTCGTGTTTGGCTTTTGGTTTTTTAATCGTAAAGCGTGGCACGTACTTAACGCACCGTCTGGAAGACACGACGAAGTGGCAGAACGCTTTAAAGATTACGGCTACAAGATTCGGTTGGGTCGTAAAAGACCGGGTGGCAGGATAGAATTTACCGTTAGCCCTACGATTGAGTCGCAGCTGGTACCAAACATTCCGTCGGTACTTCCAAATAACTACCTACTTTCCGGAACAGACCAAAGACTTGAGCTTTTGTCTGGCATAGTTTTGTCTAAAGCGGCGCAGTACAACCCAAAGACTGACTGGTTTCGCATTACTTCCAAGAATCAGCCCACTATTTCGCGTATTCAGATGCTGGTTGAGTCGCTAGGAATCAGAACAAGCGCAGAACACAACGAAAAGCTGGGCAATTTTTCCCTGTCTTTTCGCACAAAACACAAATTACTGGGAAATCAACAGAGCCCCGAGCTAAAAGTGCATCACGCCCGCCGGTTTATTACCAGTATTTCCAAAATTCCCGCGCAATTATGCGTGCACGTAGAAACTTCTGCGTCGGATAACACCATTTTAGTAGGGGAAGGCTTTATTCCATGCCGTTAACTCCAGCACAAGAGCAGTACATCTCCAAATTCATAGAAAATCGCAAGCACTGGCCCAAGCCAATGCTCGATTTGCTGACGTGGCAGGTCAAATGGAAGATGCAAGCCCTGCCGCACCAGAAAGAACCAGAAGATGGAGAGTATGACACGTTCCTTATGCTTGCCGGTCGCGGATCGGGCAAGACTCACACTGCTAGTCATTGGATTGGCATACGCGCTGCTACCTACGACGACACTCGCTGGCTTGTCACCGCCCCAACCTCTAATGATATCCGTGCAACTTGCTTCGAAGGAGACTCCGGTCTTCTCAATATCATACCCAAGAGCCTTATACGAGATTACAACAAGTCCCTCTTTGAGATTACCCTTATCAACGGATCAATCATTCAAGGCATTCCAGCCTCAGAGCCAGAACGATATCGTGGTAAACAATATCACGGAGCTTGGTTCGACGAGTTGTGTGCGTTTGATTACATCGACGACGCCTACGATGGTGTACAGTTTACACTCCGACTTAAAGATCCCAGAATCCGACGAGTGCAGCAGATTATTACTACCACTCCAAAGCCCAAAGAGCTCATTGTTGACCTCAACGAAGGCAAAGTTGGTGGTGACGTCTACGTCGCGAATGCGTCGTCATACGACAACCGCGCGAACCTCTCAGAAACATTCTTCAAACAGCTAGAGACTTACGACGGCACAGATATTGGTCGTCAGGAGATCTACGGTGAGATCCTTGACCCAGAACAAGCGGGTATCATCAAGCGTAAACAATTCCGCATGTGGCCAGCTGATAAACCAACACCAAACCTTGAGTATGTAATCGCCAGCTACGATCCGGCTACTTCTGAAAAGACAATGAACGACCCAACAGCTTGCACAGTGTGGGGCGTGTTTGATAGAGAAGACGCGGGCACGTGTGTTATCTTGTTAGACGCATGGGATCACCACCTGTCTTACCCAGAATTACGCCGCAAAGTTATTGAAGACTTTAAGGAAGTGGTATATGGCGCGGACAATGATTTCGGTAAAGGCAAGAAGGCCGACCTTATTCTGATGGAAGACAAGTCTGCTGGTATTTCACTGATCCAAGAGCTGCAAGGTGCGCACGTACCGGTTCGCGGGTATAATCCCGGAAGAGCTGACAAGGTACAGCGTTTAAATATCGTGGCACCGTTGGTAGCTAAGGGCAAAGTGTTTATTCCAGAAGATTCCAAAATGAAGGGCGAATACGCCGATTGGGCAAAACGGTTCCTACGCCAAGTATGTTCATTCCCAGAAGCGGGTGGCCATGATGACTATGTGGACTCACTATCCCAAGCCTTGCGCGTATTGCGCGATTCAGGCTGGTTGCAGCTCGATCCACTGCCACCCCGCGATTATGACTACGCGGATGATGATTATGGTAAGAAGTTTGTCAACCCCTACGCCCAATAAGGGCGGATTACCCCTTATTGTTGCATTATTGTAATTAGAATGGATCTTTTAAAAACTCCCCACGAAAAGCTAATGGAAGATGCAGGCCTAGCGCCCCAGTCTCCCGGAATGCTAAACACCCCCAAACAATTGCTAATGCAAGAGGTTGGTGGTATTCCTCATTTTCAAGCAGGCGGAGATGTACATCCATCTGGCATGACCCCACAAGACATGTTGGCGTATTTGGTTGCGTCTGGACATTTACCCGCGCACTATGCGCCCGGCGGTTTAGTTAAAAACATTGCAGGGCAAACAGCAACAACACTTCCGTTCATGGGCGACGAGTTATCTGAAATTGGTCGCGACATCGCTAACAAAGATTACACATCTGCTGCATTAAAAACAGGCTCTGCTGGTTATTCAGCATTTGCGCCAATAACACCGCTTACAGCGCTCATTAGTGGTATGACTTACGCACCAGAAGCTGGCGCAGGTTCTACACTTGATGAATGGCGTGCAGCGCAAGAAGCAGCAAAAAATCCTCCGAAGGTAGAGCGTGCACCCCTTAATCCGGAAAAGCATCACTCACCTTTGTATTACAAAACAATGGTTAAATAATGGCAAATCCACAATTACCGATTCAAAACGGCGCTAATCTTCCGGGTCTTGACACTGAGGAAAACATTCAAGAGGCACAAGACCAAGACGCTGAGATGGAGATGTACGAGGACACACTCGGACTAGACCCAGACGAAGTTGAAGAAGAAGTTATTGAATTGGAAGATGGTAGCGTTGTTGTTAACTTCAAGCCAAAAGAATCACCAAATCAAAATCCTGAGTTCTACTCAAACTTAGCAGAAATATTTGATGAGAGCATGTTGCAATCTCTTGCCTCTGAATATTTAGATTTAATTGATGTTGACCAGCAATCACGCGAACAGCGTGATAAGCAGTACGAAGAAGGTTTACGCCGTACCGGTTTAGGTAAGGACGCGCCCGGAGGCGCAACCTTTGACGGAGCCTCCAAAGTCGTTCACCCTGTTATGGCTGAGGCTTGCGTTGATTTCGCAGCGTCATCCGCAAAAGAACTTCTTCCACCAGATGGAATTGTAAAATCAAACATCAAGGGTGAAGCAGATAGATTAAAACAAGAAACAGCAGATCGTAAAGCTGATTTCATGAACTGGCAGTTAACAGAGCAAGTTCCAGAGTTCCGTGACGAGATGGAGCAGTTGCTGACCCAACTCCCACTCGGCGGATCCCAGTTCCTCAAGTGGCGTTTTGACAGCGAACAGCGTCGTCCTACTTGCGAATGGGTTCCGATTGACAACATTTATTTACCGTATGCATCTACTAACTTTTACACATCACAACGTGTAACAGAAGTACAAGACATTACGGAAGATGTATTTTTGCAGCGTGTGGAGTCTGGTATCTACAAAGATATTGACTCTACCTACACGTCTGATGCACCGCTTACAGAACAGACACGTTCTGAACAAGCTAACAACAAAATTGAAGGCAAGCAAGAGCCATCTAAGAACGTGGATGGCTTGCGTCGTGTTTATGAGATTACCTGCTTTTTAAGACTTGACGACGACGAAGAAACTGACGGCGCACGCGCTCCTTACATCCTCACCATTGACGAGACAACCAGCAAAGTAATCGGTTTATATCGTAACTGGGAATGTAATGATGACAAGTTTGAGAAGTTGGATTGGTACGTTGAGTTTAAATTCATTCCTTGGCGTGGAGCTTACGCTATTGGATTGCCTCACCTTATTGGCGGTTTGTCTGCTGCTCTTACCGGTTCTTTGCGTGCTCTTCTTGATGCTGCTCACATCAACAACAGCCAGACAATGCTTAAACTCAAAGGTGGACGCATTGGTGGGCAGTCAGACCGAATAGAGCCTACTCAAGTTATTGAGATTGAAGGCGCCCCGGGCGTTGATGATGTACGCAAGATTGCAATGGCAATGCCGTTCAATCCTCCATCACAGACTTTGTTCAACCTACTCGGTTGGTTAACTGACGCAGCTAAAGGTGTTGTTACAACATCCGAAGAAAAGATTGCTGATGCTAATGCTAACACTCCGGTTGGCACAACGCAGGCTCTGATTGAGCAAGGCGCTAAAGTATTTTCCAGCATTCACGCGCGTTTACATCGCAGCCAAGCTAAATCACTGGCAATTATTTCTCGTCTAAATCATTGGTATTTAGAAGAGATGGACAACCAGTCTGGCTCAGAGATTAAAGTACGTGACTTTGCTTCTAACTCCGACATCCGCCCAGTTTCAGATCCTAACATTTTCTCTGAGACACAGCGTGTTGCGCAAAACCAAGCCTTGTTACAAATGGCATCAAGCGCTCCTCCCGGAATGTTTGACTTGCGTGCAATTTATCGCCGCGTAATGGAACAACTTAAGATTCCAGCAATTGATGAAGTGTTACCAAACCCATTAGGCGCAAAAGAATCTAACCCAGCTCTTGAAAACGTTTCCATGACAATGGGCCGCGCTGCTGCAGCGTACCCAGATCAAGATCATATCGCTCACATTAAGATTCACTTAGAATATGCAAATAATCCTGCTTACGGTGGTAATCCTGTCATTGGTCCTACCTTCGCTCCTCATGCTTTAGAGCATATCAAGCAGCATTTAACATTGCACTACTTACAATCCATGCGCGCATACGTAGCGCAAGCAGCTGGTGGCAAAGACACACTCGATCTGCATCAAGAAAAACCGTTGGATCTTGAATCCCAGCAAGCATTGGCGTTGGCGTCACAGATGGTTGACGAAGATGCTAAGAATAACTTGACTCAGTACATTCAACAGATCCAAGCATTGTCACAAAAAGTGGCTCAAGCTCAACAAGCTCAGCAACAGCAAATTACCGACCCAACAGCTCAGGTTATTTTGCAAACACAGATGGCAGAAACCAAACGCAAGTCGGAAGAAGCCCAAGCCAAGATGCAGCTCGAGATGCAACAAGATCAACAGAACTACCAACTTAAACTGGCAGAGTTGCAGCAAAAAGTTGCAGAGCTACAAACCAAGTACCATACACAAACTGTGGTCGACGCCAACAAGAACGCGACAAACATTGCGATGGCAGATATCAACAACGCATCACGCGAGCGCGTTGCAATGATCTCAGCCAAAGCACAGTTGGACCAAGACCAAGCCGCTATGGCACACGAGCAAAACCAAACCGCGTTGGAGGCATCACATGCTGCCCAGCAAGAAATCCGTCAACATGGTTTAGAGATCGAACGTCAACAGTTCGAGCAGCAAGCGCAACAAGTTCAGCAGAATATTAGCGCCCAACAACAAGCCCAGCAATCAGGCTTAGAGCATGCTCAAACTATGCAACAAAACGATCAACAGCACCAGCAAGCATTACAGCAACAACAAGCAGCACCACAACCAACAACACCTACTGAAGGACAGTAACATGGCTAAGAACCCACAAGACGGCGGCGAATTAGGCTTTCGTAAAACATACAAAATGACTGGTAATCAAAGTTCCGGCGGCGGCCCAGATCAAAAAGTCGACAATGGTCCATCCGGTTCCAAGCGTGCAAACAATGCAGTGAAGGGC
>Ga0208380_1000425_pt1 | contig 11396 bp, 16 predicted proteins | sample CryBogCBE27Jun07_FD_184570 | JGI IMG/M metagenome (GOLD analysis project Ga0208380, IMG submission 184570) | Freshwater microbial communities from Crystal Bog, Wisconsin, USA - CBE27Jun07 (SPAdes) | ecosystem: Environmental > Aquatic > Freshwater > Lake | place: Crystal Bog, Wisconsin, USA... | reverse complement strand
CCGTCAAAGTTTTTTGACTTAATTACTTCGAGGATTTCACAATCTAAATCTGCCAAACGATCCCCAACTGCCGCTAGCCAACCTGCTTCAACAGTTTTTGCGGCTTTTTTAACTTGGTTGTGTACAACATCTTTGGCCTGCACACTAGGCAAACAAGCAATCCAACCGAATTCATTTTCTTTAACTGTGTCACTGCCTAGCAAACTGTTAACTTTGGTTAAGAATTCGTTTTCACCTTCGATTGCTACAAACACTAGACGCTTGTAATACTTGCGAATTTCTTCCGCACGAGCAACATCTTCAGGCTCAATTTTAAGTACCTTAGTATCAGGTATAACCATTTTGTTGTCTAATGTATAAAGCATTAGAGTTTTATTGGCCTGTTTGGTATACATGTATACGCCATCGTCGGCATAAACAGCTTCGGGAACTTTAAGATATTCTCCGTTGATTCGCTGTGCCGCACAGGCCAGTTCTAATACCTGCTGTGTGGGAAACTCTTTTGGTTGCATGTCGCTCTCTGTGTGAGTTAATATACTTTGTATTTTACACGAAAACGTATCTCTTGTCAATTGATTCTAAATGCTGATATATCTTTTTGGACAACTTTTTAGTAAGGCTATTAAGCCCAAAATGACTTATATAAGATCTAAGTTGTGGGCTAGAGAATTGAGAACCTGTACGCACCTTACTCAAAACGCTGATTCTACCCATACGCTTTTTAGCACGGTCTGCATCCATTGTTCGTAGCAATTCAATTGCTATACTGAACGCATACGCATCTAATTCGTCATCATCTGCAAGATAACGTTCGTATGGTGTATCAAAGTGTTCGCCGTATTGGTTGTGGTCTCTGCGCATACTTTGGTACTGATGTCTAAATTCGTGTACAGTAGCGTCAAATATTTCTGTAAGAAAACTAGTTACTTGATGCGGCCCAAAAGGTTCATCGCCGTGTAGGTTGTGGTAGACAATAACTTCTATTGCAGTATCCATATTGTAGTCATTCTCACTATCGTAGTAAGCCATAACATACCATTTGTCTGGATCTAAGTCTTTGTCTTTTTTACTTTTAATAGCAATATCAAAATCGTATAGTTTGAATGTATTGCGAGTGCGTCCTATCAACTTTTTGAAAGTTGTCGGGTCAGGACTATCTTCTCGAACTTTTTTACATACGTTATATACACGCTCGAGAATGATGTTCATAGTTACAACCTATAAGTTACTCTACCCTTTGTGAGGTCATAAGGGCTAACCTCTAATCGTACATTATCCCCTAAGATAATACGAATTTTGTTTTGCTTCAATTTGCCGCCCATGTAGCACAACAATGGGTTTGGCATGTTTTCTACTTTTACTCTAAACATATTGCCTGGCAATACTTCTTCCACAGAGCCTGTTAATTCTATAATATCGTCTTTAGCCATTCTTTGCCTTTGTAATGGTCCAAGAGCCATCGCCCATATCGGTCCATTCCAATGTGTCTCCTTCTTTCCAACCTTGTATTTCTAGCAGTTCTAGCGGCAACGGAAGAACAATGTCTCCGCTACCATCATCTGCTTCTTCAACTGTTACCGTCCAATGTGTCATAGTATTATTTTAATTTAAATTATGTAACAAGTCAATTTTTTTGAAATTAATCTTCGGTTAACGGTTCTATATCAGTTAACTCAACGGGCGAGGTTGCTTGGGTAGATGTTTTGCGGCCGCGAGATTCTCTACGTATAATAACTACGCAGGATCCTGCCCAGTCGGATTGTCTACGTCCTTCCCAATGTTCAGGGCCCTGTGTGTCAGTTGATATAGTTTGTTCAAAACTCATTTTGAAATCCTTTGTAATATAAGTGCCCACATTTCGGATTCTTCTTTCAATCTAAATTCAAAGGCTTCTTTTCCAAGATAGTATTTTGGAATAATTAAATATTCTTGTGCAAATTTATTTTTAGTCGATTCCTGCTGTGCTACTTTCAAAAAGAAATCTGAGTAGAATTTTTTAATATCCTCAGGAGTACCTTTTGGCAATGCAATTCCCCAGCTTGCTTCCAACTTGGGGTTAAACTTATTTAATTTTTCTGAAAAAGTTGGAACATCCTTTAATAATCGTTTTTCTCCGCTACTTGCTAAGATATTAATCTTATTGCTATCAATGTATGAACCAATGGCTGATAGTTGCAATATTGCAATTTCCACATGGCCTCCTAATAAATCTCTCAATACATCAGGACCAGACTTATACATGGCTACTGAAATTTTTTCAGTATTGGAAATTTTCCAAGCAATATATTCTGCACTTGCTTGGAAAAAAGGTGTAGGCACAGCTACCACTGGTTCTGTATTAGATAACACAGCTTGTTTAAAATCATCAAAAGTTTTGATCTTAGACGATTTTGAAGATACTAATACAATTGGGCTAGCGGCTAATGTACTAATTAATTCAAGATTTTTATTGGGAACTAGCTCTGGAGTAAGAATTGGAGATATAGTGAACATAGAAGATGCAGTAGCAAACAAAGTATAGCCATCCGCTGGTGCATGATTTACAAAATAATTTAACGCAATCATTCCACCAGCTCCAGGTTTTCTTTCAGTGATTACCACATACCCTTTAATGGTTAATTCATCTATAAATGGCTGTAATACTTGATCGGTTACTCCTGGAGCAAATCCAGTGACAATTGTAATGTTTTTGTCTTTGGGTTCAAAAGCGTGTACAGTCGTACTAACGAGGAATAATAAAATAAAAAATAGTCGATGCATATTTTATTTATGTTGCTGTTTAAAACCTATAAATATTATCACTATGCTAAGTGTTTCTAAACAATATCTCTATCTAGTAATTGATCAAATTAATAAATGTGTAATTACTAATACCAACAGTGCCGCTACTGCCAATGCTGTGTCAAATGGAATTTTAAATAGTTCTCCTATGGTGGTATGGTTTCCTTACATCGAATTAAATCATAATATTATTAAATCTAACAGTGATGAAAATATTAATTATAAATTACTTCGGCAGTTTAAAACAAAATTTAGTAACGCGGGACAATCTACTAGCGATTCAAACATGTATGAGGTAGTGGATCAAACTCCTAACGGTAGAACGTTTGATTTAATACAAATGGATCAAAAATTAATTACTCAAGAATGGATTGCACGTAGACAGTTGGGTAATTTTAGAGCAAGATTAATGATAGAGTTAGAAACTCATTGCGAAAGGTACTTAGCGAGATCTGTAAACTTTTGCGGAGACGAGATATCACTTCCGTACATTCAAAAACAATTAGAATTATCTAATCCAGATTTTAATATTTATTCTCCGGGAATTCAAGAATGGGCAGACATAGTAGAAATGCCAGTTGAGGTAGCATACCAAGAATTAAAAATGAAATTTGATTCATCTAGTATTTCAGTTATGCGGGTGCATGCCATATGGAGTAAGTTTGTTAATAAATTTAATAATATTACATTAGAGGACAACATAACCTTCGCACAACTATTTGAACGTATGGACACTCATTTTATCTTTGGTAATGTATGAAATCTTTAACCGTAGGAACTTCGTTTGAATTAAAAGATAAAAAAGATTTGTCTACTCAATTTACAGATATAAAATTGTTTACGGATATTCACGGTGTAATAAGTGGATCCTGGTTGGTTGATAGATCCGGTGCAACTCAACTTCCGTTTAGGACCACACTAGGTCAAAATTATTTGCTCCCAAATTTTGAAACTATTAACAATTTAACGTTGGAGGAGTGTTGTGTAAACAGGGCACGGGAACTGTTATCATCAAATCAAACTTTGTATTTTTTATATAGCGGCGGCATAGATTCCACACTGGGATTAATTTCTTTTATCAATGCAACTCCTGATACTTCTCAAATAATAGTTGTTTGCAATAATGAAAGTATTCGAGAAAATCCTAATTTTTATCATAATTACATAAAATTAAATTTTAAACTAATGGCAACTGAGTTGTTCATGCAACGGATGAAAACTCAAATATTAGATGGAATTGTTATTAGTTGCGAACACGGCGATTTATTATACGGACAAGATTTTGGATCAGTTGCATTAACATGGTTTGGTGAAGAGTACCTTAAAGCGCCGCCTACTAGAGAAAATATAGTGAAATTCTTTAAAGCAGGAAAAATGTCTACCCTAGGTGCTAATTGTTGGTTCGATTTATTTTCTTCAAATATACATTTATCTGCCAGGCCTATTAACACAGTATATGATTTTTTTTGGTGGACTGGATTTAATTGGAGGTGGCAGTGGGCCGGGGAAAAAATAAAGTTACGTACAGCTATGCCTATCAACATAGAAACATTTTTTTCTTCGCTAGAATTTCAAAAATGGTCAGTTAATCACACACAACATTCTATTAAAAAAGCAAGTGATTTTAAATACGATTATAAAGAAATAATCTTTAATTTTACAAAAGATCAAGAATATCAAGATTTAAAAATTAAACATGTATCAATAAGTTTATACTATCTAAATAATGCATTTGTAGCTGTTGAATCTGATGGAACTAAATTAACAAAAAAAGACTATGCTCTAATAAATTATTACCAACCAGATAATTTTATATCTAATTGGCTTAAAGACAATCATTCTTCATCGGAGTAAGGAACTGGTCTCCACCCCAACCGGTTTAAGTCCAATTCAATTTCTTCAGTGACTACACCTTCTGCTACATAGCCTTCTGGTTGTCCGTCATCCATACTTAGCCCGCCGCCAATACCGCTACAATACCAATTGATGTAATCACCTTGTTCACGCATGTCAGCAATTATACCACCAGAATGTCTCCAAGAGCAACTCCAAGTTTCACCTTTCATTTCCTGCCAAAACTCTCTACTTTGCCAAGTCATATTACACATGGCCGCATATAAGTTTTGAGCATAGCTATCACTGGCTTTGGCTTTATCGCATAGTTCTTTTGAACTGCGCAAATCATATTCCATGTTGTTCTTTTGCCAAGCAGGATCTTTTAGATTCTCTTCATCCATCTCACGCCAAGTTTTGTACATGGCAACATAGGCAGGATTGGGATCTTCACCTTCTTCCTTGCAATGTTTGATATACCCTTCTTTTTGGAAAGTATGACGTTCTGGGCTTGATGCTACTTTTTTCATTTGTGAAAATTACCTTGTAGGCAGTGACGAATTTCGTGCCCGACTGTATGGAAATTAGCGGTAGGGCTTGTAATAACAGTACATTGTGTATGATCGTAATTCCAAAAACTACATGCTTCTACACTATATCCAAATCCGCCTAGCCCACGCTTAACACTTTCTGCTTGACAAGTTTGATTAATGTTTGTTGTTGTTCTAAAAGAAATTTGTACATTATTAGACAAATTCCTAGTCATATCAAATTGTTGATGCGGATCTTCATAATACGCCATCGTATTGAATGATAAAATTGATAGTAGTACCGCAAGTGCCTTTTTCATACAATGCCTTTCAATGTGCCTTAAAATGGTGTAGACGGTAGGATTCGAACCTACAAAGCCACCCTAAGGGCAAGGCCCTTGCCCTCCGTTCGCCGAAGCTACTAGGAGGAGGTATACCAAGTTCCACTCACGTCCACAATAGTATTATTGTACATGAATTGTTGAAATGTGTCAACCTGGAGAATCGGCGTTTTTCAAAGTTGGGTGAAAATAGTAAATTGGGTTAGTATATTGCGGGTCAGTACGAGAATCATAATATGGAAATTCTTGTCCTAAGTGAATAGTTTTAATACTCAAATGATGATTATGCTCAATTAAATATGCCATACGCAATTCTCTAAATTCTGGATGTAAAGTTCTACGTTTTAGTGAAAACTCAAAATAGTCAGGATCGTTTTTAAATAACTGGCGAATAACTAGAGTCAATCCGTCTTCAGAATATGTCTGTTCTTTTTCAACAATCAAACTATCTTCATGGATATCTCCGTAAGTTTCTTTAATTTCCGGCAACTCAGTAAAAAATTTGACTGATGTGTCCGGGCGTGTAAACGTGGATACACTCATCAGTTCGTTACTTTCTGGGAATTCTTTCATAATATCTCCTTAACTATCTTGTATTTATTCCTTTACTACACCCACTAAATGTAGCCTTGGTTCCGAACTACAATTCATAAAGGTATGATATTGTCTAGTATCTACCCAGCATACGTGATCTTGTTTTAAATGTGAAACTAGCCCTCGTTTAAAAACAAAAAAACATTGATCGTTTGTAACAATAGGAATATGTACTCTAGGAGTAATATCTCGATGCATACTATAACAAGTGTTTGGGCCAACCCACATAAACCGACTTCTAGTTAAGTTATAGTTGTTGATCAGTGTTTCAAAAATTGTATTTTTAAAAACGGGGTTTAGATTTGTATACTCGAGATCTTTCCCTTGGCTTTTACCCACAGCACTTGTCCACGGGTCTTCGCTGTCTAAATATTGTAATCCAGCTTGTCGATTTGCCACACCAAACTCACTCCAATGAATTACATGTTCAATGGCATGATATTGTGCTTTTAGGTTTAACTCAGCAACAGATTTTATAACTTTAATCATTCTAAATTATATACCTTTCAATATCACTAATATCATTATCCACAGGAGAATTTACATTTATAATTAATTCTTCTGGAATAGTTGTTATTGGTGAAAAGTTACCGACTGGGCCTATTGAATAAAATTTACGCCAAATTTTAAATCCTAGTAGTCCTTTGTATTTGTCAATGTTAAGGAATTTTTTATCTAAAGATCCGATTAAATTATCTAAATCGGACTGCATCATTTTAGCAACATCTGTACTCAAGTGATGTTTATAGAACCAAGCATCATGCCTACCTAGGAACATACGATCTGGTTTACCAGCCTGGAAGGAAATTTTCTTAATAGCAGGATAAATGGCTGGTACGATTCCACGTTCGTATACACCTCCATTTATATCTCGTATATAAGAGTTGATAGGGTTTAATAAATGTCCGCCAGTATATTCGTCATTGAATCTTAATACATCGTATACATGTTTGTTTTCTGGGCGTGAAATAAATCGTGCTGTTACATGGGCTTGTTTAATAGCTAACTGCGGAAGCTGGGGAGTATGATAAAAGAATACTGGAAATGTGTTAGGATGATTAACAGAATTGTATTTGTTGCTATAGACTGTGTCATAGAAACCTATAACAAATTTATTTCTATATCGACATATTTGCGGTTTATCAATACCTTGTACAATGGCTATTTTCTTTCCCGATTCTGCAATACGCTTCAAGTGTAAATATCGATCTAAATTATAACGCCCTGCCATAGTAGGATGCAACCAATCATTACATTTTAAAAGCCACGTGTCTGCTTTATAGTTTAACATGTCTTCAAAGTAATCATGTAGTGTTACTTTGATATTAGGATACGTATCCTTAATTTTTTGCATGAATGGAATCTGAGTGTGGAATGTTTCATCGATAGTATTTGTCACATCGTGATCATTGGGGTTAGATTTCCAATCTCTCAAACCACTTAACGGCGCACTTGCCACAACTTCGTCTATATGCAAACCGTTATTGACAAAAGCATAAAACATGTTTGTACTATCGGCACCACCGCTTATAAACATTAACACATAGTCGTACTCTTCTCTAATTTGTCTAGCACGAATAGCATAAAGCTCGTCAAGGCTTTCAGTAGGCTCTTTAGTCCAATCGGTTGCACCAAATACTTCGTCGTTAAAGTTCCACTTCATATCCATGTTTAGTTGTTGAGATCTAAACATGGCTGGAATTTTTTCATAAAATTTTTCTGTGCCTACTGTATAAAAACCTAAGTCGTCAATCATTTAAGTACTCCAATGTCTCTTCGGTATCTGTATTGTCCTACAAACTGTTTATCAAGATAGCTGTATAATTTATTACTAGCATTAATATGACTAGTATCCGATGTAGTAAAAATTGAATGTTTAATGTAAGGAGGATCAAATCCTTCTAACCCATGTATAATATCAGATGAGGGTGCATCTAATTTAGGTAAAAAACTTGCAGGCTTAGTCCAGTCGTATACTCTGTTTGCTAGTTTTATAGTAACAGTTTTATTATCATTATGTACTACATCTGGAATGGCATTATTACAACTTGCGGCTTTAAATAGTTCTCCTAAGTCGTTAGTCACTGATCCAAGTATTGTAGGTAATTCTGGATCTCCACTACGTGTGTTTATTTCTAAAATAATCGGAGTATCAGTCTCGTCAACAGCAATACCTAGAAACATAAAACCTTTATAACCCCAGCCGTTATTTTTTAGATGATTAACAATTTTATCAGCATACTTATGTACCCGTGGATCAATATCGTCGACATTATATGCACCCATGCTTGAACTATTAAATCCTAGATCATTATCTAGTGATTTTTTGTAGTCTCTTGCTGAGCCAAAATACTTCCAGCCTGTATCATTCACTAGCATATGATATGAATACTCACGTTTAATATTCACAACTTCTTCAATAACTAAACTGGTATCCATGTTAATGTTAGTTAATTTAACATCTTCTTTTAAATGAAAACTAAAGAGGTCACTATAAACTTCTTCGTAATTACTGCTATCAACAACTGTAGTCTGTCTGCCGCTTTGAAAAATATAATTAAGTTTAACTACAAATGGCCTTGGCAACGATTTGAAATTATCAAATAAATATTTGCCCGAAACTAGTTTACCTTTGCCGGTAGGAATTCCTAACTTGTTTAACATTTGTTTAGTAACAAATTTATCTTTTTCTAAAATAGTATTTTGCGGTGTTACAAAAAAATACGGAACTTTATATTTCTGCAACATATCGTGGGCATATTGTGTAGACGGATATGGCAAACTCGCTGCCATAACAAAATCAAAATTTTTATCTTTTACAAAGTTTTCTAAGAGATTAATATCACTATCGGGTATAGTATCTAGTTCGATAAACGTCCCAGGAACCTGCTGAGTGTTTCTCGGTATCGGAATGTAGTTATCTGTCCTTATACAAGACGGATGGGCACCTACATGATATACTTTATGATCTTGGTTTACAAAAGATTGAGCTAGACTGTGGTAACAAGCAGATGTAGATAATATTAATATATTCATTTATTCTTTCTGAGCAAGCAAATGATCCAATATGTAGGATCTAACTCCCACCAACGTCGGCCACCGTAGTTCGGATTCTTTGCATCGCCGTGATGATTGTTATGCCAACATTCTCCTTGTGTAATTAAAAACAACCAAGGAATATTTGCACTGGTATCTTTTGTGTCATAGTTTTTATAACCTAACTTCTCATAGTGTACCACACTCGTTTGCAAACAAAATACATGAAGTGTGATAAACGCTGGAAGTGCTAGTAGATAAAAGAATGCATCTACGCTAATTAATGCAGTTACACCATATACGGCCCACAATAGGTAGCTATAATATTTGTGTACAAACACATGGTCTGGATCTCGTAGTAAGTCTGGAATAGTGCGGACTGGAACATCGCCTTCTTTCATCTTAAACATCCACAAGATATAACTGTGCCAGAAGCCATCTTCCGGGCTGTGCGGATCTTTGTCAGTATCACTGTATCTGTGATGCAGGCCACGATGTATACCAACCCATAAGATGCTACTACCTTGTCCAGCAATAGCACCGCAGAACAGTATAAATCTTTTCATAAATTTAGTCACAGGAAATCCGTTGTGGCTAAACAGTCTATGATAGCCAGCGCCAACACCTACAAACTTCATAAAAATCCAACCAACTATTGTAGCTATCCACCACCAGCTAGGTGCGTTGCCGATACAAATGTTATAAATTGCCCATACTCCAAAAATGTTCAGAGGAATGATTCCACCCCATAAATGCTTTATGGTTAGCGTGTTTTTTAACATTTGATTCATTTTCGTTTCCATATGTTTAGTAGGGTAGTATCGCCACTGTAAATAATTGTTTGCCAACAGGTATCGTCGCATTCATTTGGGCATGTAAGGTATTTATAGCTGTCCGTTTCGAAGACCAACTTAAATTGCTTTTCAAAATTCTCAATTACCCATTTGTCCCAATTGTTAGTTTGCCTACTAATAAAGTACAGTTTACAGCTGGTATGCTCTGCTAACCAGTTAATTTGGCTCTTTGCACTACACCCCATGCAGTCACTTATTTTCTTTAAAAATGCCTTTTTGTTATTAGGCTTCCACGCACGATTTAATATACGATACGCTTCACTTGGCCAGCAATCTCTGTTACTGATACTAGAGCATAGTTCTGGAATATCATCATCGTCAAAATGAATAGTTAGCGCAACTGCAAATTGAAAGGACTCTCGATCGTAGTTCTTCCACAGCCGGTGACTACGGTCATTGTATTGTACTTCTCTTAATTGATCAAACAATGCATCGTATTCAGAGTTAGTACCTGGAGCCCATGTTACAGTACGCATTAAGATTCCATCCGTTTCAACATTTCGAAGAACGGTTCGCGATGTACACCCCACCAGTCTTTTTCAAATTGATTAAAAATTTGTAAATTCTCGTGTTGATAGATTGGACTCTTTTCTATGTTCTCGTATCCAGTGAACTTAGGACGTTCGGTCATATTGAACGGAGCAAGGCTGTTTAATATTTTCCACTTGGTACTGTTACTGCCTAGCTTACCTGGAATCTTGTTGTTTGCTAGATCAGCCATTAGCGGACTTTGCATATAAGACAGATACTGTTCAGCAGTATGTGTTAAGAAGAAAGGGCATCCGTATAAGTTATTTTTTCTAAAATAATCTAAGCAAGGCCAAATAGGCTCGTACTCGTCAACATACCATACGCCCGTAGCTTCATCCTTAGCTATATGCGGTACACTATGACTACCCATAATAATAGTGCCGTCTACTCTATCCAATACATGCAATGTTGATGGAATCTGGTAAGTGGCTAGTTTATACTCTTGACCAATGTCGGATATTAGTCCCGACTTAACAAAGTCATCAAAGTCGATGTCTATAATAATAGGAGAAAGATTTTTACTTTCGCAAAAGTCAAACGCATATTTTACATCGTGATCATTATACCCAGGGTTTAATTTAATAATAACAGGCACAACATCTATGCCCATTGATAAAAACACATTCAGTACAAACTCGCTGTCCACGCCGCCACTATACATCAAGTGTAATTTGCCACGCTTGTTGTCGTACACGTACTCAGCAACTTTCAAACACTCTTGCAAGTAGTTGGGCTTTTTATTTGTAGGTGCATCAATAGCTACGTGGAAAGTATCTCCACTTCCGCTTGGACGCATATAGTTGTCTTTAAGTAATTCCATGTTACCAATCTATAGTGTATGCTGACATCTTTTCAGCAATAAAGTCTTTAACCTTTTGGTCAGTCATGTACAGCAC
>Ga0208380_1000423_pt1 | contig 11420 bp, 13 predicted proteins | sample CryBogCBE27Jun07_FD_184570 | JGI IMG/M metagenome (GOLD analysis project Ga0208380, IMG submission 184570) | Freshwater microbial communities from Crystal Bog, Wisconsin, USA - CBE27Jun07 (SPAdes) | ecosystem: Environmental > Aquatic > Freshwater > Lake | place: Crystal Bog, Wisconsin, USA... | reverse complement strand
GCAGACCCTTCTGCGCCTGGAGCATTCGTGCAGGGCATCATGGAAGGAAAAGAATGGATGTTGGTAAATGGTGTTTGGACTGAAGTAGAACACGCACAGGCGATTAGAGAAATCAAATCTGCATCAAGTGCGGACATCGAAGCAGTAAGTCTTCGCATATTTGAAAACTTCATGAAAAAACTATAACCTATAAATATTCAAATAAAATCAAGGAGATTTTTAAATGTCAAAAAGATTCAATCTGTCAGAAGCCGCTAAAGCAATTTTGGGTGAAGGTTCTAAAGAAACCTTTGACGCAAACATTGCTGCAAAGCGTGGCCAACGTGGTCAAGATCACCACAAAGGTGGTGTAGTTGGTGACGATAAACTACAAGCATCAGTTGCTTACGGCGAAAAAGATGCTGGCGTTGTTGGTCACTCACCAGAAGTTAACGATGAAGAATTGCCTGATTACCTAAAAGGTACTCCAAGTGCAACTCCTCCAGGCGCAACACCACCAGTTGGTGCAGAAAAAGCAGGTGTTGGTGCTTCTAAACCACAAGGGCAACCACAAGAAACCATGGGTCGTAAAGACGTTATGCACCCAACAACACATACAGCTAACCACATCGACCAAATCCGTGACCGTATTGCAGGCAAGTTGCCAGCAAACACATTTGGTATGAACAAGGGTGCTACATTCCAACATTTTGATGGTACACATACCGCAGGTAACCAAGCACAACACGTTAACATGGAATCATTGGACATGTCTGATGACGTTCGTGCATTGTTGGCAGGCGAAAACCTATCAGAAGAATTTGCAGCTAAAGCAACTACAATCTTTGAAGCTGCTGTTGCTGCTCGTGTACAAGCAATCGCTGAAGAAGTTGAATCTCAGTTGGTTGAGCAATTTGATTCTGCTGTTGAGCAAGTTAAAGAAGATTTGGCATCCAAAGTTGATGACTATCTAAACTACATGGCAGAAGAGTGGATGAAAGAGAACGAATTGGCAGTTACTACCGGTCTAAAGGCAGAAATCGCTGAAGACTTCATCGGTGGTCTACGCAATCTATTCATCGAACACTACATTGATATTCCTGAAGACAAAGTTGACGTTGTTGCCGAAATGGCAGAAAAAGTTTCCGATTTGGAATCACAACTAAACGAACAAATCAACCGCGGTGTTGAGTTGTCTAAAGAATTGAACGAACACAAAAAAGTTGAGGCAATCTACGCAGTGTGTGAAGGCCTATCGCAAACTCAAGTAGAAAAATTAAAATCACTCGCAGAGGGTGTGGAATTTACTACTGAAGAAGAATTTGCGGCAAAGTTGTCAACTCTAGTGGAATCATATTTCACAAAAGCTGACGTAAAAATTGCAGACAATTCTGCTTTAGATGATGAAGTCCACATTGAAGAAGAGAAACAAACTACCAAGTCTGTTGATCCTTTGATGGAACAAGTCGTTGGCATTCTTAATAAAAGAATGTAAATTATAAATACATAACAGTTTCACAAAAATAGGAGACATTCACATGTTCATGACAGAAGAACTACAAAAGAAATGGGCACCAGTTTTGGAGCATCCAGAACTAGAAGCCATTAAAGATCCATACAAAAGAAGCGTAACTGCTTTGGTATTGGAAAACCAATCACAAGCTATGGCACAAGACCGCCGTATGTTGAACGAAACCACTGACGGTGGTCCAACAAACGTTACTGGTTCTGGTATCAGCAACTTCGACCCAATCTTGATTAGTTTGGTTCGCCGTTCATTGCCTAACTTGATCGCTTATGACATCGCTGGCGTTCAGCCAATGACTGGTCCTACAGGCCTTATCTTCGCAATGCGTGCTCGTTACAGTGCACAAAACGGTTCTGAAGCATTCTATAACGAAGCTAATACCATTTTCTCTGGTAATACTTCTTATAACAACTACGGTGCTTCTGGTGCTTACGGTGGTCAACAAGCATATCGTGGTGATTCCGGTGGCGTAAGTGACGTTAACACTAACACCAACTATGCAACTCCAGCTGCTAACGCTAACACAATCACAACCGGTACTGCAATGCCTACAAGCATCGCTGAATTCTTGGGTTCTGATTCTAATGCAGTGTTCCAACAAATGGCATTCTCTATCGAGAAAGTTACTGTTACTGCTTCTAGCCGTGCATTGAAAGCTGAGTATTCTCTAGAACTAGCACAAGACTTGAAGGCAATCCACGGTCTTGACGCTGAAACAGAATTGTCTAACATTCTGTCTACAGAAATTCTTGCTGAAATCAACCGAGAAGTTATCCGTACAGTTTATACAACTGCTAAGATCGGTGCTCAGTACGGTACTACTACCGCTGGTTACTTCGACTTGGATACAGACTCTAACGGTCGTTGGTCTGTTGAACGTTTCAAAGGTTTGATTTTCCAAATCGAACGTGATGCTAACGTTATTGCAAAACAAACTCGTAGAGGTAAAGGTAACGTTCTGATCGTTTCTTCAGACGTTGCTTCTGCTATGGCTATGGCTGGTGTGTTGTCTTACACTCCATCTCTACAAGCTGACCTACAAGTTGACGATACAGGCAATACATTTGCTGGTATGTTGCACGGTCGTATCAAAGTGTACATCGATCCATATTATGGCGGTTACACATCTAACCAAGAATTGGTTACTGTTGGTTATAAGGGTTCTTCTCCTTATGACGCTGGTCTATTCTACTGCCCATACGTTCCTCTACAAATGGTTCGTGCAGTTGACCAGTTCACATTCCAACCAAAAATTGGTTTCAAGACTCGTTACGGCATGGTTGCAAACCCATTTGCAGAAGGCCTAACAGCAGGTAACGGACGTCTAGATGCACAATCTAACGTTTACTATAGACTGTTCGCAGTTAAAAACCTAATGTGATGGTTTAAAACTATATGTAAAAATATAGTAAAGTCACCAAAAAGAGTGACAATTCAAAAGGGAATCGCAAGATTCCCTTTTTTTGTTTTATAAATACATATAGTTCTTAACAATTATTAAAATGAAACCAACATATCTGTACATAAAGCAGCACACATTAACCAAATTGAAATATTTTGGTAAAACGACCAAAAAAAGTCCAATAGAATACCTGGGATCAGGTAAATATTGGAAAAAACATATCAAAAAACACGGCGAACAACATGTTGAAACAATTTGGTGTCAACTATTCACAGACAAGAATGATTTGGAAAAATTTGCTTTGAATTTTTCAAAAGACAACAACATTGTGGAATCAACAGAATGGGCAAATTTAAAAAACGAAAATGGATTGGATGGTGGGTTTGATAAACACACAATAGAATCAAACAAAAAAAATAGTGATAAGGCAAAACAAAGGTGGAACTCTGGTGTATATGATGTTGAGAAATTGAGATTAAGCAGAATAGGGTTTAAACAACCACAGTCACAAAAAGATTCCGTATCAAAAGCTTTATCAAAAAGTTGGAACGTAACGTCACCCCAAGGCACAACACACACCATCAATAATTTAAGAGAATTTTGTAAGAACAACGGTTTAGACCAAGGAAATATGGTTAAAGTTTCTAAAGGTATATTAAAACAACACAAAGGATGGAAGTGTGTAAAGATTGACCTGTAATAAATTGGAAATAATTATCTTAACTAAATAGTTGTATATGGATTTCCATACATTTTATAAAGGAGTTATTATGTCTACTGTAGTTGTTACCGTTGTTACACAAGCACAACAATTTCCTGCCGGTACTGAGTCCGCAGGCATCAAAGTTTCTTTGGCTGGTTTCCCAGACCAAACATTGACAGTTGCACCATTCGTTGCAGAGTTTGCAGACGTTGGTCCAGGTGAATTTGCAATCACTGCACAAGCAGTTGACGCTGCAGGAAATGCATTAGGTACAGCAGTTACTGGTTCAGTAACAATTGCAGCACCAGAAGTTGCACCAGAACCTGTTGCAGAACCAACTCCAGAAGTTGCACCAGAACCAGCGCCAGCACCTGAAGTTACAGTTGATGTGCCTGCATCTTTGTCTGTTGAAGTAAAATAATAGAACAAAGTAACCAATAAAGAACCGCCTTAGGGCGGTTTTTTGTTGTCATAAATAGATGTATGACTGCATTAAATAGAACACCATCCAATACTAATTTCCTACAACCATCCAAGTTTATCTTGTCGTTTGGTAGATTACCTACAGTCCAGTATTTTTGTCAAGAGGCAAACATTCCTGGTGTGTCCTTGGGTAACGTAGACTATTCAACACCGTTTGTTGATATTCCAATCGCAGGAAACAAATTAAACTATGGTGAATTTAATGTAAACTTTCTTGTGGATGAAGACATTCAATCTTGGGCAGAATTGTACAAATGGTTTTTGGCAATAGCTGCACCAACAAACCTGCAAGACAGAGCCAGATATAACCAAGAACAAAGTCAATTGTCAAAGGCAAATTATTACTCTGACTCCACATTGACGGTTATGAGTTCGCTAAATAATCCATTAGTGAGAATTAATTTTCACAGAATGTTTCCAGTGTCACTATCTGATATCCAGTTTGACACACAACAATCTGCGGACACAATTATCACTGCAAGAGCAACATTTAGATACGAGTATTTCGACATAACAACCGCTTAACTTTAGTTTTACATTATGAACAAACTTGAAGAAATTTTAAAATCCTGGGAAACAGACGCCGATATTGACCAAACGGAACCCGGCAAAGAACTCCTAAAAATCCCAAAACTCCACAGTAAGTACGTTGATGTACTAATCAAACACAAGATGGCTGCAAAAAAGGCCAACTTTGATTACTTGCGTATGCGTAAACTCAAATGGGAATACTATACAGGCAAAATGTCACAAGAAGAATTGGATGAACAAGGTTGGGAACCATTCCGATTCACACTCAAGTCCGACATTTCATTCTACCTAGAGTCTGACCAAGACTTAATCAAACTACTAGAGAAAAAGATTTACCATGAAGAAGTTGTATCTGTGGTAGAGTCTATCATGGGTGAAGTTAAACAACGGGCCTGGGAATTGAAATCTTATATTGATTGGGAGAGATTCATTGGGGGACAATGATGGACAAATACGATTTCTTATAAATACTCCATAAAGGAGTTTTTATGGAAGACATATTTGAAGGATTAAAAAAACAAAAATTTGTATTAGATGAAGAATCCATGATAGAACAAAGGGATTTGTTTGTTATGGATGCACTAAAGAGAAATGCAACTATAATTGAGTGTCCGCACTGTAAGGTTACAGGAAATGAGCCAAATATGTTGCGTTGGCATTTTGAAAATTGTGACACCAAGTTGAGATGCTGTGAGCAATGTGGCAACACAATACCAAGACAAGGAATAAAACCTTTCTTGTATGATGTTAAAAAATATTGTAACAGAAAATGTTATACAGAAAGCAAAAAAGGTAAACCACCTATTGTTATGACAGACGAGGTTAAACAAAAAATTTCAAAAATTGCTTTAACTCAAAGTAAAGAAAGAAGTGAAAGAATGAAAAAAACTAGACCATGGGATGTTAAATGGAAAAAGAACACATAGAAATTGTAAAAGTTAATGAAGTCTATCTAAAGGTTAAGGCTCAAAGACACATTTTACAAGAACTATCAGATTATTTTACTTTTTTTGTACCCGGACACCAATTTGTTCCAGCATTTAGGAATAAAATTTGGGATGGCCGCATAAGATTGTTAAATTTACAAACTCAACAAATATACATTGGTCTATTAAAATACCTTGAAGAGTTTTGCATTGAAAGAGATTATGCATATTCACATGATTTTGTGGAAGACGATTTCTCTGTGTATCATGCCAAAAAGTTTATCGAAACTCTAAAACTCCCATTTGAGGTTCATGAACACCAGTTAAATGGATTTGTCCATGCAATGCAATCTAAGCGTGCGTTGTTATTATCACCAACTGCATCAGGTAAGTCCTTAATCATCTATATGTTGGTGAGACAACTGTTTGACTATCAAAATCTAAAAGGCATTGTTATTGTACCCACAACATCATTGGTAGAACAACTGGCAAAAGATTTTGAAGACTATGGTTGGGATTCTGAAAAAAATGTACACAAAATTTATCAGGGCAAAAACAAGTCTACAGATAAACCAATAACAATCTCTACGTGGCAATCATTGTATACACTGCCTAAAGAATATTTTGAACAGTTTGATTACATCATTGGTGATGAGGCACACTTATTCAAGGCACAGTCACTAACTTCCATACTAACATCTTGTATTAACACAAAATACCGTGTTGGTTTAACCGGTACATTGGACGGAACAAAAACACACAAACTAGTATTAGAAGGTCTTTTTGGTCCAGTGAAAAAGGTTATCACAACAAAAGAAATGATTGATAAGAAAATCTCATCATCTTTTGAAATTAAATGTCTGATACTAAAACATCCAGATGATGTGTGTGAAGATTTGAAAGATTACACATATCAGGAAGAAATACAATACTTAATTGCGTGTGAGTCTAGAAACAAGTTTATTAAAAATCTTGCAGTTAGTTTAGGTAATAATACATTAATTCTTTATCAAATGGTTGCCAAGCATGGCCAGGTCCTGTACGATATGATTCGGAACACCGAGAAAATTGGTAACCGAAAAGTGTTTTTTGTCCATGGCGGGACAGAAACGGAAGATAGGGAAAACATTCGAAAGATTATGGAGACTGAGAATGATGCTATTGTTGTGGCTAGTTATGGTACTTTTTCTACTGGAATTAACATTAGGAATTTACATAACATTATCTTCGCATCTCCGTCAAAGTCACGAGTTCGCAGTCTTCAATCTATTGGACGAGGCTTACGACAGGCGGAAGGTAAAGAAATGGCAACGCTCTATGACATTGCAGACGATCTCAGAGTAAAGAAACATATGAATTTTACATTAAGACACTTTGTGGAACGAGTGAAGATATATACGGAAGAGAAGTTTCCTTTTAAAACGTATAAGATTGGACTCAAAAAATGAACAACGTCAAAATTGTCCGATTAAAAAATGGAATGGATATCATTTGTGATTATGAAGATTTGGGCAACCAGAAGATATTGCTAAATAATCCAATGGCGTTTGAGATCCATAAAAAAGGTCCAGTCAAACACATTATTATGGAATATTTTCTTCCAGCAGAATTGCTAAACAACAATGAAGTTGTGATATCACCAAATGAGATTTTGTTTACGCTTTCACCAAACGATGAGTTCACCGAATATTATGAGAACTCTGTGGATAGTTTGAAACGTTTGGAGGCGGAAGGAGAGTTTGAACAAGAAGTGCAAACCGACCTACAAGAAAGAATCAAGTCCCTTTTTGTTCAAGCTTTTGCTGAAATGGATCCAGAAGAAAAGACAATTCATTAATTTCAATGGTCAACACCGAGACCTTAACACTTGTCAAGCCCTTTTGTCAACAATAATTATGGTATAAATGAAATGAGCACTAAACATTATATTAACAATGCCGACTTTTTACAGGCATTAATTGAATACAAGCAACGCAAAGAAACTAATCCACAAGAACCAATTCCAAATTATATTGGTGAATGTTGGATGAAAATTGCCGAAGGCCTGTCACACAAACCAAACTTCATAAACTATCCACACAGAGAAGACATGATTGGTGATGGCATTGAGAACTGCCTCATGTATTTTGAGAACTTTGACCCAACAAAATCTAAGAACCCTTTTGCTTACTTCACACAGATCATCTACTATGCGTTCCTTAGACGTATCCAGAAAGAAAAGAAACAATTGTATGTCAAGTATAAGGCCACTGAACAATTAGGCATCCTAGACGAATTTGAGATGTTGGAGACAGAGAGTGGTGGATCAAGACAGTTTGAACTGTATGACAACATTGCTGAGTTCATAGAAACCTATGAAGAAGGTCAACAAAAGAAAAAAGAGGAAAAGAAAGTTACCAAAAAAACTAAGGGATTGGAAAACTTCTTAGAGGAATAATATGAAAATTGGTTTTACTTGTTCATGTTTTGATTTGTTTCATGCCGGTCATGTGATGATGTTGAAAGAAGCCAAAACAAAATGTGATTACTTAATTGTTGGATTACAAACCGATCCGACAATAGACAGAGCAGAAAAAAACAAACCGGTACAATCGGTACTGGAAAGATTCATCCAATTGGATGCCTGCAAATATGTGGATTCAATTATACCGTATGCCACTGAAAAAGAACTCATGGACATATTGACATCGTATCCAATTGATGTTAGAATTATTGGTGAAGAGTATAGAGATAAGGCTTTTACCGGTCATAATTTACCGATGGAAGTTTATTTCAATTCTCGTCAACATAGTTTTAGCACCACTGAATTGCGCCAACGTGTACTTACCGCAACCAGCAAACCTAAAACATGAGTATTCTGGACTATAATGAAGAAAACCTAAAAAAGGTTTCAGAGTTGATAATGAAAAATTTGTCATATGACTTACTTCCTAAGAAATGGGTTGTAAGAAACATGGCAAATAGGACGTTTGGGCATTGCCATAATGCCGCAGGATGTTTATACAAGATATTTGGACCGGAGAACATGCATATGTACCGAGGTCTAGATGACGAAGACATTTGGCATTGGTGGTGTATTGATAAGAATAATGTGCGTATAGACTTAACTGCTGCACAATATACCGATTTTGGTAGAACTCCTCCATATGCCGAAGGACAAAAATCGGGGATGTTAGGGTTTGATTACAGAAAACGTGTATTACGATTGTATGATAGGGTAATGAATGACTATGAAAGTGGCGGTGATTACGGACCAGCATTTTGGGGCTAGAAATGATTCGGTTCATTTTCTGGATTACTATGAAAAATTTTATAAAGATACTTTTTTTCCTGCTCTTGATGCTAATAGGATTGGCCATGTACTCATTCTCGGAGATACTTTTGACCGTAGAAAATATGTCAACTTCTACACCTTAAAACGTGCCAAAGAAATGTTCTTTGATCCTCTATGCAACAGAGGCATCAAGGTGCACATGTTGGCAGGCAATCACGACACATACTACAAGAATACCAATGAAGTAAATTCTGTAGACCTATTGTTGCGTGAATATGGCAACATTAATGTGATTGACCATCCTACCACAGTTTATATTGGACCAACACCAATCTGTATGATGCCCTGGATATGTCCAGAAAACTATGAAGATTCCATGGAAATGCTGAAAGAAACGACAGCAGATATTTGCATGGGTCATTTTGAAATCGCTGGCTTTGCCATGCATCGTGGTATGCCATCTGAAGAAGGACTAAACCGTGAACTTTTCAACCGTTTTCACTGCACTTTCAGCGGTCATTATCACCACCGTTCTAGCAATGGTGGTATTTTCTATCTTGGAAACCCTTACGAACTTACGTGGCAAGATTATGCTGATGTTCGGGGCTTTCATTTGTTTGATGTGGATTCCCGTCAGTTGGATTTTATTCCAAATCCTAACGTCATGTTTCACCGGATAATCTATGACGATAAAAACCAAGACATAAAAGATGTCCTGAACAAAGACCTAAGTGCATGTGCTGGTGTTTATGTCAAAGTTGTGGTAGTTGAAAAGACTAATCCGTTTCTGTTTGACCAGTTTATGAATAAGATTTATGACCTTAATCCACTCGATATTACCATTGTGGAAGATGCAATTGACTTGACAGAAGACTCCGAAAGTGATAGAATAGATGAAGCAGAAGACACAATCACAATCATAAACAAGTATGTGGATGGTCTTCAAAATGATGGTATTGATAACGGTAAACTTAAAACTATGATGCGTGAACTATATGTTGAGGCATTGAATTTAGAACAAACATGATTAGATTCCAAGTTATAAGATGGAAAAACTTTTTGAGTACAGGTAACTCGTTTACCGAAATCAAATTGGACAAATCAGCCAATACTCTTATTATTGGAAGTAATGGTGCAGGCAAAAGTACCATTTTGGATGCTATCTGTTTTGGTCTTTTCGGTAAACCATTCCGTAAAATTAATAAACCAAATCTTGTAAACTCAATCAACACTGGAAATACTGTAGTTGAGGTTGAGTTTGTCATCGGCAAAAAATCATATAAAATTGTTCGTGGTATCAAACCAAATACATTTGAAATATATTGCAACGGTATTTTGCTGAACCAGGATGCCAAGGCGAAAGACTACCAAGACTTCTTAGAGAAATCTATTCTCAAGTTCAATTATAAGTCATTCACGCAAATTGTCATTCTTGGTTCAGCATCCTTTGTTCCTTTTATGCAGTTGACTCCTGCTGACCGCAGAACAATCATAGAAGAATTGTTGGATATCCAAATCTTTACGTCAATGAATGGTTTGATTAAAGACCGAATGGCATCTATCAAAGACAACTTTACCAAAAACAAGTATGCAATGGAATTATCTTCAGAGAAGATTAAAATGCAGAAGCAGAACCTTGAAGAAAGTAAAAAGAACAATGAGTCGGAGATTGCCAACAAGAAAGAAGAAATTGAAACAAACCAAAAACAATTGGATCAATTGACTAAGGATATTTCGTTAATACAAAAACACATTGATGCACTAAACAAGAAGATTGAAGATAAAGCCACTGTTGAAAACAAGAGTAAGAAACTGGTTCAATTAGAAGCAAAGATTGAAACTTCCATCAAGAAGGTGGAAAAAGATATTGCATTCTATCACAACAATGATAGTTGTCCGACATGTAAACAAGCACTTGATGAAACCTTTAAACAGGAACAAATCAATGAGCATTCGGCCAAAGTTTTATTGCAAAAAGATGGTCTAACAGAACTTAACAAAGAATATACTAAGTTGCAAGACCGTTTGAGTGAGATTGTTAAAATATCCAAGCACATAACTGAACACAACAATGAGATTGTTAAACACAACTCAACCATTTCTGCCATTATTAATTACACGAAAAAACTTAATGCAGAGATAGAGTTGTTGTCTAAGCAGAAAGATACCTTGACAGAAGATAACCAAAAGTTGAAAGACTTAAAGTCTGAGTTGGCGTCTTTGGTTAAAGAACAAGAAAACCTTTCGATTGAAAAACATTACCATGAATACGCAGCGTCATTGTTGAAAGACAATGGCATTAAGACAAAGATTATTAAACAATATTTGCCTATCATCAACAAGTTGGTAAACAAGTATTTGAAAGCCATGGACTTCTTTGTCAACTTTAACCTAAACGAGAACTTTGAAGAAACGATTAAGTCACGCCACCGTGATGAGTTCAGTTATGCTAATTTCTCCGAAGGTGAAAAGATGCGTATTGACTTAGCATTACTGTTTACATGGAGACAAATTGCTAAGATGAAGAACTCGACAAATACCAATCTATTGATACTGGATGAAGTGTTTGATTCGAGCCTAGATAGTGTAGGTAT
>Ga0208380_1000422_pt1:5000-11477 | contig 11477 bp, 4 predicted proteins | sample CryBogCBE27Jun07_FD_184570 | JGI IMG/M metagenome (GOLD analysis project Ga0208380, IMG submission 184570) | Freshwater microbial communities from Crystal Bog, Wisconsin, USA - CBE27Jun07 (SPAdes) | ecosystem: Environmental > Aquatic > Freshwater > Lake | place: Crystal Bog, Wisconsin... | reverse complement strand
GGCTTCGTCAAAGCGCGCCATGAGTTCGACAATGACGGTGACGTCCTTGCCGTGGCGCGCGGCATCGACCAGCGCGTCGACCATGGCGGAGTCGCTCCCGGAGCGATACAGGGTTTGTTTGATCGCCAGGACTTTGGGGTCGCGGGCCGCTTGTCGCACAAAATCAATCACTGGCGTGAACGATTCGTAGGGGTGGTGCAACAAAATGTCCCGTTCCCGAATGGCTTGAAACATGTGCTCGCCGTAATTGATGGCCTCTGGTGTGGAGGCGGTAAACGGCGGGTATTTGAGTTCCGGTCGATCGATGAGATCGTAGGCGGCGATCAAGCGGTTTAAATTCACCGGCCCCATGACCGCGTAATGATCGCGCGCCTGAAGTTCAAATTGTTCTAATAAAAACCGCGTTAATTCGTCCGGCAAGTCGTGCGCGGTCTCCAAACGCACGCTTTCACCGTAACGTCGTTCCATCAGTTCGCCCTCGATGGCGCGGCGCAAATCGTCGATTTCTTCCTCGTCGACAAACAAATCGCTGTTGCGAGTCACTCGAAACTGCCAACAGCCGGTGACGGTGACGCCATCAAAGAGTTTGCCGATGCAGGTTTCGATGATCGCCGACAAGGTGATCAATCGCGTCGTGGCGCCCGCGCTCACGGGAAAGGGCACGATGCGCGGCACGGATCGGGGCACTTGCAAGATGGCCAAATGGCTATCCCGGCCGAACGCGTCGGTGCCTTCCAAGCGCACAATAAAATTCAAGCTCTTATTTTGGATGCGCGGGAAGGGCCGCGCGGGGTCCAGGCCCAACGGCGAGAGCACGGGCTCGATGAACTGCTCAAAATAGTCGTTCACCGCATCGATTTCATCGGTTTTGACGTCTTCGGAGGTGACGATTTCAATACCGTGTGCGTGCAACGCGGGGATCAGCTGATCGTTGAGGGTGTGGTATTGCGTGGTGATTTGGCGGTGCGCGCGAACCTCCAGCGCCTCCAGTTGCTCGCTCACCGACCGGCCGTCCGCGTCGACGGGCGCGCCGCCTTGGGTCAGACGTTCGCGCAAACCCGCCACGCGGATTTCGAAAAACTCATCCAAATTGGAGCAGGAGATGGTTAAAAACTTCAAGCGCTCCAGCAGCGGCACCGTGGTGTCGCGCGCCAGATCCAACACGCGCTCATTGAACTCTAAAAAGGATAATTCGCGATTAAAAAAACGAGCGCCGCTCACCTCAAACCCCCATTTACGCGTGGTTGATCAGACGGTATCACCATTCTGTGGCGCGTAGGTTACAAAGCTCAGTGGGGATTGCGCCTTAAAAAAACAAGGGCTTAGGAGGGCTTGGTCGCGTCGACGGCGCTCACGTATACTAGCGCGGAGGCGCAAATGCGCTATCTTATTGATCGGATAGGATTTTCAGGAAACTGGGCTTGGTGTGGGAGTGGAGACGACGATGACGGATGTAAATGCAGAGCAGGCCCTGGCCGAGATCCGCCGTGGCGCGGAGGAAATTCTTTTAGAAGCCGATTTAATTAAGAAATTGAAGCGCGGCAAGCCGTTGGTGGTGAAAGCCGGTTTCGATCCCACGGCGCCGGATTTGCATTTGGGCCACACGGTGCTGATTAATAAAATGCGTCAGTTTCAAGTGCTGGGCCACGACGTGGTTTTCTTGATCGGCGATTTCACTGGCATGATTGGTGATCCGACGGGAAAGAACACCACGCGTCCGCGTTTAACCCCGGATGAAATCGCCGCCAACGCCCAAACCTATCAAACGCAAATTTTTAAAATATTAGATCCCGCGCGCACACGGATTGAATTCAATTCCACCTGGATGACGGCGTTGGGCGCGGCCGGATTCATTGGGTTGGCGTCTCAATACACCGTGGCGCGGATGTTGGAGCGCGATGATTTTTCGAAGCGGTATAAATCCAACCAACCGATCTCGGTACACGAATTGCTGTATCCCTTGGTGCAAGGCTACGACTCGGTCGCTTTGAAGGCGGACGTCGAACTGGGCGGCACCGACCAGAAGTTTAACCTCTTGGTGGGCCGGGCCTTGCAGGAGTCTTATGGCCAAGAGCCCCAAGTGGTGCTCACCATGCCGTTGTTGGAAGGGCTGGATGGCGTCAATAAGATGTCCAAATCGCTCGGCAACTACATCGGCATCACGGACGCGCCGGACGAGATGTTCGGCAAGCTCATGAGCATCAGCGATACGTTGATGTGGCGCTATTTTGAGTTGCTGAGCTTTCGCCCGCTGGGTGAGATCAGCACGCTCAAAACCCAAATGGCCGAGGGCCGAAACCCGCGCGACATCAAGTTTGAGTTGGGCGTCGAAATCGTCGATCGCTTCCACGGGGCGGGGGCTGGCATGAGGGCTCAGGAGGCCTTTTTGTCGCGGTTTCGGGACAACGAGCGCCCGGCCGATGTGCCAAAATTAACCCTCGAAGCGGGTGCGGAGGGCATTAAAATCGCCCAAATTCTCAAAGCCGCAGGCCTCGTGGAGTCCTCGACCGCGGGGTTTAAGATGATTGATCAAAACGGCGTGCGCCTCAATGGCGAAAAGGTCAGCGGTCGCGACAGCAAGCTTGGCAAAGGTGGCCCCTACTTGTTGCAAGTGGGCAAACGGGGCTTTGTGGAAGTCAGGCTGATCTAATAGAGTCGCGTTCAGTCATTCCTGCTCAGGCAACTCTCGCCGGCTACGCCGGTGGGGTTGTGTCGCAAGCCACGCGATTGGCTCCCCTCACGAACGCGGAATACGGGTTGTTTCAACAGGCGCGTTTGGCGTAGCGGGAGTCGGCGCGATTCATTCCCAGCCAATCCTCCGAATGGTCTCCAGTGGCCTTAGGCTGCTCTTGCCAATCGAGCGCATAGGTCAGGCAAACCTACGGCATACGTGTCGTGGGATACCGGAAAGCATTCCTGGCCTCCGTACACCACAAAGCGCTGTGTGGGTTGAATATCCTCGCACCCAGTGTAGAACCCGCGACTTAACTTTGGCGCCAAACCGCGTTTAATTTCGATCGCCCATAGTCCCTGCCCAGGAAGGGTGAGCAATAAATCAATTTCCGCGCCCGCAGCGGTTCGATAAAAATAGGCTTCGGTTCCAACGGGTGCGGACGAAATGAGCGATTCGATCACAAATCCCTCCCAACTGCCCCCTGCCACCGGATGACCTAATACGTCGTCGTAAGTAGTTAAACCCAGTAACGCATGCGCAATCCCACTGTCCCGAAGGTATATTTTTGGTGATTTAACCAATCGCTTGCCAACATTTTGGTGCCAAGGTTGAAGCCGGCGAATTAACAATAAGTCAACGAGCACATCAAGGTAGCGGGCTACGGTTTTGGCATCAATCGCCAAGGCGCGCGCCAGGGTGGCGGCGTTTAAGAGATCGCTTTGACTGTGGGCCAGCATCGTCCACAGTCGACGCAGTGTTTGTGCTGGCAACCGCAGTCCAAACTGTTGCACATCTCGTTCTAAGTACGAGCGAATAAAGTCCAGGCGCCAGCGCAGACTCAGCGCATCGGACGCGGCGAGAAAACTCGAGGGGAAGCCCCCCCGTATCCACAATGAATTCAGACAATGGGGTTCCACTTCCGTGGCATTGAGTGGGCATAGTTCGAGGTAAGCGACGCGCCCAGCCAAGGTTTCTCCGGATTGTTGGAGCAAATCCATGGAGGCGGATCCCAAGAGTAGAAAGAGCCCCGTCTGATTGCCCCGGCGTCTGCTGCGGTCGATGATCCCTCGCAGCGACTGGAATAGTTCCGGGACGCGGTGTATTTCGTCTAAAATCACGATCTTGTCGGAGTGTAGGCTCAGATAGCCTTCGGCGTCGCTGAGCTTGACTAGATCCGCTTGCGATTCCATATCCAAGTAAATCGAGGGTCGAGTTGCGCCGATTTCCAGGGCCAACGTGGTTTTACCCACCTGGCGCGGCCCCAACAGGGCGACCGCAGGCGAGTTTGCCAGGGCTTCTTCTAGCCTAGATTGACATTGGCGTTTAATCATCCTTGTAATTATGGGGTTAAATTCCATAATTGCAAGGATAATTTAATTTTGAGCTCTATTTGTCAACAAAAAGCTAGCCTTAGCCTCCCTCCGGTTGCCTTAGGGTTCTTAAAGGCAGGTGCTTGCTCTATGACGATGTGATCAGGCACAAGTGAGAAGTTCAACCCATCGTGCAATACGGTGCATGGCGGATTCAAGGTGTCGACCAAATTATGGCGTAAGCGCTTATCCCTCTATTCGATTGCCATTCATTCACATAGACCATACGTGCCCCAGTATCCATCTGAGCGACGGGATGTGTTTCACAGTGTTTTCACTATGTAACAGCACTAATCATTCGCTAAAATTGCAGGTGACGAACATTAAAGCTTATATGGTTATACGGCTCAATTGATTGTTCTTAGTGCTTTTTAAGATAGTTCGAAAAAATTACATAACGCATAAGAAGCAACGAAAAAATATGGATATGTAGTATGATCCGCAGTACTTAAAGACAGTTTAGAGTTATCAATGCACGTTATATGCTACTTAATTTTTCACGATTAGAAATAATTAAAATCGACTCGTTATATGAGTAAAGCTCATAGAAAGGGTGCGTGTGCATATTGCGGTTCAGATTCGAATTTAACCGCTGATCACGTAATCGCTCGGAGTTTTTTTATAGAAGAGCACCGGGGTAATCTTCCCATAGTATCCTCATGTAATACTTGCAACAACGAGAAAAGCAAGTTAGAGCACATATTGGTGACTATTTTGCAGTTCGGCTCGAAAGCCCAGCCGTCAGCGCAAATAATACAATCAACTTATAGAAGGTTAGAAAAAAATAGAGCATTGGATCGCAAGCTAACATCAAGTTTAGCAATTGAACAAGTAGCGGGGGCCTTGCAAATTACTGTTGACGGTGACCAAGGCGCGCTTGAATCATTATGTGAATATATTGTTAAGGGTCTTACATTGCACCTTTGGAATAAGAACATTGGTGAAAAATGGAAAGTTCGAGCTTCATTTTTAACAAAAGACAGCTCTGATTTTTATGATCAGTATTTTGTGAATTTCAAAGATCGTGTTGTCTTAAACAATTATGGCGATGGAATATTTAAATATGAAGTAATTCGGGATGATCCTCGGCTTAATATAGACATTTGGAAAATATCGTGGATGAAAGGCGCCGAATATACCGGAGACCCAGAGATGCCAAATTTTAAAACATCCAATTTATATGTTTTCAGTGGTCCAGAGGACTCAGCAGCTCTAGCAAGAATCGTAAAAGACCTTGATGGCTAACCATTATTTCTTGGCTTATAAAAAAATTTAGAGAATTACGAAGGAATAGACAGGCTCATCGGTTAACGGAAATGAATATAAATTCGCGGTCCGATTGGCCCCAAAACCGCGCTTTGCTGAGGTGTGCGTGAGGCGAATCGGAGGGAATCGACCGCTCTGCGGCTTTAATCTGACCAAAAACCCGTAGACGCTGGGCGTATTGGTGGGCTTTTAGCCCGGGCGGGCAATGGGAAATATTTTTATATAAAACAAATACTTATATGAAATTGGGTGACGGGTCCTGGCGCCGGAACGTGGCCATCGGAATTTAATTAATGAGAAACGGCACTCCTTTCAAAACTCTTTGCTATACTGCGCGGCCCGCAAGGGGGAGAGCACTCCGGCTCTCTTTGCCAAACGCAACAATTTGAAAATAGTTCGATTGGGGTGTTGACGGCAACGAAAAAACGGTTATACTAGTTGGCTCACTGTGACTCACGTAGTGAATCGCAGTTCCCACTGCCTCCGCGCGATGGGCGTTTTTTAAGAATCAGCAGGTAGTTTGTGTGGGGACTCGTAACGGCGTTGTATGACGCCAAATAGCGAGTACCAAGAGACAGAATTTTGAAGTCGACGAAAGTTGACAGTCAGTCGTTCTGGAGATTGGGACAAGCGTCTTCAAGTTACTTTCAAGTAATCAACTGAAGAGTTTGATCCTGGCTCAGATTGAACGCTGGCGGCGTGCCTAACACATGCAAGTCGAGCGGCAGCGCGGGAGCAATCCTGGCGGCGAGCGGCGGACGGGTGAGCAATGCTTAGGAATCTGCCTATCAGTGGGGGACAACCCGGGGAAACTCGGGCTAATACCGCATACGTTCTAAGGAAGAAAGCAGGGGATCGCAAGACCTTGCGCTGATAGATGAGCCTAAGTCGGATTAGCTAGTTGGTGAGGTAAAGGCTCACCAAGGCGACGATCCGTAGCTGGTCTGAGAGGACGACCAGCCACACCGGAACTGAGACACGGTCCGGACTCCTACGGGAGGCAGCAGTGGGGAATATTGGACAATGGGGGCAACCCTGATCCAGCGACGCCGCGTGGGTGAAGAAGGCCTGCGGGTTGTAAAGCCCTTTCGTTGGGAAAGAAAAGTATCGACCTAATACGTCGGTACCGTGACGTTACCCAAAGAAGAAGCACCGGCTAACTCTGTG
>Ga0208380_1000422_pt1:0-2500 | contig 11477 bp, 4 predicted proteins | sample CryBogCBE27Jun07_FD_184570 | JGI IMG/M metagenome (GOLD analysis project Ga0208380, IMG submission 184570) | Freshwater microbial communities from Crystal Bog, Wisconsin, USA - CBE27Jun07 (SPAdes) | ecosystem: Environmental > Aquatic > Freshwater > Lake | place: Crystal Bog, Wisconsin, USA... | reverse complement strand
AGAGCTCTGTTTAGGCTAGGGGGACATCCCGTCCTACCAACCCTATGCAAACTCCGAATACCAAGAAGTATCAGCACGGGAGACACACGGCGGGTGCTAACGTCCGTCGTGAAGAGGGAAATAACCCAGACCGCCAGCTAAGGTCCCAAAATTTCGGCTAAGTGGTAAACGATGTGGAAAGGCATAGACAGCCAGGAGGTTGGCTTAGAAGCAGCCATCCTTTAAAGAAAGCGTAATAGCTCACTGGTCTAGTCGGTCTGCGCGGAAGATTTAACGGGGCTCAAGCCGAGTACCGAAGCTGCGGATTTGCACGTAAGTGCAAGTGGTAGGGGAGCGTTCTGTACGCCTGTGAAGGTGCACTGTGAGGTGTGCTGGAGGTATCAGAAGTGCGAATGCTGACATGAGTAACGTTAAAACGGGTGAAAAACCCGTTCGCCGTAAACCCAAGGGTTCCTGCGCAACGTTAATCGGCGCAGGGTGAGTCGATACCTAAGGCGAGGCCGAAAGGCGTAGTCGATGGAAAACAGGTCAACATTCCTGTACCTGTAATCACTGCGATGGGGTGACGGAGAAGGCTATAGCATCTGGGGTTGGTTCCCAGTTTAAGCATGTAGGGAGATTTTCTTGGCAAATCCGGAAAGTCAATCCTGAGGTGTGATGACGAGGTCCCACGTGGACCGAAGTGCTAGATGCCCTGCTCCCTGGAAAAGCCTCTAAGCTTCAGGTGATTACGGATCGTACCGTAAACCGACACTGGTGGGTGAGGAGAAAATCCTAAGGCGCTTGAGAGAACTCGGGTTAAGGAACTCTGCAAATTGATACCGTAACTTCGGGAGAAGGTATGCCTCCGTTGGTTAAGGACTTGCTCCGTAAGCCTTTGGAGGTTGCAAAAAATCGGTGGCTGCGACTGTTTACCAAAAACACAGGACTCTGCTAACACGCAAGTGGATGTATAGGGTCTGACGCCTGCCCGGTGCCGGAAGGTTAATTGATGGGGTCAGCCGCAAGGCGAAGCTCTTGATCGAAGCCCCGGTAAACGGCGGCCGTAACTATAACGGTCCTAAGGTAGCGAAATTCCTTGTCGGGTAAGTTCCGACCTGCACGAATGGCGTAACGCTGGCCACACTGTCTCGACCCGAGACTCAGTGAAGTTGAAATCGCTGTGAAGATGCGGCGTTCCCGCGGAAAGACGGAAAGACCCCGTGAACCTTTACTATAGCTTTACACTGAACTTTGACCTTACTTGTGTAGGATAGCTGGGAGCCTGTGAAACTTGGACGCTAGTTCGAGTGGAGGCAACGTTGAAATACCAGCCTGGTAAGTTCGGAGTTCTAACCTAGGCCCGTAATCCGGGTTGGGGACAGTGTATGGTGGGTAGTTTGACTGGGGCGGTCTCCTCCTAAAGAGTAACGGAGGAGTGCAAAGGTACCCTCAGCGCGGTCGGTCATCGCGCACAGAGTGCAATGGCATAAGGGTGCTTAACTGCGAGACGTACATGTCGAGCAGGTACGAAAGTAGGTCATAGTGATCCGGTGGTTCTGTATGGAAGGGCCATCGCTCAACGGATAAAAGGTACTCCGGGGATAACAGGCTTATTCCTCCCAAGAGTCCACATCGACGGAGGAGTTTGGCACCTCGATGTCGGCTCATCACATCCTGGGGCTGTAGCAGGTCCCAAGGGTTTGGCTGTTCGCCAATTAAAGTGGTACGCGAGCTGGGTTCAGAACGTCGTGAGACAGTTCGGTCCCTATCTTCCGTGGGCGTTTGAGAATTGAGGGTGAGTTGCTCCTAGTACGAGAGGACCGGAGTGAACGTACCTCTGGTGTTCCGGTTGTCACGCCAGTGGCACAGCCGGGTAGCTATGTACGGACGGGATAACCGCTGAAAGCATCTAAGCGGGAAGCCCCCCCCAAGATTAGTTCTCACTGGAGACTTGATCTCCCTGTAGGGCCGTTGAAGACTACAACGTTGATAGGTTGGGTGTGTACGCGCAGTAATGCGTTTAGCTAACCAATACTAATTGCCCGTGAGGCTTGACCATATAGCCCAAAGCGTTTTGTTTGGGTGGTTTTTTGAGTGTGATACCATCACGCTTGGAATCAAAAGCACTTATTACTTGAATACGGATTCTTCACAACAAACTTTCAAATGGGTAGGGATTTAAGCCCTATCAAACCAGTTTCCCTGGCGGTTATTGCGAGCAGGAACCACCCGATCCCATTCCGAACTCGGAAGTGAAAATGCTCAGCGCCAATGGTAGTGTGGTCTTCGGCCATGTGAGAGTAGGTCGCTGCCAGGGTTCTAAACAGAAACCCACTGATCAGAGATGATCAGTGGGTTTTTTTATGGCTAAACGCAAGCCTATGATTACATCGACGTCCCCCCTGCTTGAGTAGCGGAGGGATCTAAAGTCTTCCGGGCATTGTAACGACCTTTTCGGTCAAAGTTTTTGCATAGGCTGCGGGGGTTAACCCGCCCAGTTGTTTCTTCGGTCTTTCCT
>Ga0208380_1000419_pt1 | contig 11590 bp, 11 predicted proteins | sample CryBogCBE27Jun07_FD_184570 | JGI IMG/M metagenome (GOLD analysis project Ga0208380, IMG submission 184570) | Freshwater microbial communities from Crystal Bog, Wisconsin, USA - CBE27Jun07 (SPAdes) | ecosystem: Environmental > Aquatic > Freshwater > Lake | place: Crystal Bog, Wisconsin, USA... | reverse complement strand
TCATTGGACGTTAAATAGGGAAGTCGAGTAAGATTTAACACTGCATCACTGCGGCTGTAGCTCAGCGGATTAGAGCATCGGTCTACGGAACCGAGGGTCGGGGGTTCGAATCCCTCCAGCCGCACCATTTAGAAACATCAGACAGGACCTAGAGAATGAGGTCAACTGATGATTTTGCAATCCCAATGGCGAGACCGTCGCAACACGTATCGCAACACTTATCTTGAAACTCCTGTCTTTGGTCAGTTGAGTCAATGGTGCGGCAGGAAAGAATATTCCGATAATCCCCTTGAAAGTGTCACATTGCAGCGATACCATTTTGTCACTGCCCTGAAGAGGGCCCCCTGGGGACAGCATCCCCGCAGTACCGAGGTAACGCAGTTTTGCGTGACCTTGCACGTCCCTTCAACCTCTTCAGGAAAATGAAATCAGAACTCACCACAAATAAGTTTCTCTACAGCGTTTCAGAAACAGCTCAACTACTTTCGGTTTCGCGCGGAGCCATTTATGCACTAATGAAGTCCGGACAAATCCTGGCGGTGTACCCAACATCTCAAGCTCGCATCTCTGCTGAGGCGATTAAACGATACGTGTCAAAGCTAGAGAAGGATCAACGAGACCGTACGGCGCAACTAAGCGAGGTGTTGCGATGAAACGCTCCGCTAAAGGTCTGGGGACGATTACTCAACTCCCTTCTGGAAAGCGGCGGGTGAAAGTTCCAGTTGGTAAGACCGCCAAGGGTGCCACTCGATATCGTTCAAAAGATTGTGCAACAAAGACTAAGGCTCGTTTGTGGCAACAACAACTCATAACGCTCCGCCAGCAACAGCAGTTGTTACCGGGCCCAAAGACAACCTTTAAATCTTTTGCAACTGAGTTATTTCTTACCTCTTCAGATCAAGTTCGTGCACGCACGAATGACGGTTATTTCAGGAATCTTTCACTACATGTCTTCCCCGTACTTGGTGGCAAGGCTCTAGATGACATCAAACCGTGGGAGATTGAGCAGCTGCTTAAACAACTACGTAAGTCACGTTCAGCAAGCACTGTTAATAATGTTCGCACTGCGATGAGCAAAGTATTCAACGTTGCCATGCGTCACGAACTGGTTTTAAACAATCCTGTTCGTCGCACGGGAAAATTTAAGCGAAGCGAGTTTGAACCAACCCAAGTCAAACTTCCTTGGAGTAAGGAAGAAGCCCAGTATGCGCTGAAGGAACACAAATGGAACCGTTCCTAACTTTGGTGCTTTCCACCGGAATGCGTCGTGGTGAGGCGCTTGGTCTTATGTGGAGCGACATTGATTTTGAACACCACACAGTCTCGATTGAACGCAGTGTTCATAGAGAGTCAATTACCCAGCGTGATGGATCAAGAATTGGCGAGATAGTTGTTACTCCTCCTAAAACAGCTCAGAGCCGTCGAGTGAATCAGCTAACACTTCCAGTCATTGACGTTTTGAGAAGGCATCAAATAGAACAACAAATAAGTTTCAACGCATTAGAAAGGGACTCGTGCCCAGAGTACGTTTTTACAAACTCCGTCGGCACGCTTCTAGATGAATCAAAACTTAGTTATCGTTATCGCAAGTTCTGAAGTGTAAATAGAATTCGACCAATTCGGATACACGACATTCGGCATACCTTTGCAACCATGCTGATAGAAGACGACGCACGGAACTTAGCTGCAGTATCGAAGGCACTTGGACATTCATCGATGTCAATTACTTTGGACATCTACGGAAAGACTTCTCGTGTGGAATCTCAGGCAATAACGAGAATGGGTGAACTTATATTTTCTGATAGAGACATCACGGGGACAGCAGAGGCAGATGTGTTTTTTGTCACAAAAAGTCGATTCATGAACGCTGGTTAGGCATTGCTTCGCGGCTCCGAAGTCTCGGTGTCCAAAGAGAAAAGTGGAGATAGAAAGATAGGGAATGAATAAGTCAAGCAGTGGTTATAACTCAGTAGGAAGTTCTGATTCCAAAACCAGTTCGAACTTTAAAAATAAGTGGGCTAAGGGGTGTGTTGTTTGTAAAGAGATAATTGAGGTTGGTGAGAATGCCACGAGAGGCAGGAAATACGGCATTGCGCATCATCGATGTGCTGATGGGGTGGCGAGACCATCGGTCGAGAAAAATGAGTCAAAGTCATTCGGTGTTGGAATGCCTCTAGGCGCTGGAGCCAGATCCAGACTAAACAAATCATCGTCGGCCAACAACACGTGGAAACCTAAAAAACATGAATTTGAAGCTCGAGTCGGCCGTAAATGCTTTCTATGTGGGATGTGGATAGGTAAAGGTGAGAAAGCCGTAGCGGGTAGCCAGCGGGGAATTGCCCACCCAGGCTGCTTTCAGGAGCGAGTGGAAACAGCTAGGAAGTGATTGTGTACATAGAGTAACGAACTGAAGCCTCGAACTTTATGTTCCCAAACCTTACGGAAATCAAACTATTCGACTTTGCCTAATTGAGTCACAAGTCTTCTTAGTAGTTCTCTCGGATGTAGGCGTAAGCACGGTCAAAGAGTTCCCCAGCTGGTGGCAGACCTGAGTTCTTAAGAATTAAACGAAGCTCCTGACGAACCATTCGATCCCCAGGATGGGATGTTTGCCAGCCCGTACCTCGAACTGGTTGCACCAATGAATCGACTTTCTCTACAACGTTTTCAATGACAACTGGAACGCCTTGTGGTTTAAACTCATCAAATATTTGAGTCAAGGCACCTTTACGAGGATCTATGACTTTGATCTCGTTGATACGACCTTCATCATCGGCACGTTCTGCTTCAAGCAAGTCTCTAGCAAGTTCCAATAGATGACGCAGAAACTCAACGCTCTCTGCAGCACTTGAAATACGACTTAAGCGAAGAAGCTCTAAGCGCTCAGCCAGGGATTTCCAAATCTTTATTCCATCAGTTCCAGCGATACGAGCCAAGATTCGTTCTTCCAGTCGCTGTAAGACTTCAAGAGCTGTTGGCGCTGGTTGCCCCAACTTTAGAGGTTCTGGGAAAAGCCCGTTTTCTCGCAGTGCTTCCAATACCTCAGCATCCATTGCAACCTTGTCCAACTTGTCCGCATCAATCGTGATGCCAGTCAGATGGGTATGAACTATCTCCATGGTTTTCGCACCAAGTTTCTGCCAGAGCAAAAGATCTGCAGAGTTGTTCGGAGCAATCGATGCATAGACACGAGCTAAAAATCTGTAACTCTCTTCAATTGGACGAAGTTTGGTATCTGGCCACAAGAACTCAAATAAACCCTGACAGCGCATGAACTTTGCAGCAAACTCATCACGTTTCTCGATCGTGTCCAGAATTTGCTGTGCATCATGAATCTGATTAAAAACTGATGCTTCCTTGTCAACACTCTCAAATTGAGAAATAGTGTTTGCAACCTCTGCACTCAGCTCACCTAACAAAATCTCGACATCTTCTTGATTTTGGCCCGGCTTCATTGTGGCCTTGGTTGATAATGCTTTTGCAAGTTCTTTGCCAAGACCTACATAGTCAACGATCAAGCCATGAAGCTTCTGTTGGCCAGTTATCGGGTTTGTCCATCTACGATTCGTACGACAAACTGCTTGGAACAAGGTGTGTGCACGTAGTGGCTTATCTAAATACATGACACCCTCAATGGGTGCATCAAAGCCTGTCAATAACTTTGCTGTGACAATCACAAATTTGAGGGGATCATTGATATCTCGAAAGCGATCTTTCATCGTTGCTTCTTGCTCACGGTCAATGTTCCAGCGATCCCACTCCTGCGGGTCATCTTTGACTGTCGTCATAACGACAGTTGCCTCTTCACCTTGATTCAGTAACTTGGTGATTTCGTCGTAATAAGCCACACACGTCGCCCGATCATATGCAACAACCTGAGCTTTTAATCCAAGGGGAGCGATACGTGTTCTGTAGTGATCAACGATGTCTTTACACACTGCCTCAATACGATCTTGGTCTCTAACCACAATTGAGATGTGCGAGGCACGTGCTGCGAGCTTTCCACGTTGCTCCTCAGTCAAATTCTCATCATCTGCCAACTGATCAAAAGCAGCCTGTAAATCTTCACCATTAAAGTGGAAGTTGACTAAACGAGTCTCCACGTGCACAGGAAGTGTTGCCCCATCGTGGATTGATCGCTCAACTGAGTAATGGTTAAGGGCACCATCTGGATCATCCATGTCGCCAAACATTGAAAATGTGTTCTTATCTTCTGTAGAAATAGGTGTACCAGTAAGTCCAATGAACTTGGCATTTGGTAGAGCCTCACGCATATCTAAACCAAGGCGACCTTCTTGCGTTCTATGGGCCTCATCAACCATCACCACAATGTTCTCTCGATCATTAAGGAGCCCAGCCTCGGCGAATCTGAAGATTGTTGTGATGATTACGCCACGAGCATCATTCCTAAGTAAAGCTCGTAGTTCATCTTTAGTCTCAGCGGTCTTTAGAGACTGAATACCCACAGACTTAAACTCAGACTCAGTCTGCTGAATAAGCTCTAAGCGGTCCAAGACAATAACAATTGTTGGCGCATCCAGTTCACTCTCATGGCGAAGCTTGGCAGCTGCATACGCCATCGCAAATGTCTTACCCGAACCTTGGTGATGCCAAATCAAACCCTGCTTTTTTATGGGATCTTTACAACGAGCAACTATGGCCTCTACCGCTTCAACCTGCGGATAACGGGGAATTACCTTGGTGCGAAGAGCTCCGTTGGCTGTTCTGCGTGATGAATACAAAGTAAAAGTGCGCAAGATGTCCAGAATCATTGCAGGATTCAGTAATAACTCTGCAGACCTCAACATGTTTGGCAACCCTGGAGGCATGATTACATCAGTTGTTGACGACCAGTTCAGCCATAGCTCTGGCGGCTGGCCCACAGCACCATATCTAAACTCACGTCCCTCTGAAGCAAATGACAAGACATTGGGAACGAAGAACTCAGGAGTCTTCTTCTCATAGGCATTGTGAACATCTGTTGCACCATTAAGCCACGAGATATTCTTATCCTTAGGAGTCTTCATCTCTCCAACAACTAGGGGGAAACCATTTACCCATAGAACTAGGTCATACCTGCGATGCTCACGTCCAATGTGAAAAGTAGCCTCTGTAGTAACTCGCAGAGTATTCGCCTTGGGATTTTCAAAATCAATCAAATTTACCTGCACATCTTTATCTGTACCTATGTATTTGATCGTTCTACGCCCACATAACCACGCAACAAACTCTTCATTCGATGCAACGAGTCCATCGTTGCGAACACCGAGCAGAACTGCTCGCAACTTTGAGAGAACTTCTTCACCTCGAGCCGGAACCTCCGCAATCTCGGGATTCAAGCTCACCAATCCTTTTATTACGTCATCACTTAAGAAAACATTTTCATGTGGGCGTTCGAGAGTTTCATCCTCAGCAAACATCCAACCAAGTCCAGAAAGATGGTTTGCCAGCCCCATCTGAACCATCTTCTCGTCGATGCTTTTTTCAATCTGCGACATCATCACTCAGCACCGATGACTTTGTCATAGCTTGCAGGGATTTCATGTTTTCCACTCAGAAGATCGGAGAGTAATCCTGAACGAAGATTTTGTGATTCAGTAATTGCACTCTCTGTAGATTCGATAAGTGAATCAAATTGAGAAACATTGTCAACAATTCTTTTTTGCTCGAGGAGTGGGGGTAATTTAATTTTTGCATCTGTGAACTGTCCTTTTTTTAAATACTGAATAACCGTCCCCCGGGTCTCACTTCGCAAATATTCAATGTAAGTTTGCATGTATAGAAACAGAAATTGATTGTCAAGAATATTTCTATCCACAGAATTCAAAACATAGGTCCGTTGATACGCATTGAATTTTCCATCGTAGTATTTAACGTTCAAATCACCGTTACCAGCAACAAGCACACATTCACCTTCGAAGGCTGCCTCATCAATTCGATAGGTTTCCCTTGAGCAGGTAAAAAATGGATACTTTCCAAATTCGGTTGCCGCATTAACATCGAGCTTTCCAGTGTTTATGTGGATATTTTTTCCTAATTTGGTTTCGACCCAACCATCTCCACCTGCAGTCATTAACTCATGCAGCACTGCATTTCTCGACCGTTTCGTAATTTCTAACTGTTGCTGGAGGGATTCGATGTACGAATCGACCGATGAGATGAGGTCAACAATTCTTTTTTGTTCAGGTATAGGGGGTAGATTTATTTCTTGCTCCAAATAATCTGGTGTCCGTAAATTTCTGATTCCAGTTGTTTGTGCTTGAAATTCTAAAGTTCGATTCATTGCATGCCATTGCCACATAATGTGGAATAAGAGCAGGGGTTCAATTTGTTCTGAATTCGGTCTAACAAGTTGTACGAAATTTGAGCAGACGAATTTGTCTGGAATCGCTTCTGTAACGAAAACAACTCGCCCAACGGGTTGATCTGGACCACCACCTGATTTTTCAAGCAGTATGTCGCCAGGTTTCAATTCTCTGCTTTTGAGTTGGCTTGACTTGATTGAGCGAGGAACGCCAGTTTCAAAATTGAGGAATCCCCGTTTTGTAAATTCCGTTGACCTTACAACAGTAACTTCGACTTCGTCAGTACCAGATTCGCCACCCCATACGCCACCAATTGTGTGTTCGACTACTTCGCTGAGAGACATTGCAATCCAACCATCACGCATAGCCAGCAGCCTTTAGCTTTGCAAGTAAAGCTTTCTCAGCAAATGCTAATTCAGTTCGCGCTTGATCAAAAGAGGCGAGAGCATCATGAACATCAACCACTTCTGCAGCATCTGCTTTGAGATAGCGTCCAATGTTGAGATCCCAGTTATTCTCTTTAATTTCATCATGTGAAACTAAACGAGCAGAGATGTTTATTTTCCCTGTCTCGCCCATGGATTGATAGACAGCAAAAATATCATCCACATCCTCATCTGTAAGGAAGTTTTGAGCCTTTCCTTTGCCAAAACGTTTTGATGCATCTATGAAGAGAATGTGATTCTTGCGTTTCTTGTCCTTTGTCGCCCTAAAGAACATCAAGCTGGCAGGAATGGTGGTGCCATAAAAGAGGTTTGGGGCAAGGCCAATGATGGTTTCAAGAAGATCTGATTCAATTAGATGCTTTCTTATGGCACCTTCAGCGCCGCTTCTAAAGAGAACTCCGTGAGGCATAACAACACCAACTCGGCCAGTCTCTGGTTTCATCGATGTGATCATGTGTTGCACCCATGCGTAGTCACCATTGTTCTTAGGCGGGACTCCACCGATAGCACGTTTATGTGGATCGGTGGCCCACTTATCTGCTCCCCAATCCTTCAAACTAAAAGGAGGGTTAGCAACTACTAAATCAAATTGATCAAGCTTTCCTTTTGCGTCGATGAACTTAGGTTTTTGCAAAGTATCTTCACGGCGAATTTGTGCATCTTCTACTTCGTGGATAAAAAGGTTCATGCGTCCAATTGCAGCAGAAGTTTGGTTGACCTCTTGGCCATAAAAGCGCATCTGACGGACAGAGCCGCCAGATTGTTTAACTTCAGCTGCAGCTTCGATCAACATACCTGCAGAACCACATGTCGGGTCATAAATTGAATCTGTTGGTTGAGGACCAAGAATGCGAACAAGTAAATGGACCACAGCACGAGGGGTGAAGAACTGGCCTGCGCTCGTTGAGCTTTCATCAGAGAAGCGCTTGAGCAAGTATTCGTATCCACCACCTAAGAGATCGTTAGAGACTTTGCTGGGAGAGAGATCCCTTTCACTGAAGTGACTGACTAGTTTTTCAAGACGCTCAGGAGGCATCTTGTTGTGATCTGCCCATGGGGCATTGCCAAAGATTTGGGCTAATTGATTTGGATTAGCCTCTTCAATTTTTTGCATGATGTTTTGAATTAGTACGCCATGGTTCTCAGCAGCACGGCGAAGATCTGCCCAGTGGCAGCCTGTAGGTATTTGAAATGTGTGAAAGTCGGCAGCGGTTTCATCGTCTATACCATTACCGAATTTCTGCATTGCCTTATCTTGCTCTTCATCCCATGTATCGCTCAAGCGTTTAAGAAAGAGGAGAGGGAAGACAAAGTCTCGTAGGTTTGCGGGATCTACCGGTCCACGAAGTATGTTGGCGGAGTCCCAAAGCCACGACTCGATGTCTTGCTGGGTAAATTGGCTCATATGCTGTGATTCCCTTAGATGAAGTTAGGTCCTAAGTCAAAACTACTATCAATAAAGTTCAAAGTATCTTGACCGTTTAGCAACGTAAATCGTTAGCTATTGGCAGTTTATGAAGCCCAACAATCATGGAGGAAATGTATGACTATCAGTTTTTTCCAAGCTCGAGAAGCGATCGTTGATGAATTAATTTCACAATACGGTGAAGGGCATTTCATACCTGAATGGGGATGGGGGAACTCACAGTGGTGGAGTATCCCGTACGGTGATCGCAGGTACCTAATAGATGGCAACCCTCACTATCTAGAAGTTGGACCACCTGCCTACTTTGTTAACAAATTGACTGGTGAGGTCAGAGCAGGAAGTCATGCAATCAATCCTGAGTTCTTTTTCTCAGAGGAACTTGATGGCATGGAACCGTACGGGGATGTTCCCTCACATTTTCTCGATGAAGAGTCTGAGGAATAATCGACACAAGAACTAACTTCTGAACCTTGTCTTCAAAACATTGACCCGTTCTACGGAACCGAGGGTCGGGGGTTCGAATCCCTCCAGCCGCACCATCTAGAAACATCAGGCAGGACCTATTAGATGAGGTCTGAACATGTTTCTGTTTCCCCGGCGTCGAGTGCGCCAAAACACTTATTACAACACTTATGTTGAGTGGCGCCGATTGGCGCATCCAGTTCCCCTTAAAGCAAAAAGGATGAGCCAGAGAGCTATTAGGCAAGCCTGGGCCGACTTTCAAAAAATTGTCACAGATAGCCCTTACCATTTTTGGACAGTCCTTGAGAAGGACCATTTTGGGGCAGACACCCCGCAGTACCGAGGTAACGCAGTACCGCGGGACCTCGCACGTACCTATGACTTCTTAAGGAATTTGCGGATGAAACTTCAAGATACAAAAGCTCTATACAGCGTTGCTGAAGCAGCCGACCTACTCTCACTTTCGAGAGGTACGGTCTACAAACTCGTTCAATCAGGTCGCTTAGTTGCTGTCTACCCAACCTCTAAAGCAAGGATCAGTAGAAGCGCACTCAATCGATTCGTCGACCAACTAGAGCGAGAATCCAGGGAAGCGGCTTCAGTGATCTGGGAGGCATTCCAATGAAGCGCGCACCAAAAGGATTGGGATCAGTGTCCCCACTCTAAAATGGTCGCTGGCTAGTGAAAGTGCCCGTCGGCAAGACGGCACAGGGGGCTACTCGATACAAATCAAAGGTTGTTGGCACAAAGTCAGAAGCCAAGAAGTGGCAAAACAAATTCATTGCACTGCGAGAGCAACAACAACTCGTTGCCGGTCCGAGGGTTACTTTGAAGAACTACGCCGTAGAGGTCCTACTTTCTCCGAGCGATAGAGTACGCGCTCGCACACTTGATGGCTATTACAGAAACATTCGAAATCATGTTCTTGGTCGGCTGGGGAATAAATCTCTCACGGACATTCAAACGAGAGATGTTGAGGCTTTACTGAAAGAGTTGAGGAGGACACACAGCGCCTCAACTGTTAACAATGTTCGAATTGCCCTCAGTAAGGTGTTCACAATTGCCGAGCGTCATGGCTTAGTGCTCGTTAACCCTGTTTCCAAGACGGAGAAGGCGAAGAGGGGTGAGTTCGAAAAGACGAACGTTCGACTTCCCTGGTCAGTCGAGGAAGCCCAGAGAGATTTGGAGTGCGCATCCGGACAAGATATGGAGTTGTTCATCACTCTGGGCCTTTCGACGGGAATGCGCAGAGGAGAGATGCTGGGACTGCAGTGGAAAGATATCGACTTTGAATCTGGAACGGTCTCGATTGAGCGGAGTATCCACCGGGAATCAATAATCCAGCTCGATGGTTCTCGGCGCTCAGAAGTAGTCATTACGCCCCCCAAAGACGGCAAAGAGCAGGCGAGTAAACAACCTGACCCTCCCGGTTCTAGACCTATTACACAGATACCGACTGGAACAAGAAATTGCTTTTTCACATTGTGAGGTGAAACCATCATTTGTCTTCACAAATCGCAACGGAGATCCTCTAGATGAGTCAAAACTGAGTTATCGGTACAGGAAATTCTTAAAGGAGAATGGGCTTCGCTACATCCGGATACACGACCTTCGCCACACATTCGCAACAATTCTGGTAACCGATGACGCCAGAAACATTGCGGCTGCCTCGAAGGCACTAGGGCACTCATCTCTTGCCATCACGCTCGACGTTTATGGGAAAACGGCCCAAGTAGAGACTCAGGCGACGAAGAGGATTGGAGAGTTGCTTTATCCAGATCGAGACCAAATCGTGATTTCGTCATCAGTGGAGCCACCTATGCCCGTGTTTGGTTCAAATTGGCACAAATCAGCAGGATAATTTGGGACAAGGAGTCAATTTCAACCAACTTTTGAGGAAGAATCCTCACGGGTTTGGGCTTTTGTGATTGGGCAAATAGTGGCTAGGCAAAGGCGAAGCGTGTACCACGACTACTTAGCGTTGGCTCGGTAACTGACTATTCAGGCGTAGAGAGGATGCTCTGGTCGTTATGGGGCGGCTCGGTTGGGAGTTAGTAAGAGTCACGCAGAGAACAATGAACGGGTGTTCTACACGTGAAACCCTCTATTGGAAACGCCGCCGTAACTAATTTGACACAAGGCTCCATTGACAGTAGTTCGATACTTCGTTACCACCTAATCAAGGAGGTAGTAAAAAGCTTTTCCATTGAGAATTGTGATGTGCGCTAGCCACTTCCCAGTTAATCCGTGGCCACCACCAACGACACAAGTCCCCGTTACAGAAACTGTGTACGTGTACCCTTTAGGGGTCTTTCCACCAAGTCGCCAAAGCCCATAATCTCCCTTTGGCGCAACTCATTTATACACTCGAGTTGCCGTCGATAGGTCGGGAGTTACGCTACGGGTACAAAATTTGTACTGTAATTTATAAGGGCATACCTGCATAGAGCCAACTGTCACTGGGTGCTGAGAGACTGGGCTGATTGTGCGATCGGTGCGGACCGACACACTCTGAAAGGACGAAAGGGGGAGCCTGTGCCAAGACGATCGATGCTCAAGTTGTACGACCGACCGATGCCGTCGAAACGGACGGGCGCCCTCAACAACGCCTTCTCCTACGCGACGAAGATCGACCCTGAGGCAATCGCGCTGTTCATAGCCGTCCACACCAAGCCGGGCGACACGGTGCTGGATCCGTTCGGCGGGAGTGGGTCAACTGGTGTTGCCGCCAAGCTGTGCGCCCGACCAACTCCACGGATGAAGGAGCTCGCTTCGGAGTTCGGAGTGCGACCAGTGTGGGGGCCGAGGGACGCGGTGATCTACGAGTTGAGCCCCGTCGGTGCGCTGGCGGGCCGCGTGATGGCAAACCCGCCTGACCCCCAGACCTTCAGACGCGCCGCCAATGAGATGATGACAGCCGTCAGCGACGAACTGAGTTGGATGTACCAGGC
>Ga0208380_1000418_pt1 | contig 11597 bp, 9 predicted proteins | sample CryBogCBE27Jun07_FD_184570 | JGI IMG/M metagenome (GOLD analysis project Ga0208380, IMG submission 184570) | Freshwater microbial communities from Crystal Bog, Wisconsin, USA - CBE27Jun07 (SPAdes) | ecosystem: Environmental > Aquatic > Freshwater > Lake | place: Crystal Bog, Wisconsin, USA... | reverse complement strand
AATGTGTACAATGTTAGGCACTACTTGTATTTCATATTGCCCTTGATACAATGGATCTAAGTCCCGACGAATAAACGATTTGACTTTAGCAACTTCAAAAGGATTGCTTCCTTGCCATCCTTGTACATCACGTACCTGAATAACAACTTGTCCTGTGCGCTGTAATAAGCGTTCAAATAGAGCACGATGTCCATCATGCCATGGTTGCCAACGTCCCAACATCTGTACAGTTTCTCGACGCCAATCAAATACAGGACGTCGTTGATTGTTTACTATGTGTTCAGCAATAAAGTCTGCCCATTTCTCAGCTGATTGTTCTGTTATACGGAAGTCATAAAACTCAGGTTCCTGGAACATAGCATTGGTATCGGCATAACGACCTTCACGTATAGTATCTACCCAAATAGTCCAATCAGCTTTATAGTTGTTACGCATCTCAACTAAAGGTGCAACAAAGTCAGCAATAACATATTCAGCTGTGCTTGCATCTGCTAGTTCACGCATACGTTTACTTTGACGAATACGACCTGCTTCACTAAAGTCCCAATCGTTGAACTTTGCACGAACTTCATCGGCATTAAAATGATCAGCTGTTAACTTTGCTTTTAATGCCGTAGCCAATGTTGTTTTACCTGAGCCAGGAAGGCCCATAATTAAAATACGTTGTGTCATGAATATACCTTTACGTTGTAGAGTTTTTCAAAGCGATCTGCATCCGCACGGTCATTGACCATGGGTTCGCCTTTGATGTTAAGACTTGTGTTTAATAATATAGGACAATCAGTTAATACGTACCACTTTTCTAATAGTTCGCGGATACCTGAACCATCTCTGGGCACCGTTTGAATACGACTAGTACCGTCACGATGTACAATAGCAGGGAATAGATCAGGGCGTCGACAGGTTCCAACCACTTGCATAAAACGAGTGTTGACCCAGCCGGCTGGCACACTAAAATAATCTTCCACATGTTCTTCAAGCACCATTGGCGCAAAAGGTCTAAATTCTTGGCGACGTTTAATTGCATTTACACGATCCTTTATATCCGGTCCACGCGGGTCGGCGAGGAGACTTCTGTTTCCGAGGGCTCTTGGTCCGAACTCGGCTCTCCCGGAGGCGACCCCCACGATTTTATCTCGTAAGAGTCCGTCGAGCGCGGCGTTAACTGGATATGGACCGGCAATATTGTGTCCGAGAAATGCATGGTTAAAGTGTATTCTGCGCCCGTAGACAAGAGCGGCCGCACCAAGGCTACTACCAGCATCGCCAGGATTAGGCATGATCCAAATTTTTTCAAAATATTCACCAAGACTTCTATTAGCTAAACAATTTAGGGCTACTCCGCCCATGTAACACAGATTTGTGCTCCACCCAAAATCTTTTGCGCGGCGCATAACATTATATATCAAATTTTCACATAAACTCTGTGCAGAACTGGCAATATCTTGTACATCGTAATGTACGTTCCAGTTCCAGCTTAGTCCAGCGTGTAAGTTTTCCTTAAAACGTATATCCCACTCATCTTCAATTAACTGCATCTTCATTAAGGCACTTGCGTGTCGACTACCATAGGCAGCCATACCCATAGTGATATATTCATCTTCCATGGGCTTTAGTCCTATTTCTTGGGTCATTGCTGTATAGAACAATCCTATTGAGTGCGGATACTTTTGACTCCACAGCCGGTGATATTCAGCACGACCATTGACATAATGAGCACCCCAGATGCTGATAGTGTCCCATTCACCAATGGCATCGATTACTACTACAGTAGCTCGCTTAAATGGACTAGTTTGGAAACCAGCGGCCGCATGGCTTAAATGATGATTATGTGTTGTAACAGGGACTTCGCTAAAGAAGCCACCTAGTTGTTTGTTGAGTACTTGGCGTGTAGTTAACTTCGACCACTCAATACCCTGCCCTGAATACAGTTGACGTAACTGTTTCTTCCAAGGAGTTTCATAATAGGCAATGTGGTCAATGTGACGACCACGTGCTAAATCAAACAGCATTTCTACGTTTAGGTCGGGGTCGTTCTTACACTTGCTGTAACGCTCTGCGTGTCCAGCATATACGATTTCACCGTCGCTAATTACTGTAGCGGCGGCGTCATGAAAACCAGCCGATATCCCTAATATATTCATTGACATGTTTTGCTATTTGTTTGTGACCTAACTCCAATGGATGCCCACCTGGGCCTTTGGGGCAATCGCCCATCCATTCTACCATACTACCCGGAATCCAATTACCTACTATACTGTCAGGTACATCAAATGTACGAATAAACGCACTAGGTATACTTTTACTTGTTAGGTATGTATATAGTAATTCTACTTGCGTGTGAAACTTGTTAACGGCCCAATCTTCATCCCAGTCTAAAAATACTTGATCGCATATCGATCCATACTTTCTATGACTAGTAGGAGTTAGGTGCTTGCCATTTACTTCTATTCTATGCGGTGTGGTCCATGCAATAATAGCAAAGTCAGGCATGGCTATTTCTATAGTTTCAACTGTTGTTCTAACAATAGCATCATTGCTATATCCGGGTTGTGCTTGATTTTCGATGAAGTCCAATACCTCTAGATGTTCCGGCCAAGCATCACGCTCAGGATCAAACAATTCTTCTCCGTAGGTAAAGCTATCGCCGTTGATTAATATCATTTGTATATAAATGGATCGCGCTTACGCAATTCCTTGAGTTTCTTACGATAACGAATTTCCAGCTTAATTCTATTATATAGATTTCGTAACCAGTTCATTGAATTTGTCTTTCATTAATTTAGCCGCATCAGCATGGGCTTGTTCGAGAGGATGTGTAGTGCCTACTGGATATTTATTTTCCAATGCCCACTGGTAAAAACCTCTTGGCTGTTCTGTTTGGTTGCTACCTACTCCTGCTGGGAACCAAAACCAATGCTCTTGGTCTCTATGTATTTGTTCTGTTAGACTGTGTATAGTCATATCTGCGTTATCAATAGTATAGTTGTACCAGATACTATTGTCAGCACAAGTAAACATATAGTTGATGCCATTGGCTTTTAAGTAGTTTTGTAAGTAGACAATTTCCTTAAGACTACTGTAAACTTCCCAATACTCGCTGTCGCCTACGTGCTTGTAAAAAGTTTCAGCAAAGTCTGCTACACCTGTTTGTCTAGCACGTTTAATAGTAGCAACATGAAAATCTAATATGTTTTTGTTTTCTGTTACAAACTCTTGTTCAATACGTTTAGGGTCTTGTTCTATTGTCCATGAATTTATGCTGTACCAATTTTCTGTACGTTGCCCTGTGTGATAGTTAAAGCGGAATTCATAACGTCCAGGAAATGTCCAATTTACAATAACAAATGGTCGTTCGGGTAGCATAGCTTCACACTCGCCGATGACTCTGCGAGCAATAGCATCGTTGCCGTTACCGGGCCATGCCACACACTGGTATTCATAAGGTTGAGCTAGCAAAGCCGTGAAGGTCTCTTGACTGTAATTGCCGTTACAATCTCTTAGCTCACTACCATATATAAAACTATCACCCCCGGCTACTATAATCATATCCTGGCTTCATCATATCTATTTGCATTTGTTTATAATCAGGATCAGTCCAACAATAGTCATATGTCCTGCTAACTCCATCTATTTCAATACTGTGTATGTCTAAGTGACTACCTAATACGTCCCAAATTTGTTTGTAATCTGTAGTCCCAAAACTGGCCCGTAGATCTACTTGCCCAAGCGGCAAGTATCCTAAACTTAAATTGGGATCAGCCGGGTCACGATTGTTTGCTACTAACCACTGTTCAAAATTACTTTGTTCTTTATCGTGCCACGGATGCCCGCCATTACGCACTACGTCATTGCCCCACTCTATGTCAAACTCGCCTGAGTAGTATTGTAATTCTGTAATTGCTTCACATACTGTATCAGTTAATTCTGGAGCACCTTCATCGCGGAATACTTCAAACAATGTCTTGCCTATCTGTGTCCAGTGCATATATACTCCACCAAATACACGATTATATCCATTGGCAACAAAGCCTTGTCTATGCTCGGGTTTTAAGTCGTATCGTTGTGCTTGCAGGAATGTGGTAATCTGGCTAGGACGTACCCAATAAGGATCTGTTGCCAGTTTACGTCTACTTAAGATAAGTGTTTCCAGCTCGTGACAAATATTGTTTAATTGTCGTATAGCATACTTTGTTTCGTAATCGGCACTTCGATAATATACACTCAACCCGCCAACAGTACCTTGTAGTCGTTCAAAGTGATTGTGTAACCGATTCATCATGTCGTGGTTGATGCCGTTCTCAGCGTAGTCAAATCCAATAACATTGTCTGGTGTAAATATTTCCCAAATAAAATATTCGTTGTCAAAGAACTTGTTGATAGTCCTTACGTGTTTGTTTAATTCGTCACACAAATATTCTACTGTACGAGCTGTTTTTGGAAAACCCATAAAGCAAAAGTTTTTCTCTAATAGGTTACCCGACTGTAATATTCCTTTTAAGGCCTGTTGCCAATCTTGCGCCAGTAGAGTATCGGTAGGAACGATTGTGTAATCAACAAAATCATTTCTAAGTAAAGGGTTACGTAGTATTACTTTAATTGCCAATTGAATCCCACCAAGCTAGTGCATCTGGACGAGCCGCCAAGATGTCACGCATAGTATACTTGTCATTTCGAATTTTTTCAATCTCTAAAGTTCTCAATTTGCCCTTTAGAGCCATTTGCTTGTATGTGTCGGGCCATTGTTCGGCAAATGTGGGTCTAGTTTTTAGCTGGACTAGTATGTCGTGTAGAGCTCCTTTATCAATGGAGTGCAAGATTTCGTCCACCCAAGGATGTAATACTTCCCGAGGTAGTGCCAGCGGCGACATAACTATGTCCGGGCTAAAACTAAAAATTACTTTGGCTAATACGTCTACGCCGAGTTCTTTGGCGAGCGATTGTATCGCTTGTACTTCAAAGAGTCCTGGTGTAGTAAGAGTGAAGTCCAGACGGATCTGGCGGCGGTGACGGTGGTACGTAATTCCTTCGCGGATGTTCGCAAGCCACTGATCAAAATCAAGACCTGATCGAATATACTCGCCAATTCGGCCCGTGCCATCGATGCTTGCACAGACTTGCCAGTCACGTAGCCCAGATAGAATATCCCTAAACAGATTAATACCACGATAATTAACACGACTAAGATTTGTATTGTACCTAGCGTAAACATTTTTTCCATCTCCAAGTTCTATGATGCGCCGCATATACTTCCAATGCTGTTCGTACATCAGCGGCTCACCTCCCACCCAATACACCTCTTCAACGCGGTGCTCCTCAACAGCAGTAGCAAACTCTTGCTCTACCTGGGTGTCTTGAAACTTTGTAATTTGTTCTTTGACTTCAGGTTTCATCCAATGTGTATTTGGATCCTTCCAGTCGATCATATTGTTTTGCCGTTGCTCTGTCTCCCAAGCACTGGACAACATATCTCCACACATTCTACATTTGAAGTTGCAAAGATTACTAAATCTATAATCCCAACTTACAGGCTTCATTGTGGTATAGCCCGTACTGTCTGTACTCGCCATTGCGTCTAAATACTTATGTCCAAACAGCTGATCAAAATAACTGCGGTAAACGTCAGTGTTTAACAGCCGATCGTTGCATACTTCGCACTCGGGTAGAGTTTCACCGGCCATCATACGTTGACGCACTGATCGCATGTGATCACTGTTCCAGTGTTCATCTAAGGTAATAGGAATATATTTTCCAGTGCCAGATTGCGTATCTATATACTGTTGAAAATTCTGTGCAGGCTCCCTAGACGCACAGCACATGCGTCTTTCAGTTTGTGGACTTAGATAGGTGTGTACCCAAGGTGCAAGGCAAAGTGTTTTAGGTTTGGTCATTGGCAAATTCTAATATTGGGTATACCACATCCTGGGTAAATCTTTTATCAACTAATGCTCTATTATAAAATCTTTGATAGTTATATTCAACCTTTTCTTCTGTTAGGCGACTGTGATCTTGGCGATCGTAATTGACTACTTGTTTGTAGACTAGTTCTATTCTGCGTTCATCATCAGATACCAAATCGTAGTGCTCATCAAATAAATTGCCAAAGGTTTCAAATCCGCCTTCGCGTATAAAATGTAGTGTAGTTGGGCAAGCAATAGTTATAAAGGGATGACGTAGAGCCAATGGCTTCATTGTTTTTTCTGTTATAAAAACTTCTAGTCGACCACGGCTAACGGCTGTTTCGACTACTACGCTAAACTGTGTACGATTATACCAATCAGGATTGATGTATCTATCCCAGTGTGTTTCTGTGCGTTCTCTATCACCGTCAAGTCTAATTCCGCGATCAACATAACTGTACAGGCCTTGATCCACAATAGGTTGAAAAACATCGTGTATGTAATCCCTAAACGGTCTTTGATAATTCATCATTAACAAAAATTTACGATCAAACTTTGATTCTCGCATAATGTGTTGGTAATTAAAAAGACGGCTTTCTCTATACCAAAAGAACCAAGGAACTGTAATATACGATTCGGGCAGTCTGCGATCGTTTACGCAAATCATGTACTTTACAAATTTAGAGTCTATTGCGTGTGGAACATTATTTTCTTGTAAATTTTCTACTAGCACACGATAACCAGAATCTATTAATCCTTTAAGAAACATATCTTGAGCGGTATTCAAAATAAAAATTGTACTGGCACGGTCATAATCTGCTGTGGCTGTATACTGTTCTAATTCAAAGTATGGATCAAAACAGTTGCTGAATGCTGGGTAGATAAATCTACCAAAGTCATTATCAAAGTGTACTAGTTTTATCTTCATAGCCCATTGCTCGTGCTATTTCGTAATGCGTATCACGAAAGTCCTGCTTACGATAATCATCTGCCAGTTGCATTCTACGTAGGAACTCTGTGCCGTCGCTACCTGCGCCTAATTCAATAAAATTAATTACACGATCAATTTCTTTGGCATACTTGTTGTTTCGCCAGAATGTTGTTTTTAATTTGTTCAATACTAGTTCTTGTGCCTGTGGTGTCATTGACTGTATACTCATATGATCCGGGCCGTGTAACATATTGAAGTAAACATCTCCAAATTGTTTAGTGTCAGCCCAGGCCAGTAGTTCATCTAGGTAATAGACATTTTGTATGTTGATAGTAAAGCATAACTGTGTAGTGATATTTCCACAATGGGGCTTGTCTGTCATGTTGTTAACTACATCAACAATTTCGTTAGCACGATCCCACTTGGCACCGTAGCGTTCGTATTCAAAACGATCGCCTACGTTGTCAATACTGAATGCAACATCAACACGACCAAATTCTGCCCAAAGGTCAAACAAGTATGTGTCCCATTGTGTGGCATTTGTATTGTAGTGTATATCAATATGTTTTGCGTGGCCTGTTTGGCAAGCAAACTTTAATAGTTCTTTATGCTCTTCAATCATCCAAGGCTCACCGCCAGTAAATTCAATGTATCGGATGTTGGGAATAAGTTCACGCATGTTATCCCAGAATGTTTCTGTCTTGCGTGGCCAAGCGCCTTGACGTAGCCAAGTATATGCTTGATGTTGTTTGGGATCTTTGCCGCGATTTTTTTCATAGGCCATTTCTTCTTCGGCCCACTTACTTGATGACCACGATCCACATATACGACATTTTAAGTTACAGATGTTGCCTAGCTTTAAGTCAACGAACCAAAGTTGATCGGGAGTATCGTTGGCCCAGTCTACTTTTCTATACAGTTCTTTAAGACGAACTTGACTGTGTATGCGCTTACTGTCTCGTCCTGCGGCTTCTTCCTCCCAACAGCGATTGCATGTCTCGGGTTTAATACCCGCACGAAAGTCCTGTCGCAATTTTTGCATATATACACTATGGTATGCCGTTTCAAGCGTGGTTTCATTTAGGTCGTACTTCTTTCCTAATTCGTCTGTGATTTCTTCGTGTGCCATACAGCACGGACGTATAGATCCTGTTGGACTAGTTTCTATACTAATCCAAGGTAGCATACATATAGTCTTAGGTAGCGTTATCTCAGACATTCGAACTCCGGAAATGTTGCCCAAAAGTCTTCGCCACGTATTTCATCTAACTTACGTATTTCTTCTACAAAGCGAGGCCAGTGGTGACTTTGATCTCCAGAGCGCAAAAAGTTTAATGCTGACTTAAATCCGTTAGTAGCACGTTTAAGTCGATCTTGTGGCTCTAACCATTCAATGTGTTTCTCGTATGCAGGAATAATAACATCGCGCTTAAACCATTCTGGGAAGATATCAATACGATACCATTCTGGCCCTTGGCAAATGTTTACATTAAAATCTTGTGGATTGATAAGTTCTTGTTCTACCCATTCCTTATGGAAATCTAATATATGTAGCACGTTCATTGAACTTAGTGTAGCACTAATATAAAAATCTGCCCATGGTACTTCCTTGATCATGCGACGACGATTATCGATAGTCTGCGCCCAATCTGTTCCCTTACGCATTAGCTCCGCTCTAGCTCCGCTAGCATCTAAACTGGCACCCACGTGAATAATTCTAAAGTCTTTCCAATAATCAAATACGTGTTTGTCTTTGTAGCGTAGTTCACTAAAGTTAGTATTGTAAGTTAAGCGTATTTCATTCTTGCCTAGTTCAAGCAATTTTTCTAATAGGAAGTAATGTTCCTTCATGATTAGTGGCTCACCACCAGCAAAGTACACCTGTTCTAAATATGGAACGTGTGGCATCATTTGACGAATCATATCATCTTCGTCACCGGTAGTATACTCTACACGTGCCATTTCGCGGCCTAGCACGTCGGGCTTACGATTGTATAACTTTACGTGATCGTTATACCAATTTGAGCTAAAAATAGGACCGCAACTACGGCAACTAAAATTACATAAGTTACTAAAGCGGACGTCCCAGTAGCGTAACTGGAATTTGGGGTTTGTTCCATCTGGTAATGTTTCCTCTACTTCGTCAATGTGATGACCATAGTTACGATTGCTGTCGTAACGCATACTAAAGAAACCATTGGCTTCTTGCTCGTAACATTTTGTACATTCGCTACAGGACTTATCCTCTAGCATATTGACACGCATTTGTCGGTACCGGTCGTTATTCCAAACTTCTTCCATTGTGTTCTTGCGTAGGTCACCTACTGGTTGATGGTAGTCACTTAAACAACATGGGTATGCACGACCGTCTGGAAAGGCATGCATGTGCATCCAAGGTAGCATACAAAAGGCTTTTGATTCTGTTAATCTAGCCCACTGCTCATCTGTAAATTGTTTATCTTTGGCATAGAGTGGAGCACGACTATTATAGTCATAATTCTTAAAATAGTTTTTTATTTTGTCTGTCATAGCCCGTTATACCATTCTGCTAGTGCAGGGAAAGTTTCTGTAAAGTTTTTACCACGACGCTGATCGTACTGTTGATAAAACTTCTTAAAATCTTGTTGTAGTACTGATTGTTCTGCGGCGCCCATGTGTGGAGTTTTAACTACATCTAAATAGTCTATTAGACGCTTTAATTGATTAACTTCAAATTGATGCAGGAACTTGCTGTCGTAATTGTGATCCAACCATTCTTGTAGTTGTTCTCTATAAAACGTTCTTGCTGAATCGGGTAATACTAATGGACTTTGAAAACTAGGGAATCGTAAGATATTCAAACTAAATGTAGGAAAGTCACGACCATATTCCATTTTCCAATTAAGTAGTATATCTAAAAATGCAGGTAAGCCTTCTAAGCATAATGCGTTAATAGTACACATCATATGGAAGCCTTCGATCTTACCATTGGTTAAAACTTTTTCTACATTGTTAGCCCAGTCGTCCCATACTAAGCCATCACGTATGTATTCTGCTTGTGGCCCCCATGACTCGTTGCTAGTGTACAAGTGAAAATGTTTGATACTGTGTGTAGCATCGATTAAACGATCGATAAGCTCGTCCTTGGCGCCCAAGTTGCTGTTCATAGCAAACTTCATATCTGTATCGTGTGTCTTGAACCAATCTAACAGTTTCCAAGTATCACCCGACATCAAGGGCTCACCACCAGTTAGTCGTAGTTCTTGTAAAGTCCGGTGTAGGTCCGACTCCCACCACTTAAAGAACGCCTCAACGTAAGGATTAGTCTCACCAAACTTATATAGCTGACTACTTCCATGGCTATGAGTAAAATGATTCCTGCCGTCTGAAGTGAGGCCGGTAAAAGGTCCATTGGTGTCAATATCTTTAACCCAAGTGCTACTGAAAGCAGGGTTACAGTAACTACACCCAAAATTGCATGTGCGATCAAAAGCAATTTCAAGCGTTCGTAAATCCACATCACTGCGTGGTGGCTCAACATAAGCTGTCTCCAATTCTTCGTCTGTATATATAACTGTTTTATAAACTCGGTCAGAAATATTATCTCTGCCAATATCTTCTATCTTCCAGCAATATTCACAGCCGGCTGGACGTTCTCCTTTCTGCATCTGCTCACGCTCTAATTTCTTTTGTGGCGTGTTATGTAGTGCTTTTGGGTTTGCTATGACATCTGCTACTTCTACCTTATGTGGCAATGGGTGATGACAACTGGTAGTCATACCCGAGCCTAACCATATAGTAGCGTTGTACCATTTTGCTCCGCAGAACGATTCTGACTTGATGTCAATTACACGGCGTTTGTATTCTAAATCTGATTCGTTATTAATTCTGGGCATAGTATCTACATTCATCCCAAAATTCTTTCATTTGGGGAAAGGTTGCTAGGAAATCGGTTCGGCGACGTTTATCGTGTTCATTAAAGAAACGATAAAAGTCTGCTCGTTGTAGTTTAACATATCCTGGGTCCAGATTGCGACCTTCTTTCATCCAATCTATATCACGACGTATACGTTGTATTTCGTAGTCTTTGAATCCTTGAAATGGAGCATCTGCGGTTTCTAAATTCATTTCCATCCAGTCAGCTACACGTTCTAGTACACTTGCATACACAGGTGGTAGTATCTGTAGACTTTGCCAAGTGGGTGTGCGTAGTAACGGAGTATCAAACCAAACACGTTGATATGTGGTGCTGTACTTTTTACGTAATTCAAGTATCCAATTTAATTGTCGCTGTATTCCAAGTACACTTAGATTATTCATTGTAATAATAAAAGTTAAACTATTACGATGTGGAATTTCCGTTAAGAATCTATTAACATTTTCGTGTAGACGATTCATGTTAAGACCATTACGTATATATTCAGCGTGACGTATATCACCAGTGTCTACACTAACATACTGCATGAAGTGTTCAATCTGTGTATTGCATAGACGTTTTACATAATCTAAATACTTGTTCATCAAGTTATCTTCTACACTAAAGTTGCTGGTCACATCCAAGTGTAGTTCAGGGTTAGGTAAGGCCAATACATAGTCAAATACCTTATAGGTATTCTTATCCATCAATGGTTCACCGCCAGTCATGCGGAAATGTTTTAATTGTGGATAAAGGGTTGGAAACCATTCCCAAAATGCATCGACATAAGGATTAGGTTGGGAAGCAGGAATAGGACGGCGACTACCAACAAAATGGCTGGGATCATTGTGTACAGTACTGGTTGGGTATC
>Ga0208380_1000415_pt1 | contig 11640 bp, 10 predicted proteins | sample CryBogCBE27Jun07_FD_184570 | JGI IMG/M metagenome (GOLD analysis project Ga0208380, IMG submission 184570) | Freshwater microbial communities from Crystal Bog, Wisconsin, USA - CBE27Jun07 (SPAdes) | ecosystem: Environmental > Aquatic > Freshwater > Lake | place: Crystal Bog, Wisconsin, USA... | reverse complement strand
TAGTAAACTTAAGTTCTAATGGCTCATTATTCGATCGCAATCGTTGGCGCAGGACCTGCCGGGTACTTCACTGCCCAGGCGCTCCAGAACGCCCAGACCGAAGATCGCACCTTCGCCATCGACCTCTTTGAACGCCTCCCAACCATGTGGGGGCTCGTCCGATCCGGCGTCGCACCTGATCACCCAAAGATTAAGACCGTGGCCAAGGTCTTTGAGAAGGTCGCGGCTGAGCCCAACTTCCGCTTATTTGGCAATATCGAGATCGGTAAAGATATCGATATCGAAGATCTAACTTCCCGTTATGACGCTGTGGTGATGTGTACTGGATCTGCCGTCGGTCGCAAGCTTGGCATTCCAGGTGAAGACCTTCCTGGATCGATTTCAGCTGCTGACTTTGTACCTTGGTATAACGGGCATCCTGATTTCGCTAACCTCACGATCGATCTATCGGGTGAGACCGCGGTTGTCATCGGCGCTGGAAACGTTGCCATGGATTGCGCACGCATCCTTGCGATTGATCCAACCGAACTCGATACAACTGATACGGCAGATCATGCGCTCGCTTCCTTGCATGCCTCCAACATCCGCAAGGTCTATATCGCCGGTCGTCGTGGAGTCGAGCACGCAGCATTTACCGCACCCGAACTGCGCGACCTTCCAAAGTTAGAACATACCGATGTTCATATTGATGTAGCCCAAGTTAGTGAAGCGCATGCTCGTGCAGAGGCTGCTGGTGAGATCGAGAAGCATCTCGCATCAAATCTTGAAGCGTGGCGAATCATCGCTGAACATCCAAAGTCAGGTCATGCTCGATCAATGGAGTTCCGCTTCCTCTCTGCACCAAAAGAGATCAAGGGCAGCGGAAAAGTTGAAGAAGTAATCTTTGGTATCAACAAGGTTGAGAATGGCAAGATCGTCGACACCGGCGAGACCTATTCCATCCCTTGCTCACTTGTAATTTCAGCTATCGGATATCAAGCAGCACCGATTAATGGTGTCTACTTTCATAATGGCATTATCGAAAATGAGAATGGTCGCGTACTCGGAACCAATATCTACACAGTGGGCTGGGCGAAGCGCGGACCATCAGGAGTCATCGGAACCAATAAGAGCGATGCATCTGATGTCGTGAATCTGATTCTTGAAGATTTGAAAGAGCCAAAGGCAACGATGGATATCTCGATGCTCATTCCGGCAGGTCATCAGATCATTGATCAAGCGGCCTGGGCGAAGATCAACGCCGCCGAAATCGCCGCAGGGGAGCCGCTCGGAAAACCCCGCGTTAAAGAGGTTTCTTGGCCTAAATTGCTGAGTTTGGGGCTTAATTAGTTAGCAGGTAGTATTCACTCTCCAGCAACTTGCGCTTGTAGCTCAACGGATAGAGCATCTGACTACGGATCAGAAGGTTAGGGGTTCGAATCCCTTCAAGCGCACCAGATTATCAACGCTAGGTCTCGCTAATACCCCCCATGAACAACCTCAAATTTGTGGATTCTTCCCTCCTCGTTCACATTGACTCTATTCCGAGTCCATAAATAGGCAGTTTGATCCTCTTATGACTACCATCATGAACTCTCTATCCCGCACCTTCCACGCGCTGAACCGTGTAACCCGTTTAGCGCTCATTGCAGTTGTCGCCGCCGCTTTGATGCTCGGCGTATCAACATTCTCACCAGTCGCTACCGCAGCCACAAAGGCTAAGCCTGTCGCAACGGTTGACTCTGGCCTACCTAAGGCAAAGCACGTTTGGTACATCATCATGGAGAACAAGTCATTTGATGCCACCTTTACTGGCTTAAATAACAACACATATCTTTGGAAGACTCTTCCATCACAGGGCACACTTTTGACCAACTATTACGGAACTGGTCACTACAGCCAAGATAATTACACCGCGCTAGTTTCAGGTCAATCACCACTGTATGACCAGCAGCTCGATAGCCCAACATATAAGGATGCAGCGGGCGCAGTTATCACCGATAAGACTGATCCGAACTACGGGCAGTTCAAGGCCGCTGGCGATCCTTACACACTTCAGGGTTCGGTTTATCCATCATCCGTACAAACGATCTTTAACCAGCTCTCGGCAGCAAATGTCAGCTGGAAGTCATACGGCCAGGATCTTGGATACCAGGATGCTTCAGGACCAGCTCACTCAGTAACTTCATGCGGAGCACCAGGAACTGATCCAACAAATTCCCCAGTTCCAAACCCAGGTGGAGCAAATGCTTCAGATCAATATGTTGCGAAGCACTATCCATTGCCTTGGTTCCACTCAATCATCGATAACGCAAGCACAATGTGCGACTCAAAGCACGCTGCGAGCCTCTTCGATAAGACCAACGGTCTCTACGCAGATCTGCAGAGCGAAGCAACAACACCAGCCTTCTCTTGGATCTCACCAAATAACTGCTCAGATGCTCACGATGCAGTGTGCTACGGAAATAACTTGTCAGGTGGTTGGATCGATCCAAACACACCAGCAGCGCCAATCAACTACACAGGCGGCCTCTACGCTGGCGACTTGTTCCTCAAGCACATCATCCCTGAAATCATGGCCTCACCTGCATACAAGGACAATGGCTTGATCATCGTCTCATTCGATGAAGGATTCCCTGCATACTCCTTCACAGGTAATAGCTTCCAGGATTCTGCTGCGCCTGCAACAGTCGCTGCTTCACTCGCTGCAGACTCTGCCGGTGAAAACCTCAACGGTAAGAATGTGAACTTCGAGCCAACAGGTCCAAATGCAATCGTTAAGACAGATGCATCAGGAAACCAGCTCTACCCAGGACCAGGATTCAATGCCTTCGTCGATCGCGATCCATCAGTAACAGGAATCGTGATGGGTGGTGCAAGCCCAATCCCTGCAGCTCGTACAGACAAGGCCGCATCTGCTGACGGAAGCTCGTCGTACATCACTGACAACTCGATCTCATCTGCAGATCTTGGTCGCACAGTAACTGGAACAAATATTCCAGATGGCGCAACTGTCGGAGCTGTATATAACCTCCCATCATGGGCATCACTACCTAAGACATCAACGTCAACCTGTCCAACAGCGTGTGCTGTCTCTGGTTCATTCCAGCTCTTCGTCAATGGAGTGCCGACTGCACCAACCGGTCCAGTCTCTGGAATCACTCTAGGAGCTCGCACTGCTGCAACAGATCCAATGTTTGATGCCACGCACGCAACACTCGGTGGCGGAGACGTTGGAATGGTCTTGATCTCAAAGTTCAATGCACCAGGAACTACAGTTCCAACTTTCTATAACCACTACAGCTTCTTGCGTACTCTCGAAGATCTCTTCGGTGTCGCAAAGGCATCACCTGGTCTCGATGGCAAGGGTCACCTTGGCTTCGCGGCACAGGCTGGTTTGAAGCCATTCGGAAGCGATGTCTTCAATAAGAAGTAGTCGCGCAGCCGCTGCGATTGTCGCAATCGCGCTCGTCGGGATCATTTTCCCGGCGGGCGCTTTTGCCACTCCTACGCCAGCTGCGCCCACAGTTATCAGTGCTAGCCAGGCACACCCAGTCCTGGCGATCCCAGGTGATTTTGTGAATGTCACTCTCAAGACGGGCGTGACACAAGTTCAAATTCTTGGTCCAAAGGTTCCTCAGATCAGTGCTGATGCGCTACCTGGCGAATTTGTCTTCACCTTCACCCAGAAGCGTGGATCGACGGTGATTGATGTGCGCGACTTTGGGATTCTTGATGGTAATGCTGCCCTTATTCGTCCTGTGAAGTTCGACGATGGCAGCAAGCGGTTTACGCTCAAGGCTGGTCAAAAGCGGACGGTTCACTTAACTGAGGTAATGGCTGTGGGAACTGGAACTCTCCGGTGGGCGCCACTTAATCACTACGTGGCAGATTGGCAGTTCGTCGAAGAGACGGCGTGATGCCCGAATTACTTAACACACTGACACTTCTGATAGAAGTGTGATGATTGGTTGACACATAAATTCGAATTTCACTCCACGAAGAAGCCGTAGCGAGACCACATGAAATATCGAGAATCAAGTAGTCTCGGACTACGGATCAGAAGGTTAGGGGTTCGAATCCCTTCAAGCGCACCAGATCTTCTACACTATTAAAAAAGCCCTCGTTGAATAAACGGGGGCTTTTTCACTCTTTGACGTAGTACAGAAAATATATCACTTTCAACACGACTAAGTTTTCCTCAAGCAAGAAAATCCAGAGAAATATAAGTTCCTTCTCGAGTTAAGTTCTGGGAATGCGGCTGTAGCTCAGTGGATAGAGCTTCTCTTTGACGTAGGGATGGTCGTGAGTTCGAATCTCACCAGCCGTATACACGTAGAGTGACCTTCGTAACGTCAGCGGAGGTCACTTCTACTTAATACGCTGACATTTTGGGCAGTAGTGCGAAGATCTGTTGGCGAACTTAATGCGCCGAATCGCAGTACCACATCGTGGGCACGGTTCTCCTTCTTGGCCATATGCATTGAGTGAGACATCGAAGTATCCACTCTCACCATTGACATTGATGTAGAGCTCGTCGAATGAAGTGCCACCAACTTCTAAAGCATTACTCATGACCTCTTTCGCAGACTCAAGCACTCGTTGAATATCCGCAGCCCTCATCTCGCTAGAGATTTGTTCAGGATGTACCTTGGCAAGCCAGAGTGATTCGTCAGCGTAGATATTTCCGATGCCAGAGACGATATTCTGATTGAGAATTGCAGTTTTGATAGTGACATTTCTGCGGCGAATATTGGCAACTACTTGAGGTAGATCCACTGAGTCATCAAAGAGATCCGGCGCAATCTTTGCGACCGATGTGGGTACTCCATCAATGGTCTCTTCTACTGATACCCATCCAAAGGTGCGTTGATCATTGAAGTGGAGTGAGGTGCTCTTCAACCCCTTCTTCAAATGAAACAGTGCTCGCGTATGTCGCTGATCTTCTGGATCGATGAGGAATTGACCCGACATTCCGAGGTGCGCAGCCAAAACATAGGGGCGATCTAAGATGAACCACAAGAATTTACCGCGACGCTTGGTATCTACGATCTTTGCTCCGACAACAAGATCGAGTGGACCAACGCTTTTCGGGTTGAGTCCACGTGGATGAAGTTGCTTGGCTGAAAAGATCCTGCGACCGACCGCGTGGGTATGAAGTCCTCGGCGGACTGTTTCAACTTCTGGTAATTCAGGCATAACGAAATCTAGAGTCGAACCTTCTCGGCAGAGATCACATCGACTCGGCTATCTGGTAGGTCATAGTCACTACAGGCGCGGTTAAGTTCGGCGACGATCATCTCAGCCGGGATTGGTAGACCGTTCCATGATTCATCGAGAGTGGTGTGAGCATCTTCAATGAGAGTGATATCGATACCGCGTTCGATAGCGGCATGGATGGTGTGGCGGACGCAGTAGTTGCTCTGTGCGCCAGTAACAATAAGGTGTCCGACTTTCAGATCCTCAAGAACCTCTTCTAGGTCTGTCTCCTCAAAGGAGCTGCGCCAGAGTTTATGAATAATCCGCTCACCAGCGGCAGGCTTCAGTTCAGGGACGATCTGCCAGTACTCGCTATCGATCGGCATATCGTCTTCCGAATGCTGGACCCAGATGACCTGCAACCCTGCAGCACGAGCTCGATCAACCAAGCCGGCGATCTTTGCGACCACTGCATTGCGGTCCCTAGAGAAGTCGACAACGCCATTCTGGACATCGATGACGATCAGTGCCTTGTTAGGACGATCTTCATATGCGCTCATGTTCTCCCCTTTAGACAGTTATCTGAACTGAGTGCCATCCAGATGCACCATTCGGTGCAACATCGGCAACCGTTGGGGTCTGAACTTCACCCTTGGCATTGGTAGCGCGGCAAACGATGGTGTGACTTCCACTTACTGCATCCCATGGCAACCACCATTGGCGCCACGTTGTTCCAGATAATTGTGGGCCAAGGGTTGCGGGCAGCCATGGCCCGCCATCTATTTTCACTTCGACACTCTTAACACCAGAATTTGGTGCCCATGCAATCCCTGCAATATGTGTAGCGCCTTTATCTACAGTTGCACCATCAGCCGGAAGGTCAATACGCGACTCCATCTTGATCGGGCCTAATCGTGACCAACCACGAGAGATCCAATATCCTTCTTCAGCATCAAAGCGAGTTATCTCAATACTTGTCAGCCATTTCGTCGCCGATACATATCCATAGAGACCTGGAACGATAATCCGCGCCGGATAACCATGTCTTGGCGGTAACGGTGCGCCATTCATTCCAACAGCAATCATGGCATCGCGACCATCGAGATTGGCGAGTGGGAATCCAGCGGTGAAGTCATCTTCAGATCTGCTCAAAAGTTGATCGGCGCTCGCAAGTGGTCCAGCTTCCTTAATAAGATCATCAAGTCGACAGCCCAACCATCTAGCGTTACCAACAAGAAATCCACCGACAGGATTTGAGACGCAGGAGAGCGTGTCATCCAATTCAAAGAGTGGCCGCTTTAATAAATCTGAATATGTAAGTGTGATCGGGTTCTTCACCATTCCAGTAATCGTTAGTCGCCAAGAGCTGATATCGATAGATGGGATGCTGGTTGCAGTATCAATCTGAAAAAAATGATTGCTCGGCGTAATGAGCGGTGTTAGCCCTGGGATCGTCAGCGCCGGATCGGCAGGAAGCGGCGGAAGCGCCTTTGTAGGTAGTGGCAAGATGGTCTGCAACTTCTGGACAACTTTGGCGCCCTGTTTTTTAAAGAGCGTACCGCCTGCCAAAAGTGCAGCTCCGGCAACTCCTAACCCACCAGCCATCGCGAGGATTTGACGTCGCGACCTTCCTGATGGGGATCGCCCACTGGCGGCAGGAACCGACTTTGGATCAATCTCGGGGGCTGTTCCCTCATCTTCGGTCATGGTCTGAGGGTACTCCTCGGTTGGAAACCTTTACCTAAACGTTATTTTCGTTGCACCAGGCACTCAAGCAGTTTGCAGGTTCTTGCAGCCGAGCGTCAGGGGGCTCCTTGCAAGGGGTTCGCCTTTGCTCAAGAATAGCGATCACACCAGGGACTCCTGGACCCAGGATCAGCCCACTACCCCTTAAGGAATCAATCAATGTCAATGAACAAGAAGGCTTTCCGCGCGGTTCTCGCAGCGGCAGCAATTTCTGTTCTTGCTACAACGGTTGCAACCGTATCACCAGCTCAAGCTGCAGCTAATGCATGCGCAGGCGTCGGTACATACGCAAAGCAACCTGGCAAGACAGTTGAAATCATGAACTCAGTTATTGGTCAAGAGAATGCTCGCTACCAAGCAGCACTCATCGCTTTCCAGAACTGCACAGGAATCACAATTAACTGGAACGGTAACAACGACTTCGAATCACAACTCGGTGTACGCGTTGCAGGTGGAACAGCTCCTGATATCGCAATGATCCCACAGCCAGGTCTTCTCCAGAAGATGGTTGCAACCGGCAAGGTTGTAAAGGCTCCTGCACAGACATTGGCTAACGTCAATAAGTATTGGTCTGCAGGTTGGAAGGGCTACGGCACAGTTAACGGTGTCTTCTACGCTGCTCCAAACTCAGCAAACAACAAGTCACTCGTCTGGTACTCACCAGCACAGTTCAAGAAGTTCGGTTACACAGTCCCAACAACATGGGCACAGATGACTGCACTTTCAGACAAGATGGCTGCAAAGGGTCAGACACCATGGTGTGGCGGTCTCGGTTCAGGTACAGCAACTGGTTGGCCAGGAACTGACTGGCTCGAAGAGATTGTTCTTCGTACCCAGGGTGCCCAGGTCTACGCAGACTGGATCTCACACAAGGTTAAGTTCTCTGATCCAAAGATCATTGCAGCTTTCGACCAGCTCGCTGGCTGGATGAAGAATCCTAAGTACGTTGGCGATGTCAGCGCGATTGCAACAACAACATTCCAGGCAGCTGGCCTAGGTATTCCTACAGCTAAGTGCATGATGTTGCAGCAAGCTTCTTTCTACGCTTCACAGTACCCATCAACAGTTAAGGTCTCTTCAACTGGCGATGTATGGGCGTTCTACCTCCCAGGCATCAACCCAGCCGTTAAGACTCCAGTAGAAGGCGGCGGAGAGTTCTTCGCAGCATTCAACAGCAACCCTGCAACACAGGAAGTTCAGAACTACCTATCTTCACCACAGTGGGCAATTGCACGTATTGCCGCTGCAGGTCCTTCAGGTGGATGGCTCTCAGCTAACAACGGTGTTCCAGCTTCTGCTTACACAAATGGTCTCGATGCATTGTCAGCTAAGTACTTGTCTGACAAGAACTCAACCTTCGTGTTCGACGCATCTGATGCAATGCCTGCAGCTGTAGGTGCTGGTTCAGAGTGGACAGAGCTCACCAACTGGTTCACTGGCAAGTCAACAGCTGATGTTGCAGCTGCAATTGACGCGTCATGGCCAACTGCCTAATTACGAAAGTAGTTAGTAACCTGTTGTAAAAGGTTAAGAGGTATTGGCGGGGATTGAATTTCAATCTCCGCCAATTTCCTTTAGGATGTAAGAAGATTCTAAATATTTTGTTAGAGTGAATAGTGTTGGATAAAAAGTAAGAAGAGGAGTCATGGTTCATCTCTCGTTCTGGAGCAGCAACCTCCCCAAGATTGAACAGACGCTTGGCGCGATCGCCATCTTCTTTGCGGTACTAGGCGCACTCTTCTACATCGCGGGCCGCGTCAATGGTCGCGCCGCACGTCCGCTAGCCGGATTTATCTTTCTTGCACCTGCATTAATCCTTCTTCTCGTTGGTTTGGTTGTCCCAGCAATCAAGACGATCCTCTTCTCATTCAAAGATTCAAATGGCATTAAGTACATCGGCATGAAGAATTACCAGTGGATCATTGATAACCCTGAAATTCATAAAGTCATCGTCAATACTCTCCTCTGGATTTTGATCACGCCATTTGCAACAACTGCCCTTGGTCTCTTCCTTGCAATCATGCTCAATCGCATGAAGCGCGAATCACTGCCCAAGTCCTTACTCTTTATGCCGATGGCCATCTCCTTTGTGGGCGCATCGATTATCTGGCAGTTCGTCTATAACTTCGCCCCACCAAGCCAGCCGCAGACTGGCCTCTTGAGCGCTCTCGCGCGAACCCTTGGATTTACCCCTCCCAACTGGATCTTGGTTCAACCGCTCAACACCTTCCTTTTGATGGTCATCTTTGTCTGGGTTGAGACTGGTTTTGCAATGGTGATCCTCTCTGCCGCGATTAAGGGTGTTCCCGCTGACATCATGGAAGCTTCAGCGCTGGATGGCGCAACTGGTTGGAAACTCTTCAGATTAGTGACCTTCCCAATGGTTCGCTCAACATTTATCGTGGTCTTAGCAACCATGGTTGTGACATCACTCAAGCTCTTCGACATTGTGCGCACAGTTACCGGTGGCAACTTCAGCACCAGCGTTATTTCCAATGAGATGTACTCACAAATCTTTGTTCGCTTCGATAATGGCCGTGGATCAGCCCTCGCGGTGATTCTCTTCGTCATGGTAACGCCGATCCTCGCTTACAACATCCGAAATCTTCGTAAAGAAAGGTCGATTGCCTAATGAGCATCATGAGCAAGAAGACCCCAAAGATTGCAGATCACAACCCTGGTCGCAAGCTCTTTTCGAGCAAGTTTGCAGCAGCAGTTGTCTGGTCGATCACGATTCTTTGGACGATCCCTACTTTTGGACTCTTTGCGACATCGTTCCGACCAAAGAACGATGTATTCCTCACGGGTTGGTGGCAGATCTTCACTCACCCTCACTTCACCTTGAGCAATTATGATGCAGTGCTCTTCGGAAAAGGTGATGCAGGAAACGTGGGTGGTGTTCTTCCATACTTCCTAAACTCTCTTGCCATCACTCTGCCAGCAGTTATCTTCCCAGTTGTTATCGCCACCATGGCCGCATACTGCTTAGCCTGGATTCGATTCCGCGGAAGTGATGCACTTTTCTTTGGCATCTTTGCTTTGCAGATCGTTCCGATTCAGATGTCACTCATTCCATTGCTTCAGCTCTTTACCGGCGGCGCACATATCGGTCACTTCACTCTGATCCCAGCCCTTGGGATCGCTGGAAAATTAGCGGGAATCTGGCTACCTCACACTATGTTTGCGCTGCCATTAGCGATCTACCTTCTTCATAACTTCATCTCATCGCTTCCTCGCGACTTGATGGAGGCTGCTTACGTTGATGGTGCAAACCATTTCACCGTCTTCCGCCGGATCGTTCTTCCGCTCTCAATTCCAGCGATTGCAGCCTTCTCGATCTTCCAATTCCTCTGGGTATGGAACGATCTCCTTGTTGCTCTTACCTTCTCTGCTGGAACACAGACAATCTCACCGATCAACGCAAAGCTCGCGTCACTCGTTGGTCAATGGGGATCTCACTGGGAGATTCTCACCGCTGGTGCCTTCATCACCATTGCGGTTCCACTCGTAGTCTTCTTCTCGCTCCAGCGTTACTTCGTGCGTGGGCTTTTAGCTGGATCGGTGAAGTAGTACTGCTTACTAGCAATAACTACGCATCAACACTCGACATATCAGGGTAGCGCAGTCCCACGGCTACACCTGCTGGTGCAATCTGATCTATCACAGCCATATCCTGCTCGCTGAGTGAGATATCTACAGCGGCTGCATTCTCTTCTAGGCGCGAAATCTTACGAGTGCCAGGGATAGCAACATTGTTCTGGTTCATGTGCATCACCCAGGCAAGTGCAATTTGTGCCGGCGTTGCTTCTTTTGCGACTGCGATCTCTCTAATTTTCTCGACGATTTTCATATTAGTTGCAAAGTTCTCATCTGACCACCTTGGATAGGTGCGACGACGATCACCGGGATCTAGCTCTGCTGTTGATGCAAAGGATCCCGTAAGGAAACCGCGGCCCAATGGAGAATAAGGAACAAAGCCAATATTTAATTCCTTTGCAACGGCAAAAACCCCATTTGTCTCCGGATCGCGTGTCCAAAGTGAGTACTCAGATTGAATTGCAGTGATCGGATGGACTGCGTGAGCTTTACGAATCGTGGGCGCAAGTGCCTCTGAAATACCAAGATGCTTTACCTTGCCCGCGCTAACAAGCTCGGCCATCGCTCCCCAAGTCTCTTCAATGGGAACAGAGCGATCTACCCGGTGCTGGTAATAGAGGTCAATGTGATCGACACCTAGACGTTTGAGCGAAGCATCGCAGGCTGAACGAACGTAGTCCGCCTTGCCATTAATACCGATAAAGGAACCATCAGCACCGCGCTCATTTCCAAACTTAGTCGCGAGAACGACCTCGTCACGTCGGCCAGCGATTGCCTTACCAATGAGAAGTTCATTTGTGAAAGGTCCATACATATCCGCGGTATCGATAAAGGTTACGCCGATATCAATGGATCGTTGAATTACCGCGATCGACTCTTCATCGTTGCGGGGTCCATAGAAATCACTCATTCCCATGCAGCCAAGGCCTAGTGCGGATACTTCAAGGGTTCCCAACATGCGTTTTCTCATAGTGGGATCTTAGCCATTGACAGCCGAACGCATAGCCTTGAAACTCTTGAGAATTACCTCGAGATACATCGCATCTGCCCACGAGAACCATTCGCGGGTAAAGATCGTGGGATCATCTTTATGGAATGACTCGTGCATATATTTAGTAC
>Ga0208380_1000414_pt1 | contig 11662 bp, 8 predicted proteins | sample CryBogCBE27Jun07_FD_184570 | JGI IMG/M metagenome (GOLD analysis project Ga0208380, IMG submission 184570) | Freshwater microbial communities from Crystal Bog, Wisconsin, USA - CBE27Jun07 (SPAdes) | ecosystem: Environmental > Aquatic > Freshwater > Lake | place: Crystal Bog, Wisconsin, USA... | reverse complement strand
TTGCGTGTCGGGCGCACTCGACTCGACCTGGCTCGCCCCGCAATTCCAACAGAAGTTGGCGTTAGCATTGAGGATTTCACTACAGCGTCGACAGTTCATAGTCGACTAGTTATTGGTCAGTTGAGCGTACGCGTCGGGAGTAAGCAACGCGTTGAATTCATCCAACGAAGCAATAGTTACCTCGCAGATCCAGCCGTCTCCGTAGGGAGAAGAGTTCAAGAGCTCAGGAGAACCGTTCAGAGATTCATTAATTGCCGTGACCGTTCCCGCTACAGGTGCGTAGATTTCAGAAACGGACTTAGTTGACTCAACCTCGCCAAGTTGTCCACCGGCCGCTACCGTAGAACCAACCTTCGGCAAGTCGACAAAGACCACGTCTCCGAGGGCATCTTGGGCGTAATCGGTGATGCCAATTCGAATGACGAGGTCGCTCGCCTTCGCCCACTCGTGATCGGAAGAATATTTAAGTTCGGCGGGAATCTGCATGTCTGCCAATTTACTAAACCTGGCGACCCCTACGTCCAGCCGACAGGGCCTCGCGGGCAGGACGAATGTAGCCAAAAAAGACCGCCCAGGAAAGACTCAGGCCAGCCACGCCCACGGCCCAGGTGATCGCCCGTAGGGCCGTCTGCCAGCCCTGGAGGGGCGCATGGTGGGCTTGGGAGGTCAGGAGAAACAGCGGGAAGGTGGCCAAGAGGGCAAAGGTCGAAACCTTCCCCCACCAGAGAACGTCAATTCGAGCTGACCCCAGCGATGCGAGGAGAAGCGTCAGGGAAATGACCAAGATTTCTCTAAAGAGGCATACGCCCGCAAACCACCACGGGACGCCTCCTGCGAGTGCCACTCCGACCAATCCGGAAACGGTCAGAAGTCGGTCGGCAGAGGGGTCGAGAATTTTCCCGACTGTCGAAACTTGATTCAACCGTCGAGCAACGAATCCGTCAATCCAGTCCGTGGCCCCCAGGACGCCGAGAAGCCAAGCCGCTAGTGCACGGTGGCCAGTCCCAAACAGCAACCACCAGAACACCGGGATGAAGGCCAGGCGAATCAGAGTTATGGCGTTAGCCCACGTGCGCCAACCGGCGTCTGGCGAATCTTGATTAGGCAATGGTGATGCTGGAATCTAGGAAGACGTCTTGAACAGCGTTTACTAGAGCGGCGCCTTCGTTCATGGGGCGCTGGAAGGCCTTACGACCCAAAATGAGACCCATGCCACCAGCCCGCTTGTTAATTACGGCCGTGCGGACTGCGTCAGCGAGATCATTGGTGCCCTTGGCTTCCCCACCCGAGTTGATGAGTCCAATACGGCCGGAATAGCAATTCACAACCTGCCAGCGGGTCAGGTCAATTGGGTTATCGGTCGTGAGTTCGCTGTAGACCTTGGGGTTCGTTTTGCCGAACTTGACTGCGTTGTAGCCACCATTGTTTTCTGGTTGCTTCTGCTTAATGATGTCTGCGCCGATTGTTACGCCAAGGTGGTTGGCCTGGCCGGTCAGGTCAGCGGAGACGTGATAATCCTTTTCGGCAGTTTTGAAGGCGTCGTTGCGGGTGTAGCACCAGAGAATTGTGACCAGACCCAACTCGTGAGCTTGCGCGAAGGCCTCGCTCACCTCTTCAATTTGACGAGCCGAGTTTTCAGATCCGAAATAGATTGTGGCTCCAATACCGATGGCGCCCAAGTCGGCAGCTTGCTTGGCCGTGACAAACATGCGCTGGTCATAAGTGTTTGGATAACGGAACAAATCATTGTGATTGATCTTCACAATGAATGGAATCCGGTGCACATACTTGCGCGACACGCTGGCGAGAGTTCCGAAAGTTGACGCAATCGCAGAGCAATCAGCTTCAATCGCTAAGTCGCATAAACGAGCTGGGTCAAAGTACTCGGGATTCGGGGCGAAAGACGCCGCCGCGGAGTGTTCGATGCCCTGGTCGACTGGCAAAATGGAAAGGTAGCCAGTGCCGCCAAGTCGCCCATGGTTAAACAGCGTTCCCATGTTGCGCAACACCGTTGGCGAGCGATCTGTCATCGCGAAGGTATCGCCTACGTACGATGGGCTAGGTAAGGTCAGTCTTTCCTTCGGGAAAGCGGTGGCCTTGTGGTCAAGAAGCGCAGACGCTTCATCTCCTAAAAGAGCAGCAATGTCCATGGGCTAATGCTACAAGCACAGCCAAACGCGATTAGTCCAACTTCTTCTTGGACACCGGAATTGTGCGGCGTTTGCGGTTTTTCGCCGCCGCACCTGTTCCAAGTTCCTGCAAGCGATACTTGGCGTCGTAGGCGGCTGGCTCAGCCTTCACTACCCGGGAGAACAATTCACGGGCGCTCGACACGTCACCAGCTTGGTCGTAAATATCGGCTAGGGCATACCAGAGGCGAATGTGGCGGAAAGAAGGGTTCTTCAGGACCTTGGCGGCGCCGGCCCGTGTCAACAATTCAATAGCCTCGTCGTACTTGCGCTGGTCGGCCAAAGTACCGGCCATGACGATACGGGCCTCAGCCACAACCTCCGCTGAAGGATCAGATCCTTCCAGGAGCCCGAAGGTCTTGACTACCCCGCGATATCTGCGATGAGCACGGTCACAGTCCATAACCAATGGTAAATACTGCGGATCCTGAGTGATTTCGAAATGGGCAATAAGGTTCGCTTTGGCGAGGTTCCACTGTTCAGAGCGATAGGCGGCCAATCCCGCCAACTCACGTGCTGCTCCGACACCGGGAACAGCCTCGGTGACCCGTCGAGCAAGGCGAAGTGCCTCTTCGTAACGGTGACGCCCATACGCCTCAGTTGCACGAGAAAGAGATGTAACCATCTTTTCACGCATGTAGGCAGTACCAACGAAGGCCTTGCGAATATCTGCTGCGATATCAGCAGGTAGGACGAACGGGGTTTTCTTTTCGCCGACCTTTTCAGAACCAGAACGAGCGGGCTTTACATCTTCAACCCATTGCGTCAACGGGTCTGGCGTCAAATCTGGATTTTGGGAGTTAAGCATCTCTCCACCCGACGCATCGATGTGGACTGCACCCTTTCGCGCTACAGATCCCCATCCACGAGATTTTGCCGTATCACCGCGAACTTGCCGCTTCTGTTCTTCGGGGCTTAATGTGCGCTCAAATCGAGCTGCGCCACGGACGCCTTTGCCACTCGGCTTGCGCCCACCAGCACCTGGGCGACCCGAAGACGGGCGCCCATCTCTGCTGAAATTGCCGGAACTTCGACGTGGCTCACCATCTCGACTGCGCTCGGCGTAACCATCTCGCCCACCTCCAGTTCGACCACTGGGGCGACCAGAGTTGGCACGCGAGCCTCCAGAGGGGCGACCGCCAGTTGTGGGACGGCCCGAACCTGGACGTGATGGACGACCCGATCGATTCGATGGACGAGAAGATGGGTTCGCGGGAGACATGGGGATACAGTCTACCGGTTTCCCCTCGATCGCAAATAAAAATAATCGCACAAAATCAAAAACGGGGTTCGGCTTTCGCCGAACCCCGTTTCTACGAGTATCGACAAACTACTTCTTGGTCACCTGGTATGCACCAGCGTCACAAGTACCAGTGGTACCGCGTGATACGCCGCGTGCGTCATTGGCCTCACAAGTTGCACGAGGAGCAAAGGCGGTACCTGCGCTCTTAGCAACGAGAGGAATGGTCTGTGCCATGCCACCGTGGAATCCGTAGGCGCCAAGCTTGAATGAGTTCACAACCTTGTCGTGCGATCCGAAGATGCAGCCCGAACCTGGTCCAGCCTGGACAACGTTTCCGCCAGCCGAAACAAAGTAAGGCCAGTAGGAGAACGTCGAACACGCATTCTGCATACCAGCGGTCGTGTTGTTTACGAACAAAGAGGACCCAACCACCGTGTTGCCGTTGCCAGAGTCAGCGAGAATAGCAGCGCCACCGAAGACCGAACGGTTACCAACGAAGGTGTCGTTCATCATCGAAAGCTGCCCGCCGTAATGGTTAACCGCTCCACCGTATTGAGTCGCAACGTTTGCGAAGAAGGTCGAATTGGTGATGGAACCGGTGTGGTTGCCTGTCACGTAGACCGCTCCACCGTCACCGTAGTCACTTGCCAGGTTGTGGTCAAAAGAGGAGTTCGTGATAGTGAAGTCGTTATTTACGTAAATTGCTCCACCATTGTCGTAGTCAGCAACGTTGCCGCTGAATTCGCTTCCGTCAATTGACAAAGAACCGGTGTTTGAGTAAATAGCACCACCGCGGGCAGCAACGTTATTGACAAAGCGACCACCCGTGATGGTGAGTGCACCTTGGTTGTAAATAGTTCCGTCACCAAGGGTGTTGTTGTTAACAAAGCTGACGTTCTTGAGACTAACGGTCGATCCCTGACCAGCCGACAGGGCAGCGCCATCATTATTACAAGTGAAATTCTTGAATGACATGTCCTGCACGTTCAAAGTGTCAATGTCGCTATTCGACTGGCTGGGCTCACTGATTGCACAGGTGTTGCCGTCACCGACAAAAACGGTGTTATTCGCTCCACGGCCAGCAATGTTTACATTGCTTCCACCGTCAAAAAAGATTGTGCCACCGGAGCTTTCAGAGATGGTGTAAACAGCCTTCAACTGGGTGAAGTTTACTGCGTAACGAGTGTACGCACCCCAAGCGGCTGGTCCAGCATTGATGTCCTGCGAGGCCTCCGAGTTTGAGTTAGTTAAGTCGTAAGTGTCGTGAGTTGCAGTCTCAGCACTCGCAGTTCCAACGTTGTAACCGTCTGCAACGCAGGTAGTAAACGCAGGGTCACCAGTCTCGCAACCATAGAACTCTGCAAGGTCAGCGTTGATCGCTGCCATCGGAGCTGCCTGGAAGAAAAAGGCGTATTGCGAAGCCAGTGATGAAACAACACGCAAGGTGCAGTCAGTATTAGATGCCGACTTGCAGTCAAGGTACTTGGTGTATAACTCACCAGCGCCAGTGGCGGTAGCGGTGGTCAAGTCTTGCCATGAGCCGGAGAACGCAGTGCTCCACCAGCCACCAATGGTTGATCCGGTTACGTTGTCTGCATTAGTACCGACGTACATTCCAACGGTTTGGTTCGTTGCGCCAGCGGTTCCCGCAAGTGCCACCGAGCCCAGAGACAGGGTCGCTGCGGCGAGCAAGCCGCGCAGCATAAGTGCCTTTTTCATGTTCTTCTCTTTTCTGCCCGAGCATCGGGTCAGCCCATACAATACCGCAATGTCCTAGCATTTGCCTCATCGAGGTCAATAATTTTGACCAATATGAGTAATTGGCGATGTGGGACAGATGGACGGTAAAAGCGAAAAACCCCACCTTTCGGTGGGGTTTTTCAAGAAATCCGGCGGCGACCTACTCTCCCAGAGGGGGACCCCCAAGTACCATCGGCGCTGGTGGGCTTGACTGCTGTGTTCGGAATGGGAACAGGTATATCTCCACCGCCATAACCACCGGAAATTGTGCGCTGTGAGTCCCCTTTCGGGAACTCAGGGCCGGCGTTACCGGCTCCTTGAGCGTCTTAGAACGAGCACGAACATCAAACTCCAAGCCCTCGGCCGATTAGTACCGGTCAGCTGAATGCGTTACCGCACTTACACTTCCGGCCTATCAACGTGGTGATCTGGCCACGGGCCTTACCTGGTTATCCAGTGAGTGAACTTATCTTGAAACGGGCTTCGCACTTAGATGCTTTCAGCGCTTATCCCACCCGCAGGTCGCAAAACAGCCATGCCCTTGGCAGGACAACTGTCACACGAGAGCTGCGTTCGTCCCGGTCCTCTCGTACTAGGGACAACCTTTCTCAATTCACTTACGGCTGCATCGGATAGAGACCGAACTGTCTCACGACGTTCTGAACCCAGCTCGCGTACCGCTTTAATGGGCGAACAGCCCAACCCTTGGGACCGGCTTCAGCCCCAGGATGCGACGAGCCGACATCGAGGTGCCAAACCTTCCCGTCGATATGGACTCTTGGGGAAGATGAGCCTGTTATCCCCGGCGTACCTTTTATCCGTTGAGCGACGGCGCTTCCACAAGCAACCGCCGGATCACTATGTCCTACTTTCGTACCTGCTTGACTTGTAGGTCTCGCAGTCAAGCTCCCTTGTGTCATTGCACTCAACAGCTGATTGCCAACCAGCCTGAGGGAACCTTTGAGCGCCTCCGTTACATTTTAGGAGGCGACCGCCCCAGTCAAACTACCCGCCTGACGCTGTTCCTGATCCAGATAATGGACCGAGGTTAGGGTTCCGGCGCAGAAAGGCTGGTATTTCAACAATGACTCCACAATGGCTAGCGCCACTGCTTCATAGTCTCCCAGCTATCCTACACAAACTGAACCAAAACCCAACATCAAGTTGTAGTAAAGGTGCACGGGGTCTTTTCGTCCTGATGCAGCTAACGAGCATCTTTACTCGTACTTCAATTTCGCCGGGTCTCTAGTTGAGACAGTTTGGAAGTCGTTACGCCATTCGTGCAGGTCGGAACTTACCCGACAAGGAATTTCGCTACCTTAGGACCGTTATAGTTACGGCCGCCGTTTACTGGGGCTTAGGTTCTCAGCTTCGCTTGCGCTAACCGATCCCCGTAACCTTCCAGCACCGGGCAGGCGTCAGAGCGTATACGTCGTCTTACGACTTTGCACGCTCCTGTGTTTTTGGTAAACAGTCGCTTCCAACAATTCTCTGCGACCCTCTCACGCTTCGACCGCGAAGGTCTACACGCTAGTAGGGCCATCCTTCTCCCGAAGTTACGGATGCATTTTGCCGAGTTCCTTAACTAGAGTTATCCCGATCGCCTTGGTATGTTCTACCCATCCACCTGTGTCGGTTTGGGGTACGGGCGCCATGTCAACTCGCTAGAAGATTTTCTTGAGAGCATGGAATCAGTGACTTCGCCTAATGGCTCGGCATCGTGTCTCAGGCATATGAGTTGCGGATTTGCCTACAACTCGCCCTACACACTTACCCCAGGACAACCAACGCCTGGGCTCACCTATCCTCCTCTGTCCCTCCTTTGCTTTCCGCAGCAGGGTTGGTCGGTTCGATCCGAAGATCAGCCCCTTAGTACCCCCACATTGGAATGGGCGCGGACACGGCGGTACAGGAATATCAACCTGTTGTGCATCGACTACGCCTCTCGGCCTCGCCTTAGCTCCCGACTTACCCTGGGGGGATTAGCCTTCCCCAGGAACCCTTGGATTTACGGCGGTGGGGTTTCTCACCCCACTCTCGCTACTCATACCAGCATTCTCACTTGAATACGCTCCACGCCGGTTTACACCGTCGCTTCACAGCAAATTCAACGCTCCCTTACCACTACGCTTACGCGCAATTCTAAGCTTCGGCTCTGGACTTGAGCCCCGTTACATTATCCGCGCAAGACCACTCGACCAGTGAGCTATTACGCACTCTTTAAAGGATGGCTGCTTCTAAGCCAACCTTCTGGCTGTCTGAGCGTTCTCACATCGTTTTCCACTTAGTCCAGAATTTGGGGCCTTAGCTGTAGATCTGGGCTGTTTCCCTCTCGACCAACGAGGCTCATCCCTCGTGGTCTCACTGCCAGTCTCTGGAGCATAGGCATTCGGAGTTTGGTTGGGGTCAGTAAGCTTGTAGGCCCCCTAGCCCATCCAGTGCTCTACCTCCTATGCTGAACAACTGACGCTGCACCTAAATGCATTTCAGGGAGAACCAGCTATCACCGAGTTTGATTGGCCTTTCACCCCTTACCACAGGTCATCCCCGTCATTTTCAACTGACGTGGGTTCGGTCCTCCACGGGGTTTTACCCCCGCTTCAACCTGCCCATGGCAAGCTCACTCGGCTTCGGGTCTGCAACACGCGACTGTACGCCCTATTCAGACTCGCTTTCGCTTCGGCTACCCCTCCCGGGTTAACCTCGCCACGTACCACAACTCGCTGGCTCATTCTTCAAAAGGCACGCTATCGAGGCCACGGATAAATCCGTGACGACTCTTTAACTGCTTGTATATCAACGGTTTCAGGTACTATTTCACTCCCCTCCCGGGGTACTTTTCACCTTTCCCTCACGGTACTTGTTCACTATCGGTCGTCTATGAGTACTTAGCCTTATCAGATGGTCCTGACAGATTCACGCCGGCTTTCCCGGATCCGGCGTTACTCGGGAGTTCACTCAGAGATCTCAGTCTTTCATGTACGGGGCTATTACCCTCTTCGGCATACCTTTCCAGGTATTTCTACTAGACATCAATTTTGTAACTCTGTGAAGGTTGCTGGTTCCTTCTAGTAAATCCCACAACACCGCAATGGCAACGCCCAGTGCTTTAACACCACTGCGGTTTAGGCTCTTCCCGTTTCGCTCGCCGCTACTAAGGGAGTCACTTTTGTTTTCCTCTCCTCGGGTTACTGAGATGTTTCAATTCACCCGGTTCCCTCTACCTGCCCTATGTATTCAGGCAGGAGTTGCATCCCATAACGGATACAAGGTTTTCCCATTCGGACACCCATGGATCAAAGCTTGGTAGACAGCTCCCCATGGTTTATCGCAGTCGCCCACGTCCTTCATCGGCTTTAGACGCCAAGGCATTCACCGTTGACACTTTGTAGCTTGGAGAAATTGATATTTAATTATTTAGATATATAGATGCTCGTGCTCGTTCTAAAATTCTCAAGGATCTGCGCAGCGAGTTCGCTCCCCCTGTAACTACCAGGTTCGGGAACATCGCGGGAATAGAGGGACCAATGTCCATATTCCAAGGAGCATCGCTCCTTCAAAACGGAAGACGAGAGCTTCAGACCTACCCCACTCCTGCTACACAGACGTACTTCTTGCGTTTCCGTCTCGAGCGGTGTTTGAGATAGCCGACTGACCAGCATTCAACTCGGTAGCTGTCTGCCATTGTGGCAGATGTGCTCCTTAGAAAGGAGGTGATCCAGCCGCACCTTCCGGTACGGCTACCTTGTTACGACTTAACCCCAATCACTGATCCCACCTTCGACGGCTCCTTCCTTGCGGTTAGGCCACCGGCTTCGGGTGTTACCAACTTTCGTGGTTTGACGGGCGGTGTGTACAAGGCCCGGGAACGTATTCACCCCGGCAATGCTGATCCGGGATTACTAGCAACTCCAACTTCATGCAGGCGAGTTGCAGCCTGCAATCTGAACTGAGATCGGTTTTAGGGATTGGCTCCACCTCGCGGTTTAGCAGCCCTCTGTACCGACCATTGTAGCATGTGTGCAGCCCTAGACGTAAGGGGCATGATGACTTGACGTCGTCCCCACCTTCCTCCGAGTTGACCCCGGCAGTCTTCTACGAGTCCCCACCATTACGTGCTGGCAACATAGAACAAGGGTTGCGCTCGTTGCGGGACTTAACCCAACATCTCACGACACGAGCTGACGACAGCCATGCACCACCTGTGCTGAGCCCCGAAGGACACTACATCTCTGTAGCTTTTCCCAGCATGTCAAATCTAGGTAAGGTTTTTCGCGTTGCATCGAATTAAGCCACATGCTCCGCTGCTTGTGCGGGCCCCCGTCAATTTCTTTGAGTTTTAGTCTTGCGACCGTACTCCCCAGGCGGGGCACTTAATGCGTTAGCTGCGGCGCGGAAACCGTTGAAAAGTTCCCACACCTAGTGCCCACCGTTTACGGCGTGGACTACCAGGGTATCTAATCCTGTTCGCTCCCCACGCTTTCGCTCCTCAGCGTCAGTATTGGCCCAGATCACCGCCTTCGCTGCTGGTGTTCCTCCTGATATCTGCGCATTCCACCGCTACACCAGGAATTCCGTGATCCCCTACCAAACTCTAGTCAAATCAGTTTCGGGTGGCGGCCCCAGGTTGAGCCTGGGGGTTTAACACCCGACTTGATTAACCGCCTACGAGCTCTTTACGCCCAATAAATCCGAATAACGCTTGCACCCTATGTATCACCGCGGCTGCTGGCACATAGTTGGCCGGTGCTTCTTCTACAGGTACCGTCACAATCGTTCCTGTCGAAAGAGGTTTACAACTCAGAAAGCCTTCGTCCCTCACGCGGCGTTGCTGCGTCAGACTTTCGTCCATTGCGCAAGATTCCCCACTGCTGCCTCCCGTAGGAGTCTGGACCGTGTCTCAGTTCCAGTGTGGCTGATCGTCCTCTCAGACCAGCTATCCGTCGTAGCCTTGGTGGGCCATTACCCCGCCAACAAGCTGATGGACCGCGAGCCCCTCCCAAAGCGAAAAAACATTTCTTTCATCGACCATGCGGTCAATGAGAGGTATCAGGTATTAGCACCGGTTTCCCGGTGTTATCCCTGTCTTCGGGGTAGGTTGCTCACGTGATACTCACCCGTTCGCCACTAAATCTTCCAGAGCAAGCTCCTTGGATTCCGTTCGACTTGCATGTGTTAAGCACGCCGCCAGCGTTCATTCTGAGCCAGAATCAAACTCTCCATCAAGATAATCTCGAACCGAAGTTCTTAAAAATCAGAGAGTCGGTTGGGCGACTCTAACCCCCAACCAACTACACCGAACCACGGGGTGGCTCGATGCTTACTGCAATTACTTTGACGTCCGTCGCGATTCATTAGAGCGAATCATCGACGTCCGTACTGGCTTTTAGCTCTCGTTCTTCCGTTTTCAAGGAGCGACATCACACGCGGCCAGGGCCGGAGGTGCGAGGTACACCATCTCTGAATTTCTTCAAAGATTCCCGCAATCAGTTGCCTTTTCGCAGGGAGTTCTACCCTAACAAACGGGAGTTACTTGACGCAAATCGAGCAACTCCAGTCCGTTCGGACAGGAGGACCACTATAACAGGTCCGCCATTCGAATCTGTCATTTTCTTGATAATTCAGGGTTTCCTAGCCGTTCGCCACCTTCGACCTAGTCGCCGACAGCAACTCGTCAAGTCGTTTTCCCTGATTAGAAGCACTTTTGGGACCAGCCGATCCAGGGGATGTCCGGTTAGCCAGCGCTGCTCCATCGGCGAACAGGTGCCCCAAATGGCGCAACCTTGCGTCCTGTTGAACAACTTCCCCGAGCGAACTGCCATCCTCTACAGCTTGCCCAACGACCCGACCTGCAATTTCGTGGGCCTCGCGAAACGCAACGCCCTCGCTCACCAAAGATTCAGCGATGTCGATTGCTATGAGTAGATCATCCGACGATGCGGATTTCATGCGCTCGATATTCATAGTCATCGAATTCACTGCACCGGTTAATGATTTCAACACGAGCATCGAAGTGTGTACTGAATCAAATAGCGGTTCTTTATCTTCTTGCAGATCACGGTTGTATGTGAACGGCAAGCCCTTTAGCATCACCAACACACTCGTTAGGTTTCCAACTAGTCGCCCACTTTTTCCACGAGCAAGTTCAGCAACATCAGAATTCTTCTTGTGTGGCAACATCGATGAACCCGTAGTGAATGAATCACTGAGTTTGGCAAAATTGAATTCTTGACTCGTCCATAAAACCAACTCTTCGCCTAGACGGGATAGATGAACACCAAGAAGAGCCAGAGCGAAAAGAGTTTCTGCAACGAAGTCGCGATCGCTCACCGCGTCCATTGAGTTAATGAACGCGGAGTCGAATCCGAGCACCTTCGCGGTAAAGCTCGGATCAATTGGGAGTGAGGTACCCGCAATTGCTCCAGCACCAAGTGGTGAAACGTTAAGACGCGTGCGCGCATCCATCATCCGATCAACGTCACGCAACAAC
>Ga0208380_1000410_pt1 | contig 11685 bp, 32 predicted proteins | sample CryBogCBE27Jun07_FD_184570 | JGI IMG/M metagenome (GOLD analysis project Ga0208380, IMG submission 184570) | Freshwater microbial communities from Crystal Bog, Wisconsin, USA - CBE27Jun07 (SPAdes) | ecosystem: Environmental > Aquatic > Freshwater > Lake | place: Crystal Bog, Wisconsin, USA... | reverse complement strand
CTTGAGAAAAAAGGACTAATTTTGGTTTCCATTTGAATTTGAAAATTCTGAAAACGTCTTATAATCTGATTCAACATTAAGATAAGATTTAATTTATCTTTAAGGAAAATAAATCGACTAAGCATAAGAAGCTAAAGAATAAAATTATTGAGATCTGGTACAATACTCCATTTCCTTATTGGCTATATAAGTTAGCAAAGATTCAGCCTCCTTTTTAATAAGATTATGTTTGATGCTGAATCATTTGCTGATCTTCATATTTGGGTTATGAAGCTTCAAAGAGCTGGTCTTACTAAAAATAAGGCACTCCTTTGGCTTGCTACACCTAATAATGTCTTTAACAATAAAGTTCCTTTTAATATGATCAAAGAAGGAAAGAGTGAAGAGCTTAATAATTTAATTCTTCAACACAAGGAGAAAGCTTTTGAATAAGATTATGACTGAACCTTTATTTCCTAGAGTTGGATTAAAGCAAGTATTGTCTGAAAAAGATAGAACAGAACAATTGCAAATGAATTCAAAGTATGCTAAAAATCTAATAGATGAGAAGACATATAGAGATTGGCTAAAAGAATTTGAGAAAAGGTTTGACATTTCCTCCTAAACCCTATAGAATAAGTATCAATAATGAAATTTGATGAGGCTATAGAATCATATTTGCCCAAGCAATGGTCTGATACATATCAACAGCTTATAAAAGAAGCTCTCATTGTCTCACATGGTGTTGATCATCTTCTCAAAAGAATTTATACATCTGAACTAAAACCATATATACTAAAAAAGCAATTTGATCCAAACCCTCTGACAACTAATACAAAATATGGTAAACCTGTTGTTTTAAATCTTTATCTTAAACAAGGATATCCCAAACAAGTATTAGATAGTTTGCTTAGTTTTAGTGGTTATTTTATTGCAAAAGAGATAGAAGATAAAGAGGAAGGGTATGTTGATCTTTTAATTGAGCCAAATAAGCCATCAGAACTAAGTGAGAAAACTCTTAGTAAGATACCATTCTTCTATCACATCACAACAGCTACAAATGCAGCTAAAATAAGAGAAATAGGTTTAAATCCTAAACTATCTCAGACAACATTTAATCATCCAGGAGATAGAGTTTATCTATTTTATACAGAAGGGAATGGTCAGCTTATTGAAAGCTGGAAAAGAACACTAGCCAGAAGTAAGGGTTTAGAACCAAAAGATATGATTGTACTGAAAATTAAAAAGGATACAACAACAAAATATTATTTGGATGAAAGTGCATCGAGTGTTCAATACAATTTACTAGCTTTGTTTACCTTTAAGAGTATTCATCCAAAGGACATTGAGATTACAAATCTGTGAAATTCTTCTCTTGACACCTCCTCCTAAAGCATATAGAATATAAGAATCATGAATACTAAAACAATATCTAAATTTAAAATCACTGCTGATGAAGCATACCCTGTTTGGCATTTTGATGAAACTTCTACTTTTGCAGAAGAGGTTCAGTTGGATGTGAAGCTTGTTAAAAAATATCTTCGTGCTCAAAAAGCTTTTGATAAAGCATGGAGCGAACTTTCCGAAGCTTTAGAAAGTCAACATTCTTCTGCAAGATCATAAAAAATATGAATAAAACACCAAGAACAGATGAAGCTGAACCACAAATTCAATTTATTAAAAGTGGTTGGGTTAGATCAGATTTTGCAAGAGAACTGGAACTTGAACTAAATGCTCTTAAGAAAAAATTAGATGACTCAAAGTTTGGTGCTCAATGTAGTGTTCATGAACTTGAATATGACAGAAAGACTCTTATAAAAGAGAATACAGAACTTAAGGAAGAGATTGTAAAATTGAAAGAAAAGCTTGACACCTCCTCCTAAAGCATATAGAATAAGTATCAGCAATGAATTTTAAGAATTATTATAAAATTACTCTTAAGAAGATTAGTGAAGAAATTGAAAAAGATAATAAAATTTTTTTAAACAAAAAACCTTTATTTGAGTCACCAATGCATCATGAAGCAGAGTTTTTTAGTCATTTAAATGATATTAAAACAAATCATCCATTTGCATTAGAAATGATAGAGGATGGTAAATTCATTGAAAATGTAACTATTAATGATGCAACATATAAGCTATATAGAGCTTTTGAAGGAGTTTATACTTGGGACATTTTTATTAGTGGAAAAAGTGGTCATGAATTAATATCAGCATTTATAAAATATATTCCAAAAGGTGGAATGATAGTAATAAATGGGCTTTGGCAGATTAATATTGTAGTTGGTTTGGTAAGAGGGTTAATTAATGACTATTATTCAAAGCATTTTTCGGTTCTCGAATCTGATGCTGTTGCAAATAACAAAGGCAAAAAATTCTATCAAAATTTAGCAAAGGAATATATTCAGCATGGGAAAGGTGTTAATGTAGTTATTAACAATAAAGAAATTCCTTATAAATTGGAAGATGCTGAATCATATTGGAAAAGCTCTGATGGTGTGCAAAGTTCTGATAAAAAGATAAGATTTTATTTTTAATTCTTGACACCTCCTCCTAAAGCATATAGAATAAGATTATGGGCAAAACAAAGCACATTTCTGATATAGTCATTGAAGAGTCAGATACTAATTTTAAAGCTAAAATTTGGCTTGATGGTATATATGATAAGAATATTGCTATATCAAAAACTAAAAAGTTAAAAAATGTAAATGTTAATATTGGATATGCAAAAGATGGTGGAGTATTGATCATCGAAATAAATGGTATGCCTATTGACATCTCCTCCTAAAGCATATAGAATAAGATTATGAAACAACTTAAGAACCTTTTTTATACAGTCATTGCAACTATTGCAGCACTCTATGTCTATTATCTAATCTCTGGTGAAGTAATTTGTTTTAAGCATCTTTAAAATGGAACTCATCAAAGAACCCTATCCTCATTATAAAGAAGAAGACATCTTCAGCATCCTCAATGATGAAGAGAAGAAGCTATGGTGTAGCTTCATTTATGGTCAAACTGTTCTAGTAAGAGAGGATGGAGGTTCTGGAATCTATGAGACAGATTGGGATAGGTTTGAGAGAATTTTGAGAAAGAAATCTCTTGATAAGTTGACTGAACAGGCTCAAGAGCTTAAAATGGGATACTAATATGATTGGATATCAAGATAAGATAAATCAAATCCTTAGAGGAGCAGAGACTATAAAGAATATGAATGATGATATTGATTTGGAGTTATCTGTGTCTGTATTGACAAAGACTCTAAAGGATGTTCAGCTGGAAAGAGATGCTCTGTGGGTCAAAACTCAAGAGGATGAGAGGGAGATTAATGATCTCAGAGATATTAATAATGAGTTGAGGGATAAAATTAAAAAGCTTGAATTGTCCTTAGAATCTCTATAGACTATAAAAATGATCACAGCAATAGAATACTCAAAGCTCTTATCTCAAGAAGAGGATACATCATCTGGAAGGACTAATGAAACTTATCAATACCTTAAGGTTCAGACTGTTGATAATGGTTCTGGTTCTTATATTGTTATTGAGACAGAGAGGTGGGCTATTGATGATAAAGAGGAATGGATAGCTTTGTGGGATAAACATATTGAACCAATGTTAAAGGAAGTTAATAAAGAACTGAGAAAAGAATCTTTAGATGAGTTGACTAAACAAGCACAAGATCTTAAAATGGATTATTAATATGAAATCAATTCGAATACAAGGCAGAGTTGTTATTGAGATGGATGAAGTGATGGATGTTGATGATGATATTAAAGGTCCAGAATTAGGTAAAGCTTGTTTTAGACTCTTAAGAGAGTTAGCTAAGGACTATGTATATGATGCACCTGTAAAGATTGATAGCATTTGTCTTGAAGGAGAGGAAGAAGAACTTGATGCTGGGGATTATTAAGCTTGAAGAGTCCTTTTAATTCCTATAGACTATAATAATGAACATCAAGGTAAGAATTAACAATATAGAGTTTAGAAATAACTGTAACACTAATCCATCTATTGATAAGGGTGAGTTCCTTGTCTGGGAACCTTGTTCTTATTATGGAAAGTATGATGAGTATATTAAGGATGGCTTTGTAGAGAAGAATGGTTTTCTCAGAAAGGATAGATCTAATATCTCTGTAAAGTTCTTTGATATGAAGGAGACTTGTTGTGTTATTGCTTGGCTCAAATATGACAAGAAGGATGAATGCTGTGATCTAGAATCAGTTGGTCCTAGACTTTTAGGTTTGACTGAAGAGCAGAGGAAAGATTTCTTTGAGGTCTATGCTATTGCAGATAAGAAGATGAATGAAGCTAATAAAGAGGAAGTAATATGAAATCAGAAAATGTAACATTTACCTTAGAATGCACAATGAAAGAGAGATGGGTTCCTCATTTTCTCAGTATGTTGGCTTATATGGAGCAATTAGGAGGTCTAGGAGGTTCTAGAAAGGTAGCACTCTATTCAGATGGAGATGGAGACTTTAGACCAAAGTTTAAAGTTGGAGGTAGTAATGGTATTTCAATTAGAAACATTAAAGTAGTTGAACCTAAAGTAGATAATGATGGAGACAGACTTTATGATGCAGGATAATAATATGGAAGAAGATGACATTGGAGAAAGCCCTTATTGCCCAGTTTGTGAAAGCTGTGGAGAGGAAGGATGCTGTAGTGTAGAGAAGTCTCTTCTTGGACATGATTGTAAGTATGGGGAGTGGTATGCAAGAGATGTTTATCAGAATGAGATGATCATTGATGAGTTCCATAAGCTCTTTGATGAGAATGGAAAGTATCTAGGATGTGGTGGACATCCTATTGAGGTAGTGTATAATAATGCTTTTGATAGAACAAAGGAGAAATATGGAAAAGGATATTGATTGTACTAATACATCAGAGGTTGTTTGTCCTTATTGTGGTTATGAATCTAGGGACTCTTATGAGTATTTTTATCCAGGAAATACTAATGATGCTGAGATAGAATGTGGAGAATGTTATAAAGAGTTTTCTGTTTATAGAGATATCTTTGTAAGCTATAATTCATACAAGAAGAAATAATATGAGAGAATTCAAATTCAGAGTTTGTTATACAGATCAACAAGGAACTAAACAAATGATCTATAAGGATGAGGATCTTATGCTTAGTTTGTATGGTACTGTTTATGAGAACTATGGTACTAAAGAAGATCCAACATGGGAGCCTGTATTTGATGCTTATGAACAACCTTTTATTCAGCAATTCACAGGAATGTTGGATAAGAATGGGGTTGAGATCTATGAAGGAGATATTATCAAATATCCTTGGCTTACAGTTCCAGAAGTATTTGCAACATGGGATAAGAAAACTTATAGAACTGATGAGGTGAAGTTTGTTACTGGTTGCTTTATTCCAGATATTTGGAGAACAGTTGTTGATGACTGTGAGGTAATTGGTAATGTATTTGAGAAGGAGAAGATTTAATATGAAAAGAGAAGAGATTAAAAATTTCCTAAAAGAAGTTCTAACTGGACTAGAAGAACATGATGAGCTTATTGAAATTAAAAGAAAGGTAATGGTAGAGGCTATTGGACTTTGTGATTATGTTTGTAAAAATATTAAATCAGATCAGCATAAGGATTTTCTTGTAGCAGTTAAGAAGTTTGAGAAAGGTGTAGAAAAAGCATTTAATCTATGAGAGGAGAATGCAAATACTGTGGCTTTGTTGCTGAATGGGCAAATGAAAGCTGCTGGTGTGGTGCATTATCCAATCCAGAAAGGAAACCAACTCATCCAGAAAATATGAAGAAAGAAGAAAAGATTATTCAATTGCTTGAAATGATTGTTAAGCAGAATGAAGAGATCATAAAGAATCAAAACATTTGGAGAACTTTTCCAACTGTTCCAGTACCTCCAAACATTGATCCTCATTTTGGAAAAGACATTCCTTATAAGCCATACTTTGGACCAGATTGTGAAGTTATTCCAATTAGAGATGAAGATAATATCTGTGGTGGATTGAGATTTATTGACACCTCCTCCTAAAGAATATAGAATAAGATTATGAGTAATTTATTTGATTTTGCAACTAAGGTTAAAGATCACATTAATAAAGAATTAGGAGAAGTTACATTTTGGGGATATGGAATTGATGCCGAAGATCCATATAGAAAGTGTGATGTTAATACCAGATACATGACTATCAAAGATCATGATGGTAAATTGTTTCGTATAACAATTCAAACTATTTAATTGATACTTCCTCCTAGAGCATATAGAATAAGAGTATGAATATGGAACCCTATGATAGATTTTGTGTAGCACATAACTGTGATCCAGATTTAGTGCTCTTTGGATTTATGTTGCTTCTTAGCATTTATGTTGCTTACAGGCTGATTAAAGGGCTTTTGTCTTGACACTTCCAAATAATTCCTATAGACTATATAAATCATGAGAAACACATCTAAGATTAAAACCAGCATTCAAGTCGAGCTTTTTGAGAGTGATGCTCGAGAGAGTAATCAGATTCTTCACATTCGACCTTATGAGGATAATGGAGAGTATTGGTCAGAGTTTGCTATCCAGGATACTGACCCAGGTCACTTTGATAAGAACCCTAAACCTGTTACAAAGATTATCTTTGATAATTGTAACCTTGAGTCCATTATTGAGGCTCTAACTATTTATAGAGATAATCTACAGAGGGTTAATGGACTATAAGAGATAAAGTTAAACATTTATTATCCTTGTTTATTTCTAATAGTTGTATAAAAATATAAGCCTTTTGCTTGATAATCATTGGTTGATATCCTAATATAATTCATATGCACTTCTGGCCTAACCTTTCAATAACTAAAGCAGCTAAATTTTCAAACGTTAAGCGTGTACTCGCCAATCGTCCAAAAGGTCTTAAGGATGAAGAATGGAAGGTAATTGTAGCTGAAGAGAGGCTTAATAAGAAGATTCTTCTTAATACAGTTCCTAAGCCTTCTAAAAAGGTACCAGCAAAGCAATCTGATAATGATTAATTTTTAATGCTTTATTCCTGGATAGCTCAATTGGTAGAGCGCCTCGCTGTTAACGAGGATGTTGCAGGATCGTGCCCTGCTCCAGGAGCCATTTAGAAAGGTTGTTGGGTCGCTCCCAACTGAAGGGCATAAGCAGGAGTAAGGCCAAAGAGATACAAACAAATCCTGCACAATTTTATTTCCCCTTAGTGTAACGGTAACACTTCAGTTTTTGGCACTGACGTTCGTGGTTCAAATCCACGGGGGGAAGTTTACTCATTTGACCATTTTATCCAAGCATCAATGCAGAGATAAATCAATACAGCAGCAATTCCTACAGAAAGAGCTGTTTGAAAATGATCGTAAACGTAATAGAAATACTGCATTGTTTGTACTTATTAACAGTACTTAACAATAGCAATAACTCCAGCCAGACAAATTAAACCGAGGATTAGATCGCCCATATTCCAATATATTATATGAATTAAAAGTTTTAGCAAGTAAAAAATTCTTCTTGTAGTTCCTATCCAATCCAGCCATAATAGGAGTATGAAAAATAAAAACAACGTCACTGACGAAATCGCACTCTACAATAAGACTGGAAAGCTTTCTTCTCCAAAGATTGCTTGTTCGAAATGCCAAAGTCAGGTGACTGCTTTTGGGTCAAATCTTGAAGGAAAGATTAAGAAGTACGGAGGTCTTTCCAATCTTCTTGAGAACTTTATTTGCCGGAAGTGCACGAGTGCTTCCAAGCCTGCAAAGGTCGAGAAGATCAAGAAGGTTCGGAAGGTTAAGCTCTCTAAGAAAGTCGACGAGAACGGAGAGGTAAAGTATGATATTCCTGCTTTCAAGGTCTCTGTTCCTAGGAATACTTTCCTTAAAGATGAGCCTGAGCTCATTGAGAGTATCTCTAAAAATGGAGTATGTCTTGCTCCTCAACTCTTTCTTAACAATGGAAAGAGCTGTGATGGTTGTACATTCTGGAATAATTGTCAGTGTCCGCTAAAGACTGCCAATGAATTTGCTTGCAAGTAACCCCTAGTTCCTATATATTCTAATCTATGAAAGAAAATATCCTCAATCTTATTACTCTAGTTGCTGGTATAATCAATGTTGCTCTCTCAACATATCTCTTCATTGAGCTCCTGCATGGTCATTATGCAAGCTATCTTGAGCTGAACATTATTACTATTCTTACCTCTATCTGTCTTATCGGTACAGTCTTTAATAACAAGTAATATGAATCTAACCAACACTTACGTTTCACGATCTGACTTTCGTCGAGCACTTAAGCGTAAAGTATACGAGAAGTTAAACGTAGACTTTAACGATCTACCTGATATTATATGTATCGATGATCATTGGTATGAAGGTATGGATGAGCGAGACGCTGTAATAGCCTTGGAAGGCATTATTGAGGATATAGAGGTGGAACTAGGTATTAGTACAAGTATTGATGCACCACTTTATTCTATTGATGAATGATATCACTACCGTCTATTGGTCTTCTTATATTATCTCTAGCCCAGAGAGGTCTTAAATTAGTATAATGAAAACATTGTTTCTGTTGTTCAGGGTCTGTTAAATTAAAAGTATTGCATGGTTTGATGTGGTCTATATGCCAACCATCTGTACAATGATTATACCAGTTCATTCCAGGTAGCCAGAGTGATTCAATATGTTGCTTTGCTTCCAATACTGTGCAACCTAGTAATTCGTGTGTCTTGTAATGTTTTTTTGCATTAGCATTTTTGAGAGCGTTTTTTATTCTACCTCTTAAGTTTCTTCTTAAACGATAATTATCATCAATTTTCAATCGTTGTTTTAATCTATTCTTTACCTTCTCCTTAATTATCTCCTTATTAATAGGGTTGTTAAAATATCTAATATTGAGCTCTCTTTGCTTAGCTCTTACAATAGGGTTACCTTTATTATTTACACGTCTTCGCTTTGCATGATCTCTTTGACGCTCCTTATATTCTTTGGACTGACTGTGTTTTTGGTAATATCTTCTAGCACTTTCTCTATTAGCGCAGCGCAGCTTTTCTTTATTTTTCAAATACCATTCGCGCTGATATTGTTTATTTTTTTCCTCTTTAGATAGCTCTTTTATGTGGTTAACTTCAATCATAGACATAATTATTTATGCTCCAAGGGTCGGTTATTACTTCGACATAGACACTCGAGTTGACCCTTGGAGCTTTTTTCTTGCGTTTTTTTAATTCTTCCATTATACTATGGGTATGGAAGACAAAAACACATTCACTAAAAAGCAGCTAAGTAATTTTAAGAAGTACGAAGCTGTTCGTAAATCTGGAAAGTATAATATGTTTGACTCTCGTGCCCGACTTGCCTCGGGTTTGGATAAAGATGAGTACCTCTTTGTGATGGATCACTATTCAGAGCTGAATGCCCTTATTCAGGAACATAACGCTAACGAATATCTAATCAAACAAACAGATAAGAGCTAATATGACATACAAACAGCTTTTAGATAAACTTAATGAGATTCCAGCCAATCGACTCAATGATCAGGTTGCTGTAAACATTCATGCTACCAACGATACCTATAATGTTCGTACGCTGGATATGGCAACAAACAACGATCATCTTAGTCTTGGGCTAGAAGTAGGTCAATTTTATCTTGAGTGCCTAGATTTAATCAACTAGAATTCACTCTATGCTAACAAACGACGATACAGTTGTCCGATATTTTAAGGTAAACGGGCGTAAGTGGATAGTCTGGATCAGTCCTCAAAACGATCTTGTTTCTATTCCTGGTGATGAACTACCATGTACAAAGAAAGATATGAAGGTATTGCAGACCTATCTGCAAGCTGAAGGATATTTTTCTGAGTACTTCGGAGAGTAAAGATTTGTAAACTCAGGGCATAGTGTGTAAGGAAGGCTTACAACGGGTCTATTTTTATTCCCCATTACAATACCTGAGTTTCTTCTTGCTATTTTTTAACAATTCCATCATAATAAGCGTATGAAAAATGAAAATACGGCTATAGCAGCAGAAATTGAAAATCTCTACAGGGAGATTGAAGACCTAAAAAAGATTGTCAATAATAATAAGGATGTTCTTTTTGAACTGCTCGAGGTTCTTAAGAGTGCAAAGATTCCCTATCGTAACAATGACTAAGAAGACGCCTCACGAAATTATCAAAGAGTTCTATTCCTTGAGTCAATCACTTCAAGCTAAGACAATCAAGTACGTTAAGAACGAGCTTAAGAAAGAAGGATATATGCATCCAAATTCCGATCTCATTGATCGTACGATTGTAGAACTTTATTCAACTTGGTCAAAGAATAAGCTTGTAACTTCCTAATCAACCCGCCATAATAATAGTATGAAAAATAAAGCAACTGCAATAAACAACAACGTAATTAGGAAAGCAATCCTTGGGTATATGACTTGGAGCTCTCCATTGAATCAAGCTTTTATTATCGAGGCACTTGCTTGGGATGATATTACGTTTGAGTACGGAAAGGGAGAGACGAACATTACTAAGGTCAAGCAATGTATGAAGTTGTTTGGTCCTAAGAAGATTCTAACTGCCCTTGTAGGTTATGCTTCAGAAGTTTGCGCTAACGAAGAGTCTCTTCGTGAGTCAATGAAGAATCACTTTATCAATGTTGATGCTTGGTTGAAGTGCGCTAGTGAAGCTCTAGATATCGATGTTAATTTTCCAGTAACTGAGTGTAAGACAGTTTGCGCCTGATATGATCAATCTACAACCTTACGTCGACAGAGTCTGGTCCTCAACTACACTTGAGGAAAAGCGATCGGCTTTGAAGGATTTGGTAAATGCTTCACATGCTACAACAAAGACAAAGAAGCTTACTCTTCTTCAGATTGATAAAGTATCCATGACCAAGCTTGATAGTCTAGCTATTAACTACTCTCTTAGAGGAGAGGGACTAGGTGTTCTATAAAAAATAGACCTTATCAACGATATTGGAGGTGCATTTATATTATTTTTTTCTAGATTATTAAATAATTTAATATGCTCTCCTTTAAGGACTATACGATGTTAACGGAGTTATTTGATACTAGTAATATATCTCCATGGTTTGAGTTAATGTCTGGTGATATGTACATCTGTGACTTTGATGTTCCTAACTCTGTACCTTATAGTATTCAACTTATCAATGAGGGGTCTATAGAAAGTTTACTTACGTCTTCTGAGGTTAATCAATTACCCGATAATGTTGCTTCTTCTGTTCGTTCTTCCGATCACGTTTTCGTACTCACCTTCGCACCCTCTAACAATACTACATTTGATATTATTGGATCAGGAAATGCAGCTTTCATTCTTTCTTCTGTTATCAATAATGTTCATAATTTGTTATCTGGGAATGCTAATGTCTATAAAAAGGTTAAGAACTTCGATATTATCTTTCCTAACACCATTACCTCTTCTAACATTAAAGAGCTTATTGCAAACAATGCTGTTAAATTAACCACCTTACCTACTATCAATACTGTTATATTGTCGGCAAAAGAACCTTCTAGAATTAAACTTTACGATAGAATGGCTCCTAAGTTTGCTTCCTCATTCAATATGAACTATGGTTCTGTTGTTACCGATAGAGACAAATATTACATCTTTACAACTAAGTAGCAATACCAAAAAATCTCTGGAGAATCAAATTGCCAGGTCTTGAGATTTCCTTTATACTGAATGTATGAAAAATAAAGAGCCGATCAATGCTTCTATTTGTA
>Ga0208380_1000403_pt1 | contig 11955 bp, 10 predicted proteins | sample CryBogCBE27Jun07_FD_184570 | JGI IMG/M metagenome (GOLD analysis project Ga0208380, IMG submission 184570) | Freshwater microbial communities from Crystal Bog, Wisconsin, USA - CBE27Jun07 (SPAdes) | ecosystem: Environmental > Aquatic > Freshwater > Lake | place: Crystal Bog, Wisconsin, USA... | reverse complement strand
ACGTAAAGTCAATCATATGAAAATATATCATTATTTAGTAAAGTCTGAGCCAAATTACCATCCGAATAAGCATGAAAATGAAAAGGGAATTTTTAAAAGAACCGTTGTTGAAGCTATTTCAAAAGAAGATGCAATGAAGTATCCTCGATTAGAAACTTATTTACTTGGAAAGAAGAACATATAGTAGTACATGCAAGCTAACAATGTAGCAACACTGTAACATCCGTTTGCAGATGCAGTTACAATAACGCCTAAAGTATACCTAAACTGAGTTAATCTGGAATTTCCGAATGTATTGTCGTTTGCTATATTATTTGGAACAACTTCTCCGCTATCAAAAATTTGCGATTGTGATTCTTTTGTTGAAATATTCAGTTGCAATGTCCATGAACATAAATTTAGAAAAAATCCAAATATTGTAAAACTCCAAATCATGCTATTTAAAACTTGCATGGACCTTTGATTCATTTTAAAAGAAAAGAAGCCAGAAGAAAATGAATGAAAATTGTTTTCTTTAGCCAATGTTAGTATTGCCACAACAAAAGGACCAAAAAGAGCTACCTTTTGAAACATTGAAAATGTAGAATAAAATATTTTTGATAAAAATCGACCTAAAGTAGTAGGATTTGGATCTTTTTGAATGAAAAGAACAATAAGCAAATAAAAGCCTATGTAAACATTGACAAAAGTTAAAAATCCTAAATTTTTTATTACTCCAATTATGTCTTTAATAATAGTAGTTTGTTTTGATTCTTCCATTTTATTCTATTGAAAAATTAAATTCATGTAATGACTTTTATTTACCCAAAGCAATCCAATATAATCAATATCTGCCGAATATTTTTGTAAAGAAAAATCTGGATATGTTTCTGTAATCAGATTACATTTTTCATTTTCGTCATCTGGAGCATATACAAATATAGGTACGCCTAAAATAGAACTAAACAATGTAATTTCTAATGCTCCTCCCCATAATCCTTTTTGAAGTTCTTCAGCATAAGTTTCTGCTTTTATGTTCTTATCCCAATAAACCCAATCTTTTATTTTTTGACCATGTAATTCTTTTTCCTGGTTTTCAAGAAGAAAATCTGACAAAAAAGCTCTTAATTTATGTCCTTCAAATTGAAACGGTAATGACATGGCATGAAACAAGCAAGTTCCGTCTACTGGAACATCTCGAATCATAGCTAAAGAATAAATGCGGTTATTATTATTTGCAATATTTTCATGGTTACTCATGATCTTGTTGAATTTTTCTTTTTTATCTGCTACAGGAATATTTATTTTTAACTTGCATAAAGCTGAAATATTTAATCCATCATTACATCATGAAGTACATAAAGATAAAATACTTGATTTTAATGAATGTTTAAAACTTTCCAATAAAGTTAAAGAAATGAAAAATAAATGGCAAGAAAGAAATGTATCTATGAAGACTTTAGGGTCTGCTAGTTACTTAGACTTAAATCATGAACAATTGTCATCAGAGTCAAATAAATTACTAGAACCATTTTCTGATTTGCATGAAACAGTTCGACAATATTTAGAAAATCATTTAGGAAATAAAGTAGTTTATCGAAAAAAATGTTGCAAACCTGGGTTTCATATTTTCGAATGCAATACTATTTTTAGTTATCCCGTTGCTTCAATACATAAAGATATGCAATTTAATCGACTGACTTATTATGAAGATGAGGATATAGATACGGAAAATTTATTAAGTTTTACTTTACCTATTGAATTACCTAGAAAAGCTGGATTATATTTATTTGAAACTGAAATAAGTACTGCTTCAATTTATTTTTCTCCAAGAACATTATGGTTTAATCTTTGTAAAAAAATTTATGTTCCTTATAATATAGGAGAAATTGTTTTACATAAAGGAATGCAATTTCATATGATTGGTCCATCGGAAAAAAATAATGAAAAATATAGATTGACCTTGCAAGGACATGGAGTTTTTGATAAAAATAAGAAAGTTTGGAATTTGTATTGGTAAATAACTTGTTCTTTCAAGAATAAAATAAAATGTCTTTCTTTGATAGTATTACTGTCAAAGAAAAAATTAATATTGGAAATGTTAGTTTAACTCCTAGTTTAGCATTTAAAATGGTTCATGGTAATATTGGTGGTCCTGGACCAACTGGACCCCAAGGTAATAATAGCATATTTACTTTTCGAAAGCAATTAGGTAATCCTGTCATTAATGGAAACTCAGTAACTTTTCATAAAAAAAATGAAGTAATTTCAAGCATTGAAAGTTTTTTTCCTCTTGAAAATGAAGTTTCTATTTCTTTTACTATTGATACATTTCAAATACCTGATGATACTTATAGTTTTCAATTTGGATTAGGATCTTCGTTCTTAACATTTTATCAAGTTTACGATACTAGTAACATTTTACATAAAAAAGTTTCTATTGGACAATATTATCAATCATTTACAGAATCTGACAATTTTCTCATAAAAGTTCGCTTTGATTATATTTTCTTTTATTACAATGGAACTCCTATAAATAAATTAATAAACAGCGATCCTCCAGATACTGCAGTAAAATTATATGGTTTTTTGTCAACCAGTTCAGATCAGATTGTCAATATTAAAATAAGTAACATCATCATTTCTACATCTGCCTTTGGACCCCAGGGATTTACTGGACCTACCGGTAATGATGGCATGTCTTTTACAGGAGATACTGGTCCTCAGGGAATTCATGGTAATGATGGCATGTCTTTTACTGGAGAAAAAGGTGATACAGGTGATACTGGGCCTCAGGGAATTCCTGGTAACGATGGCATGTCTTTTACTGGAGAAAAAGGTGATACTGGTCCTCAGGGTATTCCTGGAAATGATGGCATGTCTTATACTGGAGAAAAAGGAGATACTGGTCCTCAGGGAATTCCTGGAAATGATGGCATGTCTTATACTGGAGAAAAAGGAGAAACTGGGCCTCAGGGAATTCATGGTAATGATGGCATATCTTATACTGGAGAAAAAGGTGATACAGGTGATACTGGGCCTCAGGGAATTCATGGTAATGATGGCATATCTTATACTGGAGAAAAAGGTGATACAGGTGATACTGGGCCTCAGGGAATTCATGGTAATGATGGTATATCTTATACTGGAGAAAAAGGTGATACAGGTGATACTGGGCCTCAGGGAATTCCTGGTAATGATGGCATGTCTTTTACTGGAGAAAAAGGTGATACAGGTGATACTGGGCCTCAGGGAATTCATGGTAATGATGGCATATCTTATACTGGAGAAAAAGGTGATACAGGTGATACTGGGCCTCAGGGAATTCCTGGTAATGATGGCATCTGTTTTACAGGAAGTACCGGTCCTACCGGAGCCTCTGGAAGAGATGGCATGTCTTTTACAGGAACTACCGGTCCTACGGGAACCTCTGGAAGAGATGGCATATCTTTTACTGGAGAAAAAGGAGATACTGGCCCTCAGGGAATTCCTGGTAATGATGGAATGTCTTTTACAGGAGAAAAAGGAGATACTGGGCCTCAGGGTGCTCCCGGAAATGACGGAAGAAACGGTTTTTCATTTACTGGACCACCCGGAAATGATGGTATTTCATTTACTGGTGATACTGGACCTTCAGGAAAAGATGGAGTTAATGGCCCTAATACTTTGCTGTATACTTATAATTCAAATTTAAAAACAAGAAATACATTTAATTTTACTTCTGATGGTAGAGGTAATACATTTTTAGGGATAAGTGCTTACGATTATTATAATATGGACAAAACTATTTGGTTACAATTAATAAATCAAAATTCAATTATATCATTTTTTGATTTTACAACAAATCAATTAGTTAACAGTTATGTAATTAATAGTTCAAGTTATAATGTCGACGTTGATTCTAATTATTATGCTACATTTAATTGTACTTCATTAACTTCAGTTTTAATTACTCAATTTCAAGACGGAAATAAATATTACATAAATTATGTTCTAGGAGGATTGACAGGAGCTACCGGCGCAAACGGTATAGATGGTTTATCAATTACTGGACCCACTGGTAGTAGCGGAAAAGACGGAAGAGATGGTATTTCATATACTGGTCCTTCTGGTAGAGACGGTTTATCAATTACTGGACCTACTGGACCAGCTGGTAGTTCGAATACATCATCAAATAGTTTATTTTCAAATATTCGATTTGAGAATTCAAATGCCAATATATCAAATTTATTTACATTTTCGTCTTCTCCTACATCAACAGGAACTTCCTACAACAATTCAACTCAGTTTCCTTATAATCATGCATATGTTGAATTTTCTGGAGCTGCAAATTTTACCATGACTCCAAATGCAGATGTTACAAATGTTATAATTTTTGCAGTAGGAGGAGGAGGTGGAGGATCTTGCGATGGAGGTGGTGGAGCTGGAGGATTACAAACAAATGATCCTAATTTTCAAAACAGTTCATCTTCATTAAAGCAATCCCAATATGTCAATTTAGGAACTTTTACATTACAGAAAAATATAACTTATAACGTAATTGTAGGTGGAGGTGGACAAGGAGCAATATTTACCGAACCAGGAGGGAGTATTGCAGATCCTCCACCTTATAGACAAGGTACAATTTCAACGCCTACGAATGGTTTAGATACTGTTTTAAGTTTAAATAATCAAGATATTGTAAGAGCTAAAGGTGGAGGTTGCGGAGGAGGTTCAGTAGCATATTTTGCAAACAGAATTACTTGGACATCTACATACCAATTATTAGGAAATCTTTCCGCCACTGGCGGTTGCGGTGGTGGAGAAGGAGGAGTTTATAATAATTCCATTGATTTAACTGCAACGACAATAATTGCAAGTGGTTCAAACGGTAATCAAGGAGGAAACGGAGGTGGATTTACATATGTAAATACATTTGCATCTGTTAATTCATTTGGTCCAACAAGTCGATTTCTTAGTTATAATCCAAATAGTTTATTTATAGGAGGAGGTGGAGGTGGTTTAGGAGGAAATGGTTCAAGTGCATACTTTGATGGTTCAATTTTAAATTTTTCAGGTGGAAACGGAGGAAGTACTTTATTTTACGAAGGAACAAATAAATATTATGGAGCAGGTGGTGGAGGAGGTGGATACAGTTCTGAAGGCTCTGGAATTACATATAACAATATTAGATATTCAAGTGGTGGAAGTATAAGCGATACAGCAAAAAATGGGTTAATAGGAACCGGAGGTGGAGGAGGTGGAGCATTTTTTATAGCAAACGGTGGTAATTCAGGATACTATAATTTATTTATTTTTGAAACAACTAGTAACTACAACAATTCTGCTTATTATTCCAATAAAAGTACATTTAACGGTGGTAATGGTGGTGATGGTTCGTTTATAATTTTAGTTCCAGTTGATCAAATTATTACAACATCATTCGATACAACAAATCAGGTAATGTTCGGAATTACAGGAACAACGTTTTCTGAAAATTTTAATGGATATTCAAGAATGCAAATAAGTAGTACTGGACCTACAATATTTGGTTCAGGAAATGGAAATTACAATTTTACTTCTGCAAATAGCAGTAATACAATAGTTAGTATAAATAATGCAGGAACATTACAAGTACCAAATATAAATTGTACATCTTTGATTACATGTACTTCATTAAATGCAACAGACATGACTTTCAATAACTTTTTCTATTATCCATTTTCAACAAATTATGGTGCTCAATTAGTTTTTGATTTTAACAATACGTATCCAAATACAGCAAAACAAAACGGTACGTACATGTTAGTAACAAAAGCACAAAACGGAAATGAAAATTGGTTTTCAATAACTTTTGTAGGATACAATAAGAATCAAGATGCTGAATCTCCAGGATCATATATTACAGGTAGTTCTACTGTACCCAATTGTACTGCAAAATTATTACCTGCTACTCCTAACGGAGTAACATTATCATATGTTGGAAATAATCAATTAACTGCAAACGTAGATACTCCTTCTGTAGCAAATGTTCAAACAATGATTTTGTATGTAGGATATTCAGATATAGGAAGTGGTTTTACATATGCATACAGAATTGCAAATACATGGAATTATTATTAAATGCGTTATTCTTTAAAATTTAAAATTAATTTTTATATATTAAAAAAAATGAGAACAATAGCTTTATTTATGATAAAAAATGAACAATCCATTATATTGAGAGCATTAGAATCAGTTTATACATTTGCTGATGATATTGTAATAATGGATACAGGATCAACAGATGAAACAGTTAAATTATTGAAAGACAGTAAATTTAAATTTCATTTATTTGAAGATTTATTTGAAGATTTTGGAAAATCAAGATCTAAATCATTTCAATACGCAAAAAAAGTTTGTTTAGAGAATGAATGGAAATTAAATGAAACATTTATATTAGTCTTAGATGCAGATATGATATTTAGACCTAGTCAATATTTTTTAAACTATTTATATGACTGTAAAGAATTTAAAGGAATATCAATACAACAAAAAAATCATTATTTAAAATATAACAACATCCGATTTTTAAGATGTGATTGCGATTGGATATGCATAGGTCCAACTCATGAATACTGGACTTGTTCAAATTTTAAAGGAGCTACTGCAGATCCCGAAATATGTTACATCGAGGACATTAATGATGGCGGATGCAAAACTGACAAAACCGATAGAGACATAAGGTTATTAGAAAATGCGGAAAAAAATGATCGTAATACTTTTTATTTAGCTCAATCTTACTTGGACAAGAAAGATTTCGAAAAAGCAAAACAAAAATATCTTGAAAGAATATCTTTTGGAGGATGGAAAGAGGAGATATATTATAGTTATTACATGTTATGTAAAATAGCGTTTCATGAAAAAAAGTATGATGACTTTGAAGTCTTCGGTTTAAAAGCTCATTTTCAAAATAAAAATAGACGAGAAAGTTTATACTTTTTGACTCAAAAATTCAGAGAAATATGTCAGCATAAGAAAGCATTATATTATTTAACATTGATGGAAACAATAGAAAAAGAACCAAAAGATGTACTTTTCTCAGATTTTTCTTGTTATGAAGATAAATGTATACAATATGAAAAAAGTATTTTGTATTATTATGTATATCCAGACAAAAAAATACTTGGTTTGATTGAATGCTGGAGTTATTTACAAAAATATTATTTATCAAATTGTATTTACAATGTTCATTCAAACATGGAATTTTATTTAGAAAAAATCGAAGGACAAAAATATATTCTTGAATTGAAACAAGAAGGAAACTATTATCCTTCAACTCCAAGTATAATACGAAAAAATGGAGTACTGTTAGGAAATGTCCGTTATGTAAATTATGTAATGAATGGATCAACGAATTATACTTTACTGGAAGAAAAAGTAAAAACAGAAAATTACTTTATTGTGCTTAATAATAATTTTGAGATAATTTTAAAAGAAAAAGTTCAATTACATAAAATAGAAAAAATAAATCATATAGAAGGATTAGAAGACATACGAATATATCAGAAAGAAACAGACAAAAATAAATTATATTTTTATGCAAATTCATTCGATTTTATAGATCATGTAACCGTAGTTCAAGGAGTTTATGATATAAGAAACATAAAAATTGAACGAGTTATCAATACAAATAAACTTGAAAAAAATTGGTTTCCATGGCCAGAAAATCATGATGCATTGATTGAAGGACCTTGGAAATTGCCACAATCAGATTTATTTTTTAGATGCTTAAGAGGATCAACAGTTTCTATTAAATATAAAAATTGTAAATATATATTGTTTCATAACGTTATAGTAAAAAAAGATAAAAGAATCTATTACAATGTTCTTTGCAAAATAGAAGAAAATGATTTGAAACCAAAATTATCATTACCTTTTAAATTATCAGATGAATATATAGAATACTGTTTAGGTATTTTTATAGAAGATGATTTTATATATTTTAGCTGCTCAGAAAATGATTCAAAACCATTTATATATAAAGTAGAGTTGAAAAATATAATTTTTTTTAATACTTAAAAACTGTCCAAGCAATAGGAAATTGAGAAGGAGTGGTTGGATTTGCAGCAGCAATAAATACTACATTATTTGGAATACTATAACTACTTACAATCCAGCAATTACTTCCGTCTGCTGTATTTGAAGGAGGTACTGACAACGTTGATTGAATCAAAGTATTTGCAGAAATTCCACGAACTGGAATAGAAGCAGTATAAAAACCTGTGGATCCGATTTGAGTCCAAGTTAAATTATTTGCTATACCAGAATAAGTTAAAATATTAGAGTTGTATGCTTTATACAATGCCACCGAAGCAAGAACTAACCCAACTATTGCAACAATTGAAATTAAATTAACCCAAATAGAAGTAGATGTTTGAACATATTGAACATTGACCATTTTTTATATTATAAGAATAATATTTTTTTAAGAATAAAAACAATGGGGAATATTCAATGCAACAACAATAAATTTTACAGTACATCTACTCAAAGTTGTTTGAGTAATTGCATAAATAATACTACGTCTATGGTAAGTGATCCATTCAGTTGCGTATCCGTTATAAATTGTCCTTCAGGAACAACGCAAGATCCGGTTTTTGATAATGTTTGCAATAAAGTAGCGGTTGCTCCAACAGCCGGAGCATGTCCCAGTGGATATTCGTTATGGACTCCTTCAACATGTTATGTTGATTGTTCTCCTTCATTCCAAGAAACAGGAATAACTTGTTTAAAGAAAACTGTATCAAGAATTTCTGAAACGCCAAACTGTGGTACAATATTTTATAGTTTTGTAAATGGTCAATGTAACTTAAACTACTTTGTGGTTTTTATTGGAGCATTTTTAGGGTTGCTATTAATAGTAATAATTTCAAAGATGGATCAGTCGTCGTTTCTCGTTTTAAATTCGAATTCGAAAAAGACAAAATAATATAAAAAATGCAATTGCAACCATTAATTTATTATGGATGATACTTGGAAAAAGAAAAAATTATTATTAAAAAAAAAAAAATACAGGAGCATCCCAGGATCGAACTGGGGACAGTTTCCTTAGAAGGGAAACATGATTCCACTACATCAATGCTCCAAGTGGTTACTTGGTACAAGCAAGTAACCGAAGAAGAGTTTTTGTCCATCTCTTATGAATAAATCTATGAGATTACAAGTCATTTTTATAGCATTTTTCCAACTATGCTACATAGAATTTATTCATAATTATTTTTTAAAATTCCATTTTTATGTTATTATTTTTAACTTTTTTCTTTTTTGAAGAATCTAATATTTTCTTTCTTTTCTTTTTCTCTGGTTTATTTAAATCATTCAATCCTGCATAGTACCCTTGTAAAAAACAATCAGCCAAGTCGTCTTTTTTTCCTTTATGATTTTGGAACATTTCTAATTCTTCTTTTAGTTCATGCTTTAGTAATACTGTTTCTGCTGAAGAGACAGCAAATTTCTTGTTTTCTGAATAAGTCCTGTCTTCATTTGATAAACCTTCCAATTTTCGTTTTGGACTTATAAATTTTACTGGAAATGATTGACTTACAAGCAACGACTGAAAAATATGACTTAGGATTTTTGTCTTTATATTTTTCGACATGACTCCCAGAGGTTGCTGTTCTAAATATACAATGTCTGGTTTTTCTTCAGTCCATTGGCGAACAAGTTCAAATATTTTTGGCGTTGCTGCATTTACCAACTCTTCGATTGTTGCCTTGTTAATATTTCCAAACTTTTCCGTTAAAACATCTTTGACTTCCCATTTTTTTATTTGGACTTTTTCATTTGAAATATTCATATGAATATAAGCTAAATTTTTCCAACCTAAATCCACGCTAATTATGTTCAACGTTGATGTCATCATCTGCATTTTTTTCTGTATCTATTTCTTTATAAGGAATTAATGGAACACCTTTTCTGTCTCGAACTGCTTGTATCCAAGGTCCTTGTTCTTCGTCAGGTATTTGAGCTTTTAAAAATAATTGATACGTCCTTTGTAAGGCCATTTCTGGCGTTAAAAGGTCTATTTTATCCAACAACAACTCAACAAATTGTTCTCTGGTAATACTAGCTAATTGAATAGACATTTCGCTGTCGATTCCGCTAAATACATTAATAAGTCTAGCGATGTTTCCATTAAAACATTGACCTATACTTTCCGTAATTTCTTCAAAAAATCTTGTTTTTAGTAATTTAAACTTTTCTTCGTCTCCAGAAAAACAATAATGAATTCTAGCCCATACAAGGACGCTTAATTGCATATATGTAATGTCAAACATTTCCGTATTGTCATTCGATTCAAAAATATTTCTTAAATGTTCCAATGCCAATTCAGTTTTAAAATTAAATTCGTTATCGTCAAGCATGCTTAAAATTAAATTTGGTAAATCAATAGAAGTATTAATTTTCATTCCTTGACCCCATGCTTGTATTTTCTTTATAGCATTCATTAATGGAATTTGAATTTCCGGAGTATGAATATTTTGTTCATCATTGGCTAATTTTTGTAATCTTTTTTCATCATATTTAAAATTTACAGTTGATGTTGATTTTGCTTCAATATCTGCAGAAGGAGTTTCTTCTTCTTTTGCATTCGTAGTAGTTAAAACATGCTTCCAACAATATTTTTCGTTTGGTCTCAAATAAACATTGCAAGGATTATTAAATTTATCTTTGCCTGGACATTTTGAACTCATTTTAAATTTAAGCATATTAAAGAGACAATATTTTTTGGAACGTCCATAATTTTTTTATCGTTTATAAATAATTGGCCATCATTATAAGCCTTGACAATTGTATTTTCATGACCGAATACTGCGGAAATGTTCTTGTCTTCTAATAACAGGTGATCATATTCGTATACTTTGCTTTCTGTTGTTAATTTATCTATTCTTTTATTCCATAATGTCAGTTTGCTTGATTGACATCTGTAATTGGAATGACAACAATGAACCACAAAATCGTTTACCTTGTTTTCATCTACGGGTCTCATAAAATTTTCGTTTAACGAATCCAAATCAAATTCTGAACAAAAGCAATCTTCTTCTTCTCCTGTAGATTGATTAATTTTTCCATATAACAGAACATGCTTATTTTCCATAAAAATGACTTGAACAAATGTTGGTTCAAAACCATTTAAATCATAGGTTTGATAAATCATCATAGATCTTCTTCCAGCGACAATTATGTCCATCTTATCTTTATAAACTCTGAACAAAACATTTTCTAAACTAACTTTTTGTACAGGTATAGTGGTCAATATTCCTGATCCTTCTAACGTAAATTTACCATAAGAATTTATCAAGTAAGTAGTATCTTCGTCAGTACAAACAATACAAGAAACATTGGCATGAATTCTTTTGAGGTCCTTTATTTTTTCGGCATCAAATTTGAAAGTAGGTCCTTGAATTAAAGAAACATATTTTTCTGGAACTTTGTAATAAAAGTCATCGACTTTCTCTTCATCAATAGCAATTAAAAATGCAAGCAGTTGTAATGGACTACAATTTAATTGTTTTATAAAACTTTGAACAGTAAAAAAATCAATTGGTTTTTTATGTATGTATTCTTGATGAACGCTTTGAAGTTGGTCTTCAGAACAATCAGGTAAAGAAAAACCTTTGACGTCGTATTGCAATTTAATTTTTTCTACATCTAATTCAATGTTTTGTTGAGCCCAATAATAAATAAGTTCTTTGTTTTGGAAACTCATTTCCTCTTTATATATAAAAACCAGATATGTCTACTTTATTGAAACCCGACAGACTCCAACTTTTTCCTATAAAGTATCCAGATTTATGGGACTATTATAAAAAAGCAGAATCCGCTTTTTGGACAGCCGAAGAAATCGATCTTTCGAAAGATAAACAAGATTTTGATACTTTAAAGTCAGGAGAACAACATTTCATAAGTCATGTTCTTGCATTTTTTGCTACTGCAGACGCTTTAGTTTTCGAC
>Ga0208380_1000391_pt1 | contig 12044 bp, 13 predicted proteins | sample CryBogCBE27Jun07_FD_184570 | JGI IMG/M metagenome (GOLD analysis project Ga0208380, IMG submission 184570) | Freshwater microbial communities from Crystal Bog, Wisconsin, USA - CBE27Jun07 (SPAdes) | ecosystem: Environmental > Aquatic > Freshwater > Lake | place: Crystal Bog, Wisconsin, USA... | reverse complement strand
CAAGGTACCGATGGTGCTCAAGGTACAGACGGTCACTCTGACCGCTATAAGACAACCTCTAATACCGCAAATGATATTGCAGTAGCAGATGGCGTAGTCTTCTATGTAAATGACGAAAATCTTTCTTACTCAGTAGGTCAAGATGTCGTTGTTGCTTACGACATTAATAATTACATGACTGGAACTGTTGCTTACTACGAGACAGTGCCATCTGATTACATCCAAATAAATATTCATACCATTGTTGGTTCTGGAAACTACTCTTCATGGACAATTAACCTTGATGGAGCAACAGGTGTACAAGGTACAACTGGCTCTCAAGGTACCCAGGGCACACAAGGTACTGATGGTACTCAAGGAACGCAAGGTACAGACGGCCAACAAGGAACACAGGGTACCGATGGACAACAAGGTACTCAGGGAACCCAAGGTACTGATGGAACCCAAGGTACAACAGGTACCTCATTTACATGGCAAGGTACATGGGATTCAGCGCCTTTATACCATGTCAATGACGTAGTTCAGTACAACGGCTCTTCATACATCGCTACAGCAGATAACCAAGCAGAGCAACCTTATGGTTCTGGCTTCTGGGCACTTCTTGCTGCACAAGGTATAGATGGTACACAAGGAACCGATGGACAACAGGGAACCCAAGGTGTTGACGGTGCTCAAGGTACCCAAGGTACACAAGGAACCGATGGAACCCAAGGCGCACAAGGTACCCAGGGTACACAAGGTACCCAGGGAACTGACGGTACACAAGGTGCTCAAGGTACAGAAGGTCAACAAGGTACACAAGGTACTCAGGGTGTTGACGGTCAGCAAGGTACAACTGGTGCACAGGGTACTGATGGACACTCTGATCGTTATAAGACAACCTCTAACACAGACTTTGTACTAGGTTCTTCAACAACACCAGTCTTTGCTGTTAACGATGGAGATCTAGCCTACTCTGTTGGGCAAGATGTTGTTATTGCCTACGATTCCAGCAACCTTATCCACGCAACAGTCGCAAGTTTTGATGGGGAAAACCTCGCAGTAATCGTTAAGGATTACACAGGCACTGGAGACTATTCAACCTGGACAATCAACCTTGACGGTGCAACAGGTGTTCAAGGAACTACTGGTTCACAAGGAACTCAAGGCACACAAGGCGTACAAGGCACTCAAGGTGTTGATGGTACTCAAGGTGCGCAAGGCACACAAGGAACCCAAGGAACTCAAGGAACCGATGGCACACAAGGTGCACAAGGCACTGTAGGTTCACAAGGTACCCAAGGAACCCAAGGTGTAGATGGTCAACAAGGAACCCAAGGTACCGATGGTACTCAGGGAACTGATGGTACCCAAGGTACACAAGGAACTCAGGGTACACAAGGTACTCACGGTACACAGGGTACTGATGGTACGCAGGGAACCCAAGGAACACAGGGAACCCAAGGTACCGATGGTACACAAGGCACACAGGGAACCGATGGAACGCAAGGCACCCAAGGTACCGACGGAACTCAAGGAGTTCAAGGTACTCAAGGTGTAGATGGCGCCCAAGGAACTGATGGACACTCTGACCGTTACCGCACAACCTCTACAACTTCTTACACTTTGGGTTCTGACTCAAACCACACATTCGTACTTGATGATGCAAATCTTTCTTACTCAGTTGGTCAAGATGTAGTTATTGCTGCTGATACTGCAAATCTTATCCACGCTAGAGTAGTTTCTTATAACAGCGGAACAAATGAACTTAACGTTGATATTAAGGATTACATTGGCGGAGGTACTGGTGGGTCCTGGTCAGTAAACCTTGACGGTGCGACTGGTGTACAGGGAACCACTGGTTCCCAAGGTACCCAGGGAACACAAGGTGTACAAGGTCTTGACGGTATCCAAGGTATTCAAGGTACATCTGGTCAACTTGGAACCTATGCAGAAACAATCACAGGTGATTCAACCGATGGTGGAATGACTGGAACTACACAGTTCACAATCAACCACAACCTTGGAACTGAAGACATCATGGTTACAGTCTGGGATACAGCGACCAAGATGGAAGTTGTTACAGACGTAGCGTATGTAACTACATCATCAGTAACTGTAGGATTTGCAGTTGCACCAGTTACATCTAAGTCTTACCGAGTAGTAGTAAAGGCATAATACTCACTTTACGTAAGGCAATATTTCAGTACTAAGTGAGGAGTTTTACAGATGGCCCGTAGTTACGTCGTACCGCTAGGTCTTTTGCACCTAACAAGCGACCCTACGGGCCATTCTGCTGGAGACACTTACTACAATACGGTTTCTAAAAAGATCCGTATTTTTGATGGAACTAACTGGAATGACTCTGGCGTATCTGCTGAGGAAGTTTCTACCGCTATTTCAGGGGCGGCTTTAGGATCTACTGATGATCTTCCAGAGGGCGTTCAAAACCTATACTCAACTCCTGAGCATGTGTATAACGCTATAACAAGCGGAACACAAACCAACATTTCGTTTACTTACCACTCTACAAACAAAACAATTGATGTAGATGTTCCTACAGTTCAAGGTACCCAGGGTACACAAGGAACTGCTATTCAAGGTACACAGGGAGTTCAGGGTACGCAAGGCGTATTTGGTACTCAAGGCTATAACGGTGCACAAGGCGTTCAAGGTATCCAAGGAACTCAGGGTGTCCAGGGAACACTCGGTGCTCAGGGAGCGCAAGGAACTCAGGGTGTCCAAGGCATTCAAGGAGTACAAGGTTTACAGGGTACGCAAGGAACTACTGGTTCACAGGGAACACTCGGTACTCAAGGAGCACAAGGACTTCAAGGCACACAAGGTGTACAAGGAACGTTAGGTTCAACAGGAGCACAAGGTGTACAGGGTCTTCAAGGCGTACAAGGTCTTCAAGGTATACAGGGAACACAAGGTGTTCAGGGCACGCAAGGTGTTCAGGGAACACAAGGTATTCAAGGTGCTGTAGGACCTGTATCTTCACAGAATGCTCACCAATCTGTAGAGGCAATTCAAACAACGCCCCTTGATAACTCTTGTACATACTATGCTGGATCTGCTGATGCCGAAAATGGAACTGGTGTAGGCGCTTACATCCAGGCTGGAACTAACGCGGTCCTTTCTGTAGACGGGTACACAACACCAAATCTGGCTGTTGGTGACCGTCTTCTTATTGCAGGTCAGGCTGACCAAAAGCAAAATGGTGTTTACACGGTAACTGATACTGGTAAGAACAACCCTGGTGGTAGACCTTGGAAGATTACCCGCGCCACTGACTATGACAACCATGTTGTTGGTCAGGTTGAAGAGGGCGACTACATCTTTGTAACTGATGGAAATACATATGGACAAACTGTATGGATTGAAATTGGTAATGGATCAAACTCAGATGGTTCAATCCGTATTGGTACAGATAGCATTGTTTTTGCCCAAACATCTGGTGTAGGTGCACAAGGAGCAACTGGTGCCACTGGTGCTGGTGGTGTTATCTCTAACTATGGTTCTTTCTACTCAACTGCAGATCAAAGCGCCACAACTGGCGGAGCAGCAGTTATTTTTGACACTACCAATATCAATAACGGTGTAACTCTTGTTACGAATGGAACGCACCTTACTCGTGTAACAATGCCTGTAACTGGCACATACATGATTGACTTTGCTGGTCAACTTGCGTTAACTGGCCCAGGAAATCACACAGCAAACTTTTGGCTAGTTAAGAACGGTGCCACTGCAGCATCTACAGCCTTTGACTCTGAGGTATCTAGCACTACCCCAACACTTACTAACTGGGTATGGCAGGTTAATGCGACTGCTGGCGATTACTATGAAGTTTATTGGAATGCCGATTCCACAAATGTGTCCCTAAACTACGCAGCAGCAGCATCTCCAGTTCCTGCGTCTGCTGGAGCGTTTGTTCGCGTCACTCAAGTTAACTACCAAGGTATCCAAGGTACACAGGGCGTTCAAGGTGTTCAAGGTGTCCAAGGTGTTCAAGGCACTCAGGGCGTTCAAGGAACACAAGGTGTACAAGGCGTACAAGGAGTGCAAGGCACTCTTGGTAGCCAAGGAGCGACTGGTGCCCAAGGTGTTCAAGGTTTGCAAGGCACACAGGGCTTACAGGGAACGTTAGGTGCACAGGGTGCTCAGGGAACGCTTGGTGCACAAGGATTTACTGGTGCAACTGGAGCGCAAGGTACGCAGGGAGTTCAAGGCTCTCAAGGAACTACTGGCTCTCAAGGTGTACAAGGATCTCAAGGAACTCAGGGCGTACAAGGCGTACAGGGTGTCCAAGGTATTCAGGGCGTACAAAGTCCGTCTATTCAAGGCACGCAAGGTGTGCAAGGTGTGCAAGGAGTACAAGGTGTTCAGGGTGTTCAAGGAACTACTGGTGCGCAAGGCGCCCAAGGAACACAGGGTACTCAAGGTCTTCAAGGAACATTTGGTTCACAAGGAACAGCAGGAGATAAGTACCAAACATCTTCTATAACTTCGATTACTCTTCCAGCGTCTGGTTCTCAAAGTCTTACAGTTGCAACTAACCTTTCTTACTCAGTAGGTCAGTCAGTAATTATTGCCAACACTATCTCTAACATCATCTACGGAGATGTTACTGCGTATAACTCTGGCACAGGCTCATTGACAGTCAACGTCACCCGCAGCCTAGGTTCTGGAACGTTTACATCCTGGACAGTAAACCTTGATGGTGCGATCGGTATCCAAGGCACCACTGGTGCACAAGGAACCTTAGGTTCTCAAGGTGTACAAGGAACGCAAGGAACGCAAGGTACGCAAGGTGTACAAAGCCTATCTATCCAAGGAACTACAGGCGCACAGGGAACGCAGGGTGTGCAGGGAACGCAGGGTACACAGGGCGTTCAAGGTACGCAAGGCGTGCAGGGTGTGCAGGGTGTTATGGGACAAGTCTCAGCAGATCCAACAGTTACAGCGTTGCTTTTTGGTGGAATGTAACTAGTTTAGTAGTTCTGTAGTTCCGTTATGAATCTGTGTGTATTCTGCTGCGCCTTTTAAAAAGTTTACTGGGCGATAGTTTCCTGGCTTAAGTGTGTAGGTATAGAACGTTTTTTGGTTATCTTCTTTTTTCATTCGAAAGTTGAAGATGTACCAATCTACTGGGCAGTTAATTCCTCGTGACTCTACGTCCTCTACAGCCTTTCGTGCACCTTCTCGGCTTACCATGTAGCCAGCACATGACCACTGCTGATACGAGATACAAACGTTTTCCGCCCCAATAGTGTGCTGGTCTTCGTTGTACGCAAACAGGGAATCATCAGGAACAAAGAAAGAAAAGAAATCCCAATCAACGGGAAGTTGACGCATGTACATCTCAATAACTAGTTGAAAGTTTTTACTGATAGTAATGTCATCCTCAAAAAAGATAAGTGTGTCGTAATCGGACTGTAAGAACTTTTTGTAAGCCATGTAGTTACTTGCCCAAACGCCTACAACTCCTGCACTAGGAGGAAAGGTTTCTCCTGGCTGGCAGTAGTCTTCTACTGTATTAACTTTAAATTCTGGATGAAGGTTGACAAAGTTTTCTACCTTATCAGCAGTATTTAGGTACATAGTCAGAGAACCAAGCCTAGGCAAAAATGACATTTGCTTAAGGATTGACTCATAAGATTTGTTGCGAAGTGGGTTACCCGTATCTGTGTGGAATACCTCAAAGCATGCATTTTCTAGCATTTGGTTACCCAGATTTGATATCCAGTTTCTAGGATCTGAATCTCTCCCTCACAGATAGAAAGAAACGCATCAATTCCTCTTTTTGGCTCTAGAAAAGGCTTTCCACCCTCACGCCATTCGTAGTCATCAAACGCCATAACCCCACCTGGCTCTAAGACTTTAAATGCATTTAGACCATCAAGTGCGGTTTGTAAAGCGGTATGGCTACCATCAATATAAATAAAATTAAATGTTTTTGTGTTTTGATTAAAAAACTCATCACTAGTCATTTTGTTTTTAATGACTTTGGATTGGTTTTTAAATCGAGAATCGTAGTATTGCTCAACTGACGAAAAGTCTAAAGAATCATGCTGGTCTTCTTCACTTCCAGCCCAAGTATCCACATCATCAATAGTAATGATATTACGGTTGATAAGCAACCATTCAGTGGCGTCTCCTGTGTAAGTGCCAATCTGCAACGCTCTTAAAGGAACGTCAGGACATTTACGATCAAAAAATGGTGAGGTATATTGAAACCAATTAGGAAACATTAGAACAACCTTAAGTTATTGATACATCCGCTTACGTACTCTTGTGACATTTCTACGTTATCTAAAAGGTGGTTGAATAGTTCTTTGCTTTCTTCTTTGCGCCCCAACCACCAACCTGCAACAGCCTTTTCAAACATTAGCACATATGGTCCGTTGTACTCTACATACACAGGTAGAGGCTGATTGAAGGTAGCAAGTGTGTGTGCAAGCCCAAGTTCTGCAAACGTGTAGGCTTTTTGCCATTCTTTATTTCGCTCATGAATGCGTGCTAAGAGGAAATACGCCTCTGGTCTACCAGGTATCAATGTCAAAGCCTGCAATGTGTTTTGATAGACGGTGGCATTTCTGTCTCCCTGCTTACTAAAGCACAAAGACATTCGTAGAAGAGAAGAATACGCAATTATAGGATGAGTCTTGTACCCTCTATCTGCAGCACGTAGATAGAACCCAGCAGCAGAGGCATACTGACCTGCATCATAGTATGCGTTAGCAAGAGCGAAGTTCTTTTCAGGATTAAAAGAGTCAAATGCAACGTCTGTTGCTAACTTGTTAATTGACATATGTTTTTGCCTCTTCAATCATTTCATCCACAATTGCGTGTGGAACTTCTAACACAAATGCTGAGTTATCTTGAACGCCAAAACTTACCAATAGATTGTCGTTTATGATGGCGGCTCCAACACAGAACTCAATAGGAGTGCTCATAAAAGCAAACTCTTTGCTTAAACCAACAAAGTTAAACTCTTTGTCCCAAACAATCAACCTATGGCGGTAAGTTGAGTCTTTTTGGTTTAGGTAATTTCTCCAGAGTTTGACCTCGTGAGTAATGCAGATGTAGTAATCGCCCCAAGAAACAACGTGAGATCCTCCTCGTTGATCAATTGGAGGCCGTGGAACATTGTCGTTAATTACGGTCTGCTTACACTCAGGAGAATTAGGATTTGCCCAAACCACCTCGGTAGGCATAGCCCACTTAACAAAGTGATACGGGTTATCTAGGATAGGCATCCAGTTTTTTTCACAGTACGAAGTGTCGTCATGCAGTGGGGCAGGTACTCGAACTCGTTGAACTTCTTTGACAGTCCAATTCTCTTTGTCAATTTCTACCTTACTGTATTCCATGCGACCTTGGCCGTTGGTTGTGGTATCACGACGAACACCGATCATGTAGTAATCGCCATCCCACTGAACAACGCGAGCATCTTCAAGGCCAACAAACTCCCAGATAGGAGTATGAAGATTGAGCATCTCTACCTTGGTGTAGTTGATGACGTTATAGTCTTTATCAAGACGGCAGAGAAAGTTATTAGTGACTAGACGTTGGTCTTTCTCTGGATGAAGGTAGGTTAAAGGGCCCCAAGGACTAAAGAATCTTTTATCATTTTCAGAGATATAGAGAGTATAGTTCACCTGGCGAAGGTTGACCAAGATGTCTCCATCATCGTCGATATAGACAGATGGGTTCATAAGGCCCAAACCATTGCTCAAGGAATTGGGGATGATAATTGGGGCCAGTTTTCCGCCCTGAGAAATAGACTTTTGTACCAAGTTCATGGGGTCACTCTATTTACCCTTTTAGAGTTTAACAGTACAAACTAACCCTTATTCTCTACCCTTTCTTTATCACCTTCTAAAGGAGTCATCTTGGCAACTTCCTACCTTCAACTTGGACAGGCGCAGGCAGGCACATCTGCCACTCTTCTCTACGCCGTACCATCAGGATATTCTGCAGTTGTATCGAGCATCGTGCTCTGCAACACAACCAACGCAGCGGCAACAGTCAGCGTGTTTTGTAACAAAGCAGGAACAACAAATACTGCTGCTACAGCCCTTGTCTACAACATGACAGTCCCAGCGTACACAACCCAAACCTTTACTCTAGGTATCACAATGGCGTACAGCACAGCAGCCGATACCTTGTATGTCCAAGGCGGCACAAACAACGCCATTACTGCAACAGCATTCGGAAGTCAGATCCAGTAAGATGGCCCAAAATAACCCAGTCGGTACACACATCGTCACTGACGGTGCTGTTGGTACCCGCGTATTCGTAGGTAACACCACACCGTCTTACCCAACCACTGGTGACCTTTGGATTGATAACACCGCAGGATCTGCCCCTAACCAGACCTTCTTCTCATATACAGCAACAGGTGGAGAAACATCTGTATCAGTCACCTACACAGTAGGAACTGAGAGCGTATTCCTCAACGGAACTAAACTCCTTCGTGGAACAGACTATGTTGCTACCTCAGGAACAGCCATCACAGGACTCACTGCACTATCTGCAGGAGATATCGTAGAGGTTGTTTGGTTTACTTCTTTCTTAGTTAATGGTTCATTGCCATTATCAACAGTTGCTACAAAGGGTGATTTGATTGCTGCGACAGCGGCAAGCACAGTCACTAACCTTTCAGTAGGAACTAACTATCAACAAATTGTCCCTGACTCAACACAGGCTACAGGCCTTCGTTGGGGCGATGACAACAACATCCTCACGATTATGGGAGCGTATCTATAATGGCAGTTACAGCACAAACCTTATTCCGTGGAGCGGCTACAACCACTACCACGACTACTCTTTACACGACTGCTGCCACAGGCACCACTATTGTAACTAACATCATGGTGGCTAATACCTCTGGTTCATCCCAGACATTCACCATCGCTATTGATGGAACGGCTCTCTTCACCACTACAACAATCGCCGCTAACTCAACAGCCTTCTTTGATTTAAAGCATCCTATCGTGACAACAGGTTCTACTAAGACAATCACTGGCGGTGCGTCAGCAACATCAGTCAACCTATTCATCGGAGGAGTAACACTCTAATGGCTAGTACAGTCTTTCCAGCCGCTGGTGCTGGTGTAACTCAAAAAGTTCAAGAGTTTACATCTACTGGTACATTTACCGTTCCATCTAACTGCACCTCTGTAGAAATATTTATGGTTGGTGGAGGCGGTGGAGGAGGTTACGCACAATCCCCAGCAAGTAACCAAAATAGTGGTCTTGGTGGCGGTGGCGGTGGTGGTCAAGTAATCGCAAGAAAATTGAATGTAACTCCTGGACAGGCTTACACAGTTACTATTGGTGCTGGAGGTTCAGGCGCTTCTTCCTATGCAAACGGGACAGACGGAGGAGATAGTTCCTTTGGTTCTTTAGCAACAGCATTAGGTGGAGCGGGAGGAAGTTCAATAAACTCGTCATCAACATACACACTTCCAACACGAACCAAAGCGGGTGGTGGTGGACTTGCAACCACTGGCTTTGTAAATGGTTGGGCAAGTGCTGGATTTGGAGGAGGAGCAGGGTCTGCAGGATACACGCTTGGAAACAACGCAAGTTCAGGTGCAGCACAAGTTTTTCCTCGTCTTTCTCCTGGCCTTTCATACGCCTCTAGTGCATATGGTTACTATGGGGGAAACATCGGCGCTTCTATGGCGGGTTCAGGCATAGATGGTTATGGAATTGGTGGTTCGGGCGGTGTTAATACGGACACTACACAGAACATTGGATTTGGTCCATTAACTGTTGCCATAGTTGGATCTACAACTAACACGGCTGTAACTGGCGCAACTGCAACATCAAATACAGGAAATGGCGGTGGCGGTGGCGCAACATTGAGTAGCGGGTCGGCAATAACGGCAAATGGCGGTACTGGTGGTTCTGGTTACTGCCGTGTTACTTACTGGTCATAAGGAGATAATTTATGGAAAAACATTATGTCTTTCTTAAAGATAATAAGGTAGCAAATATTGCGGTATTTGCTGAACAAGACGATGTTCTTGCTCAAAAAATTGTAAATGAACAAGGTCACGATTCATTTGTTTGGATTAACGATTCCAAGATGCCTAGTCCTTATGCAATTTACAATGGTACATCTTTTGTAGAACCTACAGAAGAAGAACTTCTTGCAGCAGGTTTGGCACAGCAAGCAACTCCAGCAGAATAAAGGAAGAAGAATAAATGACAAGAGCCAGAACTAACGCCTACGGTACTACTACCTTAGGTTCTACAGCCCTGACTTTAGGCTCTACTACCACATCTGTATCTGGTCTTACTCTTTCTTCTCCATCATTAAACGGCGCCGTTTTTAACTGGCCTGTAGAGTCTTGGTACATCAACTCAACAGCGTTTGCTGGATACACAGCCTACCTACAAACAAACGGCGCTGTGCATTACCTTACTACCGCATCAACAAGCAACGGTACACTCAACATTACAGCGGCCTCTGGAACAACGCTTAACTCAGTAATGACAACAGGCCAAGCAATTACATTCTCGCTCTTGATCACAAATACAACTGCTTACTATGTAAACGCATATCAAGTAGACGGATCAACTTCAGGTGTAACAGTCAAGTGGTCAGGTGGAACTGCCCCTTCAGCAGGTAACGCATCTGCCGTTGATATCTATCAATTTACAGTCCTTAAGACTGGCTCTGCAGCATTCACAGTATTTGCTGCTGGCCCAATTAAGTATGCGTAGTCTGGAGGCTATCTAATGCCATTTTTTGCCCCCGTATCTGCTGGTGGAATCGGTAAAGCAACTGTTACCGCTACTACTGGTTCTCCTACTATTGACACAACCTCTCGTACTGGTAAGACTATCTACAAGTTTACTGGCTCTGGTTCTGTAACTGTTGGCGTTGGTGGTTACGCTGAAGTGTTAATTATCGGCGGTGGCGGTTCTGGCGGTAGCGGAAATCAAGGTTCAACACCTGCCAGTTCTCTTGCTAGTGGCGGTGGCGGTGCTGGTGGATATTTTTACAACTCAACTTTATTTATTCCAGCAGGAACTCTTACAGTTACAGTTGGTGCTGGTGGTGCTGTTGTAAACAACGGCACGAGTCCCGGCAACCCTTCTCAACTAAGTTCATACATTGTTTTTGGTGGTGGTGCCGGAGGGACGGGTAGCGCCGTTGGTAGTGCGCTTAACGGTGGTTCTGGTGGTGGTGTTGGATGGTATGCCGCGCCCGCCTCTGCTGGTTCTGCTTTACTAGGTCAAGGTAATAACGGCGGGGCAACTTCGGGAAGCGGCAACGCTGGTTCGGGTGGTGGCGGTGCTGGTGGTGCTGGAACTAGCATTACTTCTGGAAACAACGGCGGTGCTGGTGGTGCTGGTGTTTTTAACTCAATTACTGGAACTTCAACAGCCTACGCTGGTGGCGGGGGTGGCGGGGTACATGTAAACGGAGCAACACCGGGTAGCGGTGGTTCTGGAGTTGGTGGCAGTGGTGGTGTTTGGCAAAACTCTAACAATACTGGCGGTGCTGGAACTTCTAATACTGGTAGCGGTGGTGGCGGTTCTGGCGAATGGTACTCGGGCGGTAACGATGCGGGCGCATTGGGTGGCGCGGGTGGCTCTGGTTATGTAGTGGTGGTGTTTGGATAATGGCACATTTCGCAAAAGTTAATTCTGACAACATTGTTGAACAAGTAACAGTGGTGTCTAATTGTGCCCTTAACTCTTGTATTGGTCCAGATCACTGGGACTACCAAGAGGAATACCATGCTGAACATACAGGAACTACAGACTTTCCAGAATCAGAAGCGCTAGGTCAAGCGGTGTTAGCCGAGTCTGGCTTTGAAGGTCGTTGGTTACAGACTTCTTACAATGGAAAGTTCCGTGGAAGATTTGCTGGTGCTGGTATGACATATGACCCAGTTAAGGACGAATTCACAATACCTTCAGCAGAGTAAAGCGCCCCAAACATTCAAAGAACTGAGAGAATAACAACATGTCAGTAAAGAGATGGAACGGCACTGGGTGGGACATCTATGCAGGCGCTGGTCTGCAAGGTGTTCAGGG
>Ga0208380_1000360_pt1 | contig 12524 bp, 18 predicted proteins | sample CryBogCBE27Jun07_FD_184570 | JGI IMG/M metagenome (GOLD analysis project Ga0208380, IMG submission 184570) | Freshwater microbial communities from Crystal Bog, Wisconsin, USA - CBE27Jun07 (SPAdes) | ecosystem: Environmental > Aquatic > Freshwater > Lake | place: Crystal Bog, Wisconsin, USA... | reverse complement strand
AGTCTGGGTTTGCCATAGTTCCTGGCGCTATCTTCTCAATATCTAGCGCGTTAATGGTTAGGTGGAGATAGTCAGCGTTATAGAAACCCTGCTGGCTAATCTTGGTATCGCCCTGCTTGATGATTGAGCGAATGATCTGGATCTGGTAAGGGCCGGTCCACATCTTTCCGCCTGAGCCGTTGTAGTAAGAGTCGCCCACATCATAGATAGGGTCTACGGCGGTATCAGTTGGGTTATAGATCCACCACTCGGCATGGGTTCCTACAGGGTTAGTGAGGTCGTTAGTAATACCTGTGGAGATAGAGCCGCGCTCAAAGTCAGATGTAAATCTGCCACCAGGGGTATACGCGCGACTCATTTAACTTCTTCCCACAGGCAAGTCTCTTCATTAAGAGCCCAATTACCTTCTGGTTTTGGTGGGATAAACGCATCACGGCTTTCATCATAGGTAAAACCAATGCCAGCGTAATTCTTACGAATATTACCGTTGTAGGATGTGCGAACGCACTTCTGCCCACGGAAGTTGCCGTAATAGGTTTCCCAATCAGAAATGCCATCTACAACCTCATGTTCATTACGCCCAGTAATGACCTCTGTAACTATGTTGTCTTTATCTAAGAAGGCGTAATGTGCCATTAGAATGTCACCGTATCGCTTCCATTTGTAAATGTATAAACTTTATTACCGCCAGTATTAGCAACAGTGTAAGTTAAACCAGCACCAATAGTTGTAATATTTGCGTATGTATTTGGGTAAGAAATAATTACTACTCCAGAACCACCATTTCCACCCATGTTATTGTGGTTATTAGGGTCGTCTTGACCTCCACCACCCCCAGAACCAGTATTTCCTGCTCCTGTTCCTCCAGGGTATACACTAATTGTCGCTCCAGTTCCGCCTATGCCAGAACCACCAGCACCACCAACTGTGCCACCGTAAGCAGCACCTCCACCGCCACCAGCATAATACTTTGCTGTTCCAGAAATAGAACTTGAGACACCAGCACCGCCTGCAGTTCCTACGTGGCTTGAGTCGGCCGCCCCGTTTACTCCAGCACCCCCTGCGCCGCCTCCACCTTGAGCAGCGTAGTGTGTCGCGTTTCCATTGCCTCCAGCATAACCTTGATTAGAAGTTCCATTTGCTCCGCTTTTTGTTGAGGGTCCTGCCGCTCCTCCGCCTGAACCACCACTAAGAGGGCTAGTTGTGTTGTAACCTCCACCACCCCCACCAACTGTAGTAATAGTAGCAAAAACAGAAGAACTACCATTTCCCCCAACACCACCAGCACCTGAGCCGTTTGCAGCACCGCCTCCGCCTACCGTTAATGTGTAAGGAGTACCCGCAGAAATAGAAAATGCCGATTCAGCAGATGCGCCTCCTCCTGATGGTCCTGCAGATGTTCTTAGGCCGCCAGCACCACCTCCACCACCTGCTTGATTGTCACCTACTCCATCACCAGAGCCGCCTGCTCCGCCACCAGCAACGACAAGAAAGTTAACTGATGAAACAACAAACGTTGATGTAACTGAGTTACTTGCTGAAGATGCAGCCGAAGTTCCATTAGCATTTGTAGCGGTAACTGTGTACGTATAAGAGCCAGCAACAGTCTCAGTAACAGTAATAGGAGAAGACGCACCAGTTCCTGTACGACCAGAAGAAGATATAGCTGTATAACCAGTAATGGTTGAACCACCAGTAGCTCCCGCAGTAAATGGCACTGATACAACACCAGAAGTTCCACCAGAAGCAGTACCAATAGTAGGTGCTTGTGGGACTGTAGTTGGAGTAGCAGAAGAAGATGCAGAAGAAGCGCTGCCAGTACCGTTAGCATTAGTTGCGGTTACTGTATAAGTTCTAGCAGTTCCTACTACATCAGATACTGTAATAGGAGAAGAAGACCCAGATCCAGTATTACCGCTTGATGAGGTTACTGTATAAGAGGTAATAGCTTTACCGCCCGAAGCAGTGGGTGCGGTAAATGGAACAGATACGTTAGCGTTAGATCCATATGCTTGGCCTGTTGGTACTGTTGGAGTACCTACTGTAGGCGCGCCTGGGACAGTAGTTGCAGTAATAGATGCGCTGGCGCCAGATGAAGGAGATGTACCTGTTGTATTAGTTGCGCTTACAGAGAATGTATATGAAGTTGCGCTCTGTAGTCCTGTAACGGTAACAGGAGAAGAGGCGCCAGTGCCCGTAAATGATCCAGGGCTAGATGTAACTGTATAAGAAGAAGCCGCACCACCTGTAGGGGCTGGGGTAAATGAGACTGTAGCCGCGCCATTATTAAGAGCGCGGCCAGTGCCTACATCTGTAGCAGAAGGCGCACTAGGCGCATCTGGTACATCTTTAATCTTAAACTCTGGGCGCGAAATAGAGCTTCCGCGTTCAAGCTTACTTTCAGGAGGAAAACTGAAGCCCTCTTCACTAGCGTGACGAATACTCAATTTAAACTCCTATAGATAAAGGCCTTAAGCTGTTGGTGCTTCAGGGAATGCGAACTCGTCTTTTACTGGGTCGTACTTCATACCTTCAACAGCAAATCTTCCACAAAAGTTTGCGTTATAAGAGGTCTGTAGCCACGTTCCTTCAAAGCCAGACTCTGCAAGCACTGCTTGATCCTGCGGTACCCTGCAAACCAGCACCTGCATAGGTATCCCACCCAGTGCCGTTCCATCTCTTTACTGACATGTTGTTATTCTCTCAGTTCTCTGAAGGTTTGGGGCGCTTTACTTTGTTGGTTCTTCCCAGCGAAGTGTCTTTTCATTTAATACGTAATTTCCTGGTGGTTGCCATGTAAAAGACTCTTTATGCCAGGTGTGATCCAAGGAAGGGGCCCATGTTTTGTATGTATTGTGCCATACCCAATTTTCTGGTCCTACTACTGCTTTAAAAATGTCGTTTTCTTCATCATAGACGTCTCCAACTGCAGCAAATTTTCCTCTGAAAGGAGTTTCATCATTTCTATGATGCGTTGCATTAACAGTGTTGTAAGACGTTTGAATCCATCTTCCTTCAAAACCACTCTCAGCAAGCATGTCTTGACCAGTTTTTTCATCTGGCGCAGCAGCGTTTGCTACAACAATAACATCAACAACTTTGTTATTTTCATCTAACTTTGCAAAATGTGCCATGGTTATCCAATCACCACCACTACATAGCCTGAACCTCCAACAGAGCTTCCTGTACCAGTTCCTCCTCCAGTATTAGCAGCTCCAGTGCCGTTTACACCACTGCCACCATAGGTAGTAGCCCCGTTACCATATCCCGCATAACCGCTTGCGCCGCCACCGCCACCGTAAAGATACGAAGTTCCTGTTATAGATGTAGAAGTACCTGTACCACCTGCACCTCCCACGCAGCCACTACCCGTTCCAGCATTTCCAGCGGAACCGTTACCTCCTGCCCCGCCTCCGCCACCACCAGCACCATTAGGCTGTGAACCATATCCTGAACCACCAGAATAACCTTGGCTGAATAAAGACCCAGCACCACCAATAACAGTAGATGAGTAAAAGACAGTTCCACCACCGCCAGAACCACCATACGTTGGGTATGCATGCATACCTGTTTGCCCGCTTGATTGTTCTCCAAAACCCCCAGCGCCACCACCAAGCCCTACATATAAACCATTTCCTATAGTACTAGGGCGACCTTCTGCACCAGCACCTCCGTAAAACGCAGATTGGCCACCAGCACCAACAGTTACAGAGAGTGTTCCAGCAGGAAGAAGCGCTGAGGAAGAGTAATAAGCACCTCCCGCACCTCCACCACCTGCACCTCCGTTTAGTCCTTGGTTAATGCAAGCACCTCCACCACCAAGAACAAAAACCTCAGCAGTACCAGCAGTTCCAACAGTGATAGAACCAGAACCAGTAAATGAATAAATGGTTTTACCAGGACGTGAAGTGGTGTCAACAGTAGGGGAACCAGTGGTTGCTGTAAACGTGGCTTTACCTACTCCACCAGCAGATACAGGAGAAAAAAGAGGACTCATTATTAGGGCGCTCCTTACGCGTACTTAACAGGGCCGGCAGCAAATACTGTAAAAGCAGCGTTACCGGTCTTTAAGATTGTGTATTGATAAATATCAATTGCAGAAGCGTTGCCCGCAGATGGTGCTGTTCCTCCTGAGTACTTTGGAGTTACAGCGGATCCATCTACTTGAAGCGCGTTTACATAGTAGGCAGTTGTGTTTGTAATTAAAAGCGAGAATGTAATCGCCTGACCAGTAGACATTATAGAGTTAAGTGTGGTTCCGGAAGCCGCGGTAATATTTAGTGTACCGTTAGATGTAGAAGTACCTGTTAGATAGTGAACCGCAGAAAGATTTGTTTGTAAGTAGGCTGTGTATCCAGCAAAAGCTGACCCGTTGATATACCAGTTTTCAAATGGGTATTCAAGAAGAGAACCTGCAGATGTCACTCCTGAAAGAGTAGATGTCCAGTTAACACCTGTAGAAGCACTTGAGTTAGCAACAAGTACTGTGTTATTAGCACCTACCGATAGTGTGGCTGGGGTCTGCGCAGCAGAGGCGGCAATGAGGTCGCCTTTAGTAGTTAAGGCATCAATTAAGGCTGCCTCGGAACGAGCTGATGTCATCTACTTACCTCCACTAGAGGATGTCTCCAAAGACATACCAGGTGTCTGTTGCTATCTTTAATACTGTAGCTGTTGAGTACTGGGCGCGTAGTTTAGGCGCGCTTGCAGTAGCTGCAGTTGAAGCTACAGTTGTGGTTCCGGATGTGACCGCCTGAATGGTTGTCTGTCCAGTTCCCGCTTGGATAATAGTAATGGAAGAACCCACAGGAAATCCCACTGAACTATTGGTGGGAATTGAAAAAGTATTAGCGCTGGCGCTTGTCATAGTTACAACCGCGCCTCCGTCATTTAGGACGGCTGTATATGAAGATGTTTGGGCGTTAATGGCATAGGTAATAGTTGATGCGGTGATCGTTGCGCCAGAGATAGTCGCCAAGTTAAAGGCGGAGAAGGTAATTAGCTCTAGGGTATCTCCCGCTTTAAGGGCGGCTAGAGAGCCAATAGTTGCGCCATCAGTGGCTGTGTAGTCTTGACCACGCACTAAAAGGGCGCCGTTATAGTAAACCTGCTCTTTACCTACAAGGTAAGAGATAGTTGCACCATTAGCGTCCACGCCAGAGACAGAGGTCTCTCCGCCCGTGGCTACATAGCGATATCTATATTGATTCGCTGCAGAGGTATTAGCTGTAGAAATTGACATTACGAGATTTCTGACCCAAACGCATTGAAGGACAAGTTAGCTGAAGAGGCGTAGACGCGGAGGGTAGCTCCGTTTTCTAGGGTAAGTCCAAGAGTTAGCGCAGTTGTATCGTTGGCGTTTACTGTTGCTCCGTAAACAATCCAGCTCTTAGCGACTGAAGAGGATGTTCCATTTGGCCATACAGCGATGCGGTAAGTGGCTGGAGAGTTAGCCTGGTTACAGATAGTTAGGGTAGAGACTACGGCAGCGGCTGATCCGCTTGGCGAGTAAAGGGTTGTCTCTGTTGTAGCAGATGGGTTGGCTTGAGCCAAGACTTTATAAGCGGTTGCCATGGGACTCCTTTAAAGGTTATAAAGAAATTATCCCTATTAGCACCCCGTTTGTATGGCTAAACTAGCGTACCCAAATCATTCCTACATCTGCTGATGATCGCAGTCCAGCCGCCTTCCAGCCCCCATTTTCCCATGCAGGCGCGGTTTCTTCGATCCACTTAGGTAGGTCTCTAGCCGTAGTAATTGGACGATATTCTGTAGGCTCATCAAGGTGATGCTCAATATATTGAAGCGCAAACTCTGTGTAGCCGTTGACCATGCTTAGGCGCTCTAACTGCTTAATGTGTTTTGGTACATCCTCTAATGTCCACTCAAAACATATCTTAGGGGCTTTGCCCGTATAGCCAGCAAAGACTAGATCTTCTCCGCCCTCAACATCGATTTTAATTAACTCAGGGGTGCCGTACTCATAGATAAGGTCGTCAAGCTTTACTGTGGTTGCCTTGATAGTCTCGTACTTCTTTCCCTTATATCTGTAAGAATCTCCGGTGAGCCACTCTTCATTAAGAGTAGATAACCCATCCTCAACGCACTCATAAAAGTCAACTACATCACCAGTAGTGCTGGATGCCGCTAAACGATATGGAATTACTCTAGGGTCATCTTTATAATTAAAGACTAGTTGATAAAATACTTTAGGCGCTGGCTCTAGCGCGATTACATTAGTAAAGCCCTTGAGGAAAAGAGCCGCCCAAGTAGCCTCTCCTTTATTAGCGCCGATGTCAAAGAAGACCCTGCTGCTTATCTCTACTGGCTTATGGTGAACTGCGTGCGGGATCATGCTTTCTCCTTATACATGCTTGAGATTACCCTCGATGCCTTTTTTATAAGCATCAGAGATAGGATGGTTTTCTAGTAGATCAGTAAAGATATCTTTGCTTTCATCTTTGCGCCCAAGCCACCAACCGCTTACGGCTTTCTCAAAGAGCAAGGCATACTCTCCTGGGTATTCAACATCTACAGGCAGTGGTTCTTGTCGGCCAGCATGAGTAAGCCCAATCTCTGCAAAAGTATAGGCCTCTTGCCAGTTACCGATGCGCTCGTTATATCGTGAGAGATAAAAGTAAGCCTCTGGTCTGTTAGGTAGATAAGAGATGGCTTGAAGAATAGAAGTAGCGCTGCTATGCCCGCGTCCTTGCTGTTTATCAAAACAGAGGGCGATTCTTAACAAAGATGTGTAAACAATGTTGGGGTGGGTCTCGTGCCCGTACTCAGCAGCGCGTAGATAGAAAGATACAGCCGATGCTGTTTGATCTATCTTTAGGTACTCTTCACCAATCCAAAAGTTTGTCTCTGGATTAAATGGTTGATAGGAAGCCCTCTCAATTAAAAATTTAATAGAGTCCACTGTTCTTAGCCTCCTCAATCATCTCTTCTACAACAGTCTCTGGAACGCGCAGAACAAAGGCGCAGTTATCTTGAAATCCAAATGAGATAAGTAGATCTTTACCTAATACGGCGGCTCCAGCGGCAAACTCAATGCGCGCATCTAGGAAAGAAAACTCTTGAGGAGATACCCCAATGATATTAAACTTTTTATCCCAGACAATTAGGCGGTGGCGATAGAAGCCGTCCTTCTGGTTAATATAGTTCTTAAATAGCCCTACCTCATGGGTAACTGATAGATAGACATCGCCATAGGTAACTAGGTGAGAGCCGCCACGCTGATCAGATAGCGGCACGCGCTTAGTCTTCTGGATAGCGACCTCAGTCTTAGGCTTCTTTGGGTCAGCCTTTACAATCTCTGCCGGGCTAGTCCACTTAACAAAGTGATAAGGCTTATCTAAGACGGGATACCAGTTCTTCTCACAGTACGAATCATCTTTACCTGGTGCTGGTATGCGAACGCGCTTAACTTCTTTAGCGCTCCAGTTCTTCTTATCAATCTTTAGTTTAGAGTACTCCATGCGACCTTCGCCATTTTCTTTAGTATCGCGGCGAACACCGATAGCGTAATAGTCTCCGTCCCATTGGACTAGGCGCGCATCCTCTTGGCCAACAAACTCCCAGACTGCGGGCACGTCTAGATCAGAGGTATCTATTCGGCAGTAGTCGGTAATGTTAAGGTCTTTATCCAGGCGGCAAAGGTAGTTAACTGTGACTAAGCGCTGGTCTTTTTCTGGGTGCAGGTAAGAGAGAGGACCCCACTTAGAGGGGAACTTCTGCATATGCTCAGAGTGGTATAGCGTGTAGTTTACGTGGCGCAAGATGCAGAGGATGTCGCCATCGTCATCTATAAAGATGGAGGGGTTCATTAGACCCGTGCCCTCGGTCAAACCCTTTTCAATGATAAGCGGGGCTAATTTACCTCCATTTTGTACCGAACGTTGCACCAAATTCATACCTGAAGTGTACAACACTGACCTGTACATACCTGGCGTAACTACGCACGACTCTGCTATTCTTGCGCTATGGAAAAGCGCCCTTGGGGTACCTACGAGGTACTAGCAGAAGATGGTTCATACAAAGTAAAGCGTATTGTCGTTAAGCCTGCTCAACGACTTTCGTATCAGACTCATGAGCAACGCGTTGAGTACTGGACTATTGTTGAAGGCCATGGCCTTATTACTCTAGAAGGTGAAGAGACTGCCATTAAGACTGGCGATGCTGTTTACATTGATAAGGGCGACCCACACCGCATTCAGAATCTTGGTGAGTCGGATCTAGTATTTATTGAGGTACAGCTTGGTGACTATCTAGGCGAAGATGACATCGTGCGCTTAGAGGATGATTACAACCGCGCTTAGTTACATCCCACCCAGCATTAAGAAGCTAACTGTTGGGTCAAAAGCGTAAGATCCCTGAATACCTTGTACACCAAGGTTGCCTTGTATACCTGTAGTTCCTTGAAAGCCCTGAATACCTTGTAGCCCTTGCACACCCTGAAAACCAGTAAGTCCTTGGACACCAGTTGTGCCTTGAGAGCCTTGCGCACCAGTTGTTCCCTGCGTACCAAGTGAGCCCTGAATACCAGTTGTTCCCTGAATACCTTGCAGACCCTGTAAGCCCTGCGTACCTTGAGAGCCAGTTATTCCTTGTAAGCCTGTGGTTCCTTGTGAGCCAGTAACGCCCTGAATGCCCTGTACGCCCTGTAACTGAGCATAACCAAGTCCCTGAACACCCTGTGTACCTTGAGCGCCCTGCGCACCTACGATTGCTGCAATCCATTGACTGGAGCCAGTGTCGTAGTACTTAATCTGAGACATTGAACCTCACTGGGCTTAGGGGAAGGACGCTTTTATTATCCCTTATTTATAACCTTTTGGCGCCCGAAACTAGGAGGGGAACTCGTTATGTAAAGGCGCGCTAGCCACTAAATTGACTTCGCGCTTGGAGACAAAACCACCTTCTTTATCTAATTTTTCTTTAGCCTCTGTCTCAGACTCAGCAAGCACTTGAATAAGCATATTAACGTTATAAGTAAATACCTTATGTGCAGGTTTAATGTCTACTACTTTTGCCATGTAGTGCTCCTTAATTAGAGCACTAGCATAGCATGACAAACTTGGGTATGTGTATAGCCCCAGATTTTACTTAGATAGGGCGGCAATCTCAGCATCTGATAAACCAAGCGCCTTTAACTTCGCATTAGCCGACTCTTTAGCGGCAGCGACTGCTGCAGCCTCAGCCTCTGCTGCTGCCTTATCTTCGGCCGCCTTTGCTGCTGCTGCTTCATTGGCAGCAATCTCTTCAGCGGTTAGTGGGCGAGTAGTAGTCTGCTCGTGGCCTTCTGCAGCGCAGTTTCCACAGCAGCATACCTCCACGGCGATTTGGGTTGTATCTGTCATTTTTTCTCCTTAGATTCCGTATAGATAGAAAGATGAGCCTGTAACAAAATTGCCTGAATTGGGCGTTAAAGTCAAAGAGGATATTGCAGCAGTATTTCTCCAAAGATTTGCAGTTGAAGCAATATACGCAGTTATTCCATTATTTTCACCAGCACCAAATACAGAAAATGCTTTGTTTGTTGAACCCGCATAATTAGGAATGTATATTTCGGCATTACCAAAAATATTTGCCGTAGCACTAGAAAGTGCTTGAGTGTAATACGCATAACCATAAGTAGCGTTTGTATCGTTTCCTGAAGCAACCGTACTTCCCGACCCAGACATAAAGGTATCCGAATAGTTTGTTCCAGTATCCGTGTTTAATTTTATTTGTTGACTTGACTGTGCTACATCACCTCTTGCGCTGTATCGCAACACCAAATCCTTATAGGTACTCGGAATTGACGAGAAAGTAACGGATGCGGCTGATGAGCCAAGAACTTGAGATGAAATAAGTTGGTATGTGGACATTATGCAGCCTTTATTCCGTAGAGAGAAAACACCGAACCTGTTTTGTGATAATTGCCACCAGAAGCAGTAGTAACAGTAATGGAGTTAATAGCAGACGTGTTTCTCCATAATCCTACAAGCCTTGCAGTGTTGGAATAAGTTGTACCGTTCATATCTGCTGCAGCCTCTGAAATTATTGTTTTATAAGTACTTCCAGAATAATTAAAAAAATCTACTTGAATATAAAAAGGTGTGCTTGCCGTAGTAATTCCACCATAAGGCGTCACGTTAAAGTATGTATTATTTTGGTCAGTAGAGTAATGTACTCCACCAGGGATGCCGACAATATAAGTATCAGAATAAATGCTACTAGTATCTCCATTAACTCTAACAGATGCCCCATCACTACCACCTAGACCAGCACTTGCAATAACTAAACGTAAATCTGTATAAGAACTTGTAATAGAAGAAAAAGTAGTTGAAACAGTATTGGAAGCAAGTATTTGAGATGCGATTAAATCGTAAGTTGCAGTAGCCATATTATTTCACTCCGTAAAGGGCAAAGGTTGAACCAGCAAGATAAGAGAAGCCATTTGAGTTTAAGGTGATAGAAGTTATCGCAGAAGTATTAAGCCACACTCCCGAAGACAGATTTATTTGGTCGTATGTTGTATTATTGCTATCTCCACCCGAAATAGCCCTAAGTACTTTATTTTTAGTAGTAGAAAGTGGGTCAATAATATCTACAACACTCACGTTAAAAGTGCTTGAATTGTAGTTACCATTTCCACCTGCTATAACTACATAATAAATTGCTGTATCTGAAGCCGTTCCGTTTGCGTAGGTGGTACCCCCACCACCTACTAATCGGTGATAACCGTAACTTGCAGAAGAGTCACCATTAAAAGTAATTGCAGTATTCGCGTTTCCAGTTCCGCTAAATTGCGCCATAGACCTAATCTGGAATGAAGTGTAACCTGATGGAAGAGACGAGAATGTAACGCTTGATGTAGTGCTACCAAGTGTTTGAGTAGCAATGTTGTAGAAAGAAGTAGGTACTACTGGGGTTACTGCGTTAGAAGCAGCTGAATAAGAGCTAGTTCCATTTGCATTAGTAGCGGTTACCTGGAAAGTGTAAGCGGTGCCTGCAGTTAACCCGGTAAAAGTATAGGGGCTAGAAGATGTTGTTTGAGTAGTTGTTGCTGGTGAAGAGATAATAGAATAAGAAGAAATTGTCTTACCGCCAGTAGCGCCGGCGGTGAAAGGAATAGATACTGTAGTCCCAGTACCGCCATCAGTTACTGTACCTATTGTCGGTGCTTGTGGAACAGTCGTTGCTGTGATTGAGTTAGAAGCGGAGGAGGCAGAAGATGTGCCCTGCGCATCTGTAGCGGTAACTGCAAATGTATAAGAGGTAGCGCTCTGTAGACCCGCCACTGTGACTGGGCTAGAAGCTGCTGAGCCTGTAAATGACCCAGGCGTAGATGTAGCGGTAAAGCTAGTAGCTGTACCACCAGAGGTTGAAGGGGTAAATGTAACAGTAGCCGCGCCATTGTTGTAGGCACGAGAGGTGCCTACGTCAGTAGATGTGCCAATGGTAGGCGGCTGTGGGGTGAAGAAGTTATCTCCACCCGAAGCCGTTGTTCCAAAGATAATTGGCATTAGACGATATCTCCTACTACTTGCCAGACATCTGTAGCGACCTTGATACAGGTAGCTGATGAGTTCTGCGCCCTCAACTTAGGAGTAGCTGAGGTAGCACCCGTTGAGTTAAGCGTTGTTGTACCTGATGTCACAGCAGCAATTGTAACCTGTCCTGCGCCAGTTTGTATAATCGTGATTGAAGATCCTACTGGATAGGCCACTGATGCGTTAGTTGGGATCGAGATTGTGAAGGCTGAACCAGAGTTTGCAGTAATGATTGCTGCGGCATCTGTTAACGCAGTTGTGTAAGCGCCTGTTTGAGCGTTAATTGAGTAGGCAATTGTTGGCGCTGTAAGCGTTGATGTCCACTTAACACCATCTGTTTGTGTTGAGTCAGCTGTAAGGATAGTGTTGTTAGAACCAACTGGAAGAGTAGCAAAGGTTCCTGAACCAGTTCCTACAATCGTGTCACCCTTAGCAGTGAAGTACGCTGATGAGAGACCGACTACGCCAGTTACTGAGGTATCAAGCCAGAGGATTCCCTGGTTTGCTGGAGCAGTGTTTCCGACAGCAAGTCCTTGGACACCAATTTGACCCTGTAGACCTTGGAGACCTTGTAGTCCCTGTAGACCTTGAGTGCCCTGAACACCTTGTAGACCCTGTACACCTTGTGCACCGAGGCCGAGAGTGATGTACTCAACGGCAAGGATATCGCCAGCTACTGCCCCAACTGCTAGAACAATCGATGTTCCATTGGTAGCTGTGTAATCAGCTGAATTTAACTTAACACCATTAAGGAATACTGCAATGTAATTAGGTGTATAAGTGGTGGTAAAGGTTGTCTGTCCAGAGGTAGCTGTAAACTCAGTAACCGTGTAGACAGGAGCGTTTGTTACGCCACCCTGAATACCCTGCGTACCCTGCACACCCTGGATAGATTGTCCCTGGAGACCTTGGATACCCTGTGTACCTTGGGTACCTGTTAGACCCTGGGTACCAGTTGTTCCCTGAGTTCCCTGAAGACCTTGT
>Ga0208380_1000357_pt1 | contig 12634 bp, 18 predicted proteins | sample CryBogCBE27Jun07_FD_184570 | JGI IMG/M metagenome (GOLD analysis project Ga0208380, IMG submission 184570) | Freshwater microbial communities from Crystal Bog, Wisconsin, USA - CBE27Jun07 (SPAdes) | ecosystem: Environmental > Aquatic > Freshwater > Lake | place: Crystal Bog, Wisconsin, USA... | reverse complement strand
TACCAGCGACTGACCTGGGAAGACTTCCATGGCGACCAGAAGGCTTATGACTTGGCTCGTATCTATCTGAGCCAGCACAAAGACTTTGTTAAGGGTGGCATGGGAATCCTTTACCACGGCACGTGGGGCACTGGCAAGACATTGCTAACTAGTCTTATTGCCAAGGAACTAGTGAAGCTTGGTTATACCGTTTACTTTGCTACATTCACCCAGATGGTTGACGAGTTCACTCGTGGATGGGGTAGCAACGAAGACAAGGCTCGTTTTGAAAGTAAGGTTGTCAAGAGTGATATCTTCTTCCTAGACGATATTGGTAAGGAGTTCCGAACCAAGAACAACCTCAGCGAGGCAACGTTTGACCACGTAATGCGTCAACGAGCATTGGACAACCGTCCAACATTTATTACCACTAACATGGCCCTCGATGAGTTGATGGATGGCTACGGTGGTGCTATATTCTCTTTGTTGAAAGAGCGAGTAATTGAACACAATATGGAAGGAGTGGATTATCGTGAATACGCTAGAAACCGCACGCTTGACGAGATTAAGCAAGGTACAACCCGTAAGATCATCTAATACAGAAAGTAAGAAGAAAATGGACATCGAAAAGTCGCTAGTAAGACACTTTACGAAGCTAGATAGCTTTAACGAGATTTGGAACAAGGGCATTCGCAGCGAGCACTTCTTCGATGAGGGAGTACGTGAGTTGTTCGACTTCAGCCTGGACTACTACATCCGTAGTGAGTTCAAGCAAACAATCACCCAGGAGTTCCTGGAGGAGAAGTTTGATGACTACTTCGCTCGTAACGAGTGGCCTGAGGAAGAGTACCTCGTAGGCGTATTGGTCGAAGAGATGGTGTCTAAGTACCGTAAGGCAGCAACGCAGAACATCCTTCTCAAGGCAGCAAACGCCCTAGAGGATGACCCAGAGGCTGGTATCTCGCTAGCACTGAGCAGCCTGTCAAAGGTTCAGAACGACACAAGTACTCGTGAACGTATTGAGATCTATGGTGACGGTTATGACCGCCGAGTCAATGACTACATTGACGAAGTTGCTAACCCAACCAAAGACAAGAAGGGTATCTACCTGGGCTGGGACGAACTGAATGACCACATGTATGGCATTCAAAAGGGCGAACTGGCTGTAGTCGTAGGTATCCCGAATGTTGGTAAATCATGGGTAGGATCCGTGATTGCCCTGGAAGCAGCACGTCGTAAGACAAAGGTGTACTTCGCATCGTTGGAGCTCCGCAAGGAACTTACGTTGATGCGCTTGGACTGCCTTGCTAGCGGTGTGCCTTACAGTCGCTACGAGCGTGGACAGCTCACTCCTAACGAGTTGAAGCGTCTAAAGGAAGCTCGTGAAGAGATCATGGAATTTGGTGAATACCTGCTCATTGACTCGCCAAGCAAGAAGACAGAGCGAAGCGTTATGGAGTTGTACTCCAAGGCTAAGCACTGGGGAGCCGAACTAATGGTTGGTGACCAGTTGTCATGGATTACTACCGAGAAGTCTTACGGTAGCGCCAGCAACTTCCAAACGCTACAGATGTCTGAAGTCATCACTGATGTTGCATCGACCAACCGTGAGATGGGTATGGCCTCTGTATGGTTGGCTCAGTTTAACCGTGAGGCTATGAAGAATAAGAAGGGTCGTGGTGGTCTAGGCAACATTGGTCTGTCATCACAGATCGAACAGATTGTCGACATGGCTATCGGTATCGGTGCTACTCGTGAGATGAAGCAGCAAGAGGCACTTGTCATGGATATCATGAAGTCACGCCGTAGTGACCTAAAGTCCTGGATGATGAGCTTCGAGCTACGTGACCGTACATCATTAGAGATCGTTCGTGAGTTCGAAGACACTGATGACTAATTATACAGAAGTTATTGTAAGTGTTATGGTTGAATCGATGAAAGAAGCCGGTGTAACCAATGAGCAATTCGAAAAGATCAATAAAATATTCGTTAGCAAGATGGAAGCACTCGGCAATGACTGAGAAGACTCCAAAGGATATTTGGGAAGAGGCTATTAAAGACCTCTCCCCTAAGGACCGTGAGTTCATTGAGAAGATTAAGAAACAACATAAGGAATTGCCAATATGGCTAGAGGATCACTAAAGGATATCTTTCCAGGGCTGGATGCCCATGCCGTCCTCCTAGACATCATCGGTGTCCACAACGTAACGGATAGTGGGGATGAGATTATTCACTCATGCCCACTTCCGTTCGGCAACCACCGCAATGGCGATACTAATCCTTCTGCGTCTTTGAACCAAGAGACTCTTTTGTTCAATTGCTTCACCTGTGGCGGAGGTAGTGTCATCTGGCTAGTCCAGAACTGCCTCAACGTCACAAAGGAAGAGGCTATTGGTATCCTCAAGAACGAGGTAGCCGATCTCAAGGTAGTCTCAATCGAGGACTTCGTAAAGAAGCTCGAGGGGGTATTCGAAGACACCCCGGTACAGCTACCCGATATCCCGGTCTATAGCACCAACCTGCTCAATAGGTGGCGTGGAGAGTGTGATTATTTGACCCTCAGAGGGGTCTCAGAGGCCGTACAAGCCGAGATGCGCACGGGGGTGGAGCGAAGTAGGCCCGAAATCGCTAAAACCCCTCAGGGGCCTGAAACCGTCCTCGTAGATAGGGTCGTCTTGCCCCACTTCATGAATGGCAAATTGGTGGGTTGGGTGGCTCGTAAGATCAACAATGTCGATGGGGTTCCCAAGTACCGAAACTCTAAAGGGTTCCCCCGTGGGTCGTGGCTGTATAACCTCGACAATAACCTGGAGACCAATGAGATCTACGTTGTGGAAAGTCCGATGAGCGTGCTTGTGCTCAAATCCAGAGGCATTAACAACGTCGTAGCAACGTTCGGCGCAAAGGTTGATGCTAATCAGATTGCTTTGCTACGTGACTTCGCTACGGTGAACGTCTTTATGGATGGCGACATACCTGGTAGGAATGCTACCGCACATCTCGTTGAGGAGTTGAATCACTATACTAAGGTACGAGTGATCGACACACCTGACGAAGAAGATCCTGCTACATTGTTGGAGATACCGGCAACGGTCTCCGCTTTTGAGTGGGAGCTTAGAAAAAATATCTATGCTTGACTTGACAGTTGAGCATGATATGCTGTATATTATAAATCGGCTACGGCCACTAAATACAAACTAAAGGATAAACTAAAATGGCACTAAAGAAAGGTATGGACGCAGTTCGCGAAAGTGTTGCACGTTCGCAGCAGAGCAGCGGTCCTAAGACTTACGAACAGACAAACTGGTTCTACTGGCAAGGTGGCGAGAGCAAGGCTCTTCGTTTCTTGACAGACTCGAACGACATCTTCGTTGTACCTGTACACGAGAATGTTCCTACCCACGATGGCAAGAAGAAGACATTTGTCTGCCGCACTGCGTTCGACGCATCTTGTGAGCTGTGTGCTCGTGAGAAAGGAACGCCAGGCGCATACCGCCGTGACGTAGGTTATGGTGTTGCTGTACTGCGTGAAGAGGTACGTGAGGACGGTAAGATTACCGGATACCGTGACGTAACTTCCGAGTACACTGAGACCGTTGACGGTAAGGTAGTTACCAAGAAGAAGCCTTACGTGGGAATTGTCTCTCAGGGTATGCGCAACTTCTGGAATCAGATTGCTGTTATCTCCGAGAAGTACGGTTCACTGAAGGACCGCGAGATTGAGATCATGCGTCAAGGTGCCGGTACTGATACTACCTACATGGCTTTCGCTCTTCCTGAGAAGCCAATCGAAGGCATTGACACTCGCTACGCGAAGTTCATGCCAGACATTGAAGGCTTCCTCAACCGCATCGGTAGCCAAGAGTACTACGATGCTCAGCTCCATGGAATCGTTAAGGAGAAGTCAACCTCTGCTCCTGCAGCACCTGTTGCAGTGGAGGACGACGAGTACGCTGATGAAGAGTACACTCCTCTTAACGAAGAGACAACTGCAGAGCGCCTCGCACGAAAGATGGCGGCTCAGTAGTAAAGTTTGGGTGCCCGGTGGTGTCTGTCCTTCCAACGACCTCCACTTTCACCACCGGGTATCCCTCCCCTCTTCAACTAACATAGCTAGGGTTAAATCTATCTTGATTGGGTTTTCTAGGACCCCTGGCTATGTTGGTTGCTGAAAGAAAGGATCAGTATGACAAGAAACTTTATTATCATTGTTTGCCTGTGGGCATTAGCAATAATGGCTATTTCAAAGCGATGAACTACCCACCCCGTAGATACCCTCGTAAGATGAAGAAGCAGTTCACTAGGACTAGCTTGGACTTCACTACAGAAGAGTATGCTAGTATCTATAAGTCGGCACAAGCCCTAGGTATGCGCCCACAGCAATATGTTCAGTACGCATTAAGAAAGTTAGTAGAGGAGACAGAATGGAATGCCAAGGATCAGTAAACCTGTGCGGATGCGACGATTGTGTCGCTAACTCACCCAATGTATGCGGTACGTGCCTTGAGTTGATTGAGGATTGCAACTGTGAAGTAAACTGTCTCACTTGCAATAACCCCCGTAGAATTGCAGAAGAGTTCTGCCCAATGTGTGGGGAGATCGACCTATGAACCCGCAAATTTGGGAGCGTGAAGGTCAGTGGGTAATTGAAGGGTATGAAGACCTTCGCTTCTCGAGCGAGGTAGGCGCACAGCAGTATTATATTATGCACCTATCAGAGGACAAACCTAATAAGCGCATGTGGCGTTGGAGTAACCGCTAGTATTATAATTAAGTAAGTACGGAAGGATTTACATGGACTCGCTAGTTCATCTTCATGTCCACACGGAGCATTCGTTCCTTGATGGGCTATCAACAATCGATCAGTTGGTCAACCGAGTGGTAGACCTTGGCCAAAGCGCAGTAGCCGTGACAGACCATGGTGAGTGCAGTGGCCACTTACGCCTGCAGCATGCAGCTGACGAGGCTGGCATCAAGCCTATCTTCGGTATGGAGGGATACTTCACCGAGGATCGTTTTGAGAAGTCAGGTCGTAAGGGTGAGACCTACGACCACATGACTATTGTCGCCATGAACAACAAAGGTTTAGAGAACCTTTGGGCTCTTAGTAGCATTGCCTACATTGAGGGTAGCTATTACGGCAACCCACGATTCGATTGGGAACTGCTCGAGCGTTATAACGAAGGTCTTATTGTTACCGGTGGCTGCATGGGTGGCTGCATCGGTAAGCACCTGAAAGACGGAGAGAACTACGATAAGGCTGTTGAGCGTATCGCTCGTTACCAGGCTATCTTCGGTGATCGTTTTCACTTAGAACTACACACCTACCTTGACCCAGAGAGCAACGAGTGGAACCTGCGTGTAGCAGAAGCCGCATTGGACTTTAGTGTTCCGCTTATCACTGTTGCTGACTCACACTATGCCAAGCCTGAGCAATGGTTTGCTCATGAGCTTATGACCGCCGTACAGATGGGTAAGACCATCAACGACCCAAGCCGATTCAGTTACGGTCCTAACCAGTTGTGCATCTTCTCAGAGGCAGAGACTCGTGAGCGTCTCAGCTACCTACCAGAGAAGATTGTCGACCAGGCTATTAGCCGTACTGCCGAGATAGCACAATTGTGTGATGCCCGTGTGCCAGGTTCACGTAAGATGCCTGTTTTCTTCTCAACCCCTGAGATGGATGAGCGCAAGATCCGTGAGACGATCGAAGAGGGATTCGCTCGCAAGATTGTTGGTCACGTTAGTGAAGAGATGCTCCCAGTTTACCGTGAGCGTTTGGAGTACGAACTCGACGTTATTGTCACTCGTGGATTCCCAGGTTACTTCTTAACAGTGCAAGACATTATCAACTGGGCTAAAGAGAACAATTTCCTTGTTGGTCCATCTCGTGGTTCAGTCGGTGGATCTTTGCTGGCTTACTGCATGGACATTACAACTGTTGACCCAATTCCTGCTGGACTTATCTTTGAACGTTTCCTCAACCCAGAGCGTGTCAGTATGCCCGATATTGATATCGACATGCCAAAGAATGAGCGACACTTAGTGCGTGAGTACTTGGAGAAGAAGTACGGCAAGTACAACATCGCAAGCATTGGTACTATGAACACTCTTGGACCAAAGCAGGCATTGCGTGATATCTGTCGTGGTTTAGACATCAACAAAGATGACACTCAGAAGATGATTGACATTATTGAGGATGACTGGAACATTAAGAATCGTGGTGTGACTTGGCCGGAGGTGCAGAAGCACTACGCTAAGGATTATTCGCCATGGATTACCAAGTACCCCAAGCTGTTTGAGAACTTGCCTGAGGTAGTCAACCATATCCGTCACTCCAGCGCCCACGCTGCAGGCATCCTAATCAGCAAAGAGACACTGTTGGGTGCAATGCCACTGCGCTATAGCCCACAGAATGATGATATCCGTACACAGTTCGACATGAACGAGGTTGATGAGCTGGGCTTTGTCAAGATTGACTTGCTCGGTCTTCGTACGCTTAGCACTATCATGGTTGCCATTGAATTGATCAAAGCTAACAACGGTGGTGTTCTCCCGTTCGATCACTTCTATGATTGGAACAATAACTGGGAAAAGTATTACGATGACCCAGCGGTATGGGACATGATCTGTACCGGTCAAAACATTGGTTGCTTCCAGATCGAGACTGGTAGCCTTCGTAGCTTGGTTAAGCGATTCATGCCACGTAGCATCGAAGACTTATGCACCATGATTGCTATCTACCGCCCAGGTATCACTCGATCGGTTGACGCTGAGACTGGTCTCAACCTACTCGAGATGTACATGCAGAAGCGCGAGGGTAAGCGCAAAGTCACATACAAGCACCCTAAGCTAGAGAAGATCCTCGGTGTATCCTACGGTTCATTCGTTTACCAAGAGCAGATCATGGAGACGTGTGTCGAGCTAGCTGGCTACACCATTGTAGAAACCGACCGTGTCCGTAAGGCTGTTGCCAAATCTAACTACGAAGACATGAAGGACGAGGCAGAGATCTTTGTACAGAAGTGTGTAGAGAATGGCATCGACAAGAGAACTGCAGAGTCTATCTTTGACGACATGCGTGCATTTGGTATGTATGGTTTTAACAAGAGTCACGGCTATGGCTACTCAATGCTTTCTTACTGGACTGCTTGGTTAAAGTATTACTACCCTAAGGAGTACATGACCGCCTTGTTCCGTACAAACCCGAACGACAGCGTTGTGTACCAGCGTGAGTCACGTCGTATGGGTATTGAAGTGCTTGGACCAGATATCAACGAAAGCGGTGACAACTTTACACTGACCAAGAACGGTAAGATTCGTTATGGTTTGAGCAAAGTTAAATTCGTAGCCAACGCAGCCGCTGAGCTAGAAGCACTCGGACCATTTACAAGCATGGAAGATTTCCTCGAACGTGTACCAACACGTAGAGTAAATAAGCGTGCGGTTATGTCAATGATCAAGTGCGGAGTGTTTGACAGCCTATGCGGGAGTGCTAGACAAGCGTTGTATGAGTACGTGAAAACACGTAAGGAGTTCAAAAAGAATGTTGATGGCCAGTGTGCTGACGATTGTAGCTATTGCGCTGGACGTTTGTCTTTCTTTGATTGCTATGCAGACAATCAAGAAAAGATTGAAGAAAGAGGCATCCAAGAGCACGACCTCTTGGGCACGATGGTTAGTGTTGATCCTCTTGCTGATTATATCGGTATAATCGAAGATGAGCATAACTTCCCTGGGGAAAAGAAAATGTTCCAGGGAGAGAAGGCTATGATCGGTGGTATCATGACTCAGATTAAGCCATTGGTAACCAAGAAGGGAAAGAGCCCTGGGGCAGAAATGTGCCAGCTTTGGATTGAATTGCCTATCGACAGCCCAGAAGATGACCTTCTTTTGGAAGAAGATGGCGAGGAATCTGCCAGAGATGAGAGCGTCCAAATTGTTGCTTTCCCCAAGGCTTATGCTAGAGTAAAGGATGAGCTAGAGGTAGGATCTCCAGTTCTAGTAGAAGTAGAGAAGATGAAAGACGGTCTTAGCCTCAGAAGCATATTCCGTCTTGACAAACTCAAGCCAGCAGTGTAAGATAGGATCAGTATGCAAACATTTTTACCTTATTCAGATTTTGCCCAGTCAGCTAGCGTTTTAGATATGAAGCGTTTAGGTAAACAACGAGTAGAGACCCTGCAGATTATGAAGGCTATTCTCGACCCAACGTATGGTTGGCAGAACCACCCAGCTGTAAACATGTGGCGTGAACACATCGTTGCTCTTATGGAATATCAAGCAGCCATCTGTGCTGAGTGGACCGGTCGTGGTTACAAAGACACTTGCCTAGAGAAGTCATTTGCACTTATCGAAGAGCAGAAGCCACACTACCGAGCTATTCGTCCTAGCTGGTTAGGTGACGAGCAAGTTCACCTCAGTCACCAAAGTAATCTGTTGCGTAAGTTTCCTGAACACTACGGACAATATTTTGAAAACATTCCTAATGACCTTGAATATGTATGGCCGGAGGTGGCATAATGAGTAATGCAACATGGGAGTGTCCAAATTGTAACGCAACTATACAAGCAATTGCTACAGTGGTAAGCCATATTTGCCCTAGCAATAACAACAACTTGACAATATGGGAAAAGGTGGAGAAGTAAATGATGAAATATGCATCGTTAGAAAACAGTACTGTTTCGTTGCTAGCTCACGAGCAAGACGAATGCCAGGATAAGAATGTTTGTTCTATACACAACAGAACCGATCATCACATGCGCAATTTCAAACAGTTCTACAGATTTGATCGTGGGATTATGGAGCGTATTTGCACGCACGGAATAGGTCACCCAGACCCAGATGATTACAAGATCTTTAAAGGCCTAGACAATGGAAAGCATGCTTGCGATGGCTGCTGCTTTAGATTTGCTACGGAAGAAGAATATAAACAATCTAACCAAAGGAACGACTAATGCGTTGTAAGTATTGTAAAAAGAAGATTAGGCAGACTGGTATAACAAAAATCTGGTACCATGTAAATCCAGCTGTTGTTCACTGCTATCCTAATTTTATAGCAAAACCAAAGAAGAAGCACTTGAAGAAGGTAACCAATGATTAATGCAATCAATAATAAAGTAATCATAAAGGTTGCAGACACGACTGAAACAACCGTTGGTGGGTTGATAATTCCCGACAGCGCAGCATCTTTGCCAGACATTGGTATTGTTGTAGCTGTTGGCCCAGGTCTTGTAGCTGATAACGGTACACTTATGCCAACCGGGATCTCAATCGGTGATAAGGTGTATTTTGAGCGTCGTGCAGCACAGCGCGTCGAGATCGAAGACGAAGAGTACTTGGTGTTCTTGTCTGATCACATTCTAGCTATTGTGGAAGACTAATGGAAGTAACAATTGAACTCAGTCAAAAATTAAGCAAAGCCTTGCAAGAGGTCGCTGCAAAAGATAAAATGACTGTAGAAGAATTTATCGTAAATGAATTGGAGTATTACTATGGCTAAAACCGATGCAATTGACAAGTTGATCAATGATCTCAATAAGTTCACACCGGAGGGATCGAACAAGCCGTTGGTACTCCGTGGTAACAACATTGAGAAAGTGAACGCTATCCCGTGTTTCACACCAGCTTTGGCATACCTGCTAGGTATCGGTGGATGGCCAGAGGGTAAGCTCATTGAAATCTTTGGTAAGGAACACTCAGGTAAGACTTCGTTTGCCATCATGGCATTGAAGGACTGCTACGAGTACTACAAGGGTGAGAAGATGGTAGCGGTCATTGACCTCGAGCACCGTTTTAACCCTGAGTGGGCAGAGAAGCTTGGTCTAAAGATCGACGAGAACCTTATCGTTGTACAACCACCAGACGCTGAGACTGGTACAGACATGATGGTCGCTCTTATCAAGAGTAATCAGGTTGGTGCTATTGTTTGGGACTCAGTCGGTGCTGCAGCTACCAAGCACAGCATGCAACAACTCACTGACAAAAACGACAAGATGGGTGGAAACGCTGCAGTTATGAAGCGCAACGTCCAGACCGTTGCTCCATTGGCTAACCTCTACGGTGTGACCGTGTTCTATCTGAACCAGCTCCGTGCTGACATGGATGGATACAACCGCCCTATGACTCCTGGTGGCCACGCAGTGAAGCACGCTATGTCTGTACGCATCTATTTGCGCCCTGGCAGTGACAAGTACTTCGACAAGATTAACGGTGAGAACACCCAGGTTGGTTTCCCAATCGTTATGAAGACTGTCAAGAATTCCTATGGCCCTCCATTCCGTGAAGGGTGGACTGACTTCTATAGCCAGCCATGCGTCTTCCTGGATCACCCAGGCATTGACACACAGCGTGACCTTGCTCGCATGGGTATTCTTTTGGGTGTGGCACAACGTGCTGGTGCATGGTTCTCTTGGCGAGACATCAAGGCACAGGGACGTGACTCGTTCTTTGAGCAGGTATGGAACAGCGGCATGAAGGATGAGTTCGAAGCTGAGATCATCGATGCTGTCAAGAAGGGTTCAGGAATGACTGAGGTTGAAGGCGATGAGTTCTTTGGCCGACCACTCACTGCTGACACTGAAGACTTGCACGATCCAGAGGTGTAATATGACTGATGAGAACCACGAAGAAGAATACGAAGGCGTAACGGTCAACGTAGAAACCAATGGTTGGCCAGAAGGTCTTATTGGTATCGTTGTAAAAGAACAAATCGTTTATGCCAATTATGGTGTGCTTAAGATCGTTGGTGACCCAATCTGGAAGTTCGGTGAAGAACATGACGTTTAAACATTTTTGTCACGAATGCAAGATTCAATTTGTTAAGGCTAAGGACTTTATCCTGCACCATAACGAATACCATATCCGTGAAGAACGACGTAAAGCTCAGGAAAGACACCCTAGCTGGCCACACTGATGACTGAATACGTACCAAAGAAATCAAAATGCGTAAACTGTTTTCGTTATCGTGGAGAACATGTCGAGATCTTGCAGGGAGCAAATGGTGAATGGGTTCACCCTTTCCGTGACTATGATGTAAAGTGTGATCCATTCGAATCATGGATTGCTTTACCAGAGGAAGACTAATGACTCTTCCATTAGATTATTATAAAAAAGTCCAGCAATGGGCACACAACTTATGGAAGGTAATATATGGCCCAGGCAACCCCGAAGAATGGTCAGACAATGACTGAGTTTGAAAAGGTCGTGCAAGAAATTATGGATATGCACACCAAGAAGCAGCAAGACTACGGTCGTCCTGAGCAGGGCGATCCGTTTGCTAACGTACGTGCTAGCGAAGACTTCGGTATCCCTGGTTGGATTGGCGCAGTAATCCGTGCGAATGATAAGGTTAGACGCTTGCAAAAGGCTGCTAAAGGTGGTAAGCTAGCCAACGAGTCAATCGAAGATTCGCTGCTTGACGCTGCTGTATACTTCATGATTGCTCTATGTTTGTTTAGAGAAAATGACGGAAAACAATGATGAACTATACCAATGAATACCTTTTGAAGGAAGCCAGTGAGAAGATGGATCTTCAAAATAAGCTAGATAGGATTCAGCACATTACTGAATTGACTGAGATTACTCCTGAGCTTCGATTCAATATGATTAGAGAAGTGCTTAACCCACGATGAAACGTAATCTTTGGGAAAAAGTAAAACGAGAAGGTGACTGCTGGGTATGGACAGGTACTGTAGCTAATCGTGGTTACGGTAGCATCCATCACAATGGTAGGAATGGCTATCTCCCTCACCGCTTATCGTGGGAGCTTCTTCGTGGACCTATCCCAGAGGGCCTGGTGCTTGACCATATGTGTCAGAATCGACGTTGTGTAAACCCACGTCACCTTGATCCAGTAACCAACCGAGTGAACATCTTGCGTGGCAAGAGTGTTGCTGCGCTTAACTTTATTAAAACTGAATGTGTCAACGGGCATGAGTTCAATCAAAAGAATACACGTATTCGTAAAGATGGTAGCCGAATTTGTAAGACATGCGAACGTGAACGTTTGCGTAAATTCCGAGAGAATCAGAAGTTAAAGAAACATCAATGACAACTGAAAGTTATTGGCGCCATGAGCACGCTAAATTACAAGAAGAACTGCGTGAAGTTTACCAGCAAGTAAACTATTACGTTATAGAGAATACTAAGCTTCGTGAAGAAAACGAACGACTAAGATCTGAACAAGGAGAAAAATAATGAACATTGGTGACCGTGTAGCACACGTTAATTTGATGGGTACTATTGTTGGTGTGGCTAACAATGGTCAGCCTATTGTAGAATGGTTCGATGGTGAATTCACATCAGAAGACCCGATCACACTGCTGGTGGTAGAGTTGCCAGAAGAGCTTAACCCCGAGAACGAGAAGGAAGATGGCGAAGCTCCAACAGAAGTTTAGTCAACGCCAAGAGCGTGAACTAGAAGAGCAGTGGCCGTTAGCTAAACGAACCATTGGTTCTGGTGCTAAGTGGCAAAAGGGTGACCTTCAGACACAAGAAGAGCAGAACATTGAGTTCGTGATCGAAGCTAAAGCTACACAAGCTAATTCTTTTAGTATCACTAAGACTATTTGGAACACGGTCAAGAGCCACGCACAGAATAAGAGCTGGCTTGCTCGACCTATCTTGGCTGTACGTCTATATGGGCCTACAATCG
>Ga0208380_1000352_pt1 | contig 12763 bp, 11 predicted proteins | sample CryBogCBE27Jun07_FD_184570 | JGI IMG/M metagenome (GOLD analysis project Ga0208380, IMG submission 184570) | Freshwater microbial communities from Crystal Bog, Wisconsin, USA - CBE27Jun07 (SPAdes) | ecosystem: Environmental > Aquatic > Freshwater > Lake | place: Crystal Bog, Wisconsin, USA... | reverse complement strand
CGCTATGGGAGGCACTTCAGGCACAAGAGAGGCGAGGAAGAATGTCGCGCTAGCCAGCAGAGTGAATGAACTGTGTGATCCAGTTGCGTGCATCAGTTTGTGGGAGCAGTTAGGTCAGGTGCAGGAGGCTCAACTGGCGTATTGCCTGTTGTATCAGGAACTGTTGCGGTCGTGTCAGGAACTGTTGCTGGAGCATCAGGTGCAGTAGTGGTTGTGTCTGGCGCAGGAGGCTCAACTGGCGCAGTATTGGCCCCATCAACCGTTGTGGTTGCTGGAGAGGTTACAAACCAGCGAGGGGCTAGAAGATCAGTCAAGAATGAAGCTGGGTCTGAACCAAGGACTTCCTTAACGCGAGCGTCCGTATCAGAATCAGTCCATTGACCAGCCGCATCATATGCCGCCCCCTGCCAAAGCACAATCTGGCGATTAACCCCTTTAATCACCGCAGAAGCAACCTTGCGAGCGTCATCATAAAACACGCTATAGTCAATCGCGGAGAACACAATCGGGTCAAACGTCTTCACAGTTCCATCTGCTTTTGTAATGGATGGAGGAGTAACGGTAATTGGAGCGGTAAGTTGATACATATTGGAGATATAACTGGTTATACTTTAACAGGGAAGGGCATTTTAAGCAGGGCAGAAAGTCCAAAAGGCTTCTGTCCAGCCACAATGTAATTAATTGGGAACGGCAATGCAAGCAACATAAGCCCTGTAATGACTGTTCCTCCGTATCCAATGTAGGTAATGGTTCCTATAACCGTTCCTCCAAGTGGCTTGGTTACTGGATAATAAACCGTTGCGTTTCCACGAATTACCCCCAAATTCTGCGAAGACTCCTTGAATACTGCGCTTCCATAAACAATTTGAGATGATTGATTAATGGAAGAATCTCTAAATTGGGCATTAGCCGCATATGAATTTGTTCCTACTGTTCCATAATTAGAAGAACCATCATGAAATGAAGCAGTTCCAGTTAGCGTACACGCAGATCCCGCGTTAACTGAATTTGAATAAAATTGAGTGGCTCCTTGAACCGTTCCATTATTTACAGAGTTGTCCCAAAAAGTTGCTCCAGAAGAACCAATAATTGTTCCATTGTTTGAACAGGGGCCGCGAAACACAGCACCAGAAGAAGTCTTTAATGAAATTCCAAGATCAGAATTGATAACATACGCATAACTGCAACCAGTAGATGAAGCGTTGTTGTTGCTATCTGATGTAAGCACCCAACCTCCACTTGTGTTGGGATTAAGGTTATTGATGATAATTGTTTCAGATGCGTATGGGAGTCTTCCTAATCCAGATCCAGACGAGTTTCTCCAGTTGTCAGAATTGCTATAATCTCCGTCAAGTCCCTCTCCCGTGTATTGAGGGCCATACCCGATATAAAGAGGGAAAAATGCCGAAGTGTTATTATCGTCTCCGTAATCATCTCTAAAAGAGCAAGGCATATACAAATTTGGGTTAGGCGAATGAATATAAGCCTGTCCGTTATTGACCCCATTACATATTGAATTATCGTAATAATGATAAGTTGCATTTCCAACTCCAGCCTGTACCGCATTATTTCCATTTGGCCCAACGCTACTGTAGTCGTGATAGGTGAATGCCCCAGTACCAATTTGATACAAAAATGTATTGTTTACTGAAGTGTCGTAAAAATCAACATTTCCAGAAACAGCGAAAGCCCAAGTGTTTGGATCTAATGCGTTGTTAAATGAGCCTACAAAGCTGGCGTAAGAACAAGAAAGCACATCAGGATCAGCCGAATTATAATAAAGATTTCCCGTCCCATAATTCCCGCTGAAATAGAGGTTATCAGCCAAAACAGGAACTCTTCCAGCAGCAGTTCCAGTAAAAGAACCAGTAAACCAATTTGCGGGATTTCCCGCATCATTATCTTGGCTTACCGAATCGTTAAAATAAAGATTCGCCATAAGTTGTCCTAGCTACGGACAACTGAAGTCAGATTGCCGCTACCGTCGTAAGAGAGGGTGAGGGTGAGGACTGTGGTTGAACCTATCTTGTAGACCACCGTGCCGGGGTTTGCCCCAGAATAATTGGAGAGATCAATCTCCGTCCAAGCGGGGTTGATGCCGCTAACACTCTCAAGGATCTTGCACTGCGTGATAAGCTCCCCATCGTTGGGGTTTGCAGCCTTGGGGTAATAGATGTCGTATCCAGCCATAAATTATTCCTCCTGGTATTGATCGCCCGTGTCTTCCATCTCTTCATTCCCGCCCTTGTCTTCCATAGCGGAAAGCTGCTCCTTCACGGCCTGTTTAGCTCCCTTGGGCTTTTCATCCTTAACCTCTCGATTGAGGATAGGAGTCTTGTCCTGACCCACAGAGAGGAGCATCATGTCCTTGCCATCAAACTTAAAGGTAGCCATGTCGGAGAACTCTACTCCCTCTTTGGAGCCGGAGGGAGGATTGTAATCCTTGGGGATGGTAAAAAGAAGAGCCATAATGGTGATTTGTAAGGGGTTATTTGTAGGGGGTCAAGCGGAAAGAACTACGGAGATAGTAGTGCCTATGGTGGAGGTATTGAGGGGCGTAGTAACAGTGGCCCCAATGGTGGAGGTATTGAGGGGCGTAGTAACAGTGGCCCCAATGGTGGAGGTGTTTAACACAACCCCAGGTATAAAATTGTACCCATAGTAGTAAATCGTTCCCAACACTGTTGCGGAAAATGGATATGGATATGGCGTATAAACGTATGCGTTTCCATCAATGGTTCCAGAAGACGATTGAGTTGAATGGAAATACCCGTTTGATTGTATAACTCCGGTATTATAGGAAGCTCCGTTAAAAGTGGCATTTCCAACTACAATTCCAGAACTGATAGACGATTCAGAAAATGTTCCAACTCCAGATATTGTGCCTTGATTTTGAGAAGTTCCAGAAAATGTTGCAACTCCAGTTACAGTTCCAGAACTTACAGATGATCCAGAAAAAGATCCAGATCCATTTATCGTTCCATTATTTTGAGTTGTTCCAACAAATGATGCTGAACCATTTACGGTTCCATTACATACTCTTGATCCTTGAAATGAAGCAGATCCAGTAACCGTTCCATCAGCCGCAAGGCTAGTAGATGAAAATATCCAGCTTGTGATAGGAGTAGAATGTGGATAAACTGTAGTTTGACCAATAACTATTCCACTAGCGTATCCAGTAGTGTCCGTTGCAGTAGATCCAGACGAACTTCCGTTAAAAAGAATAACTGAATTTGAAATTCCTTTATTTACTGTGCTGTTGAAATAATATGAAGTCCCAGTAACAACCGCTCCAACTGCATTGTATGAGCTATTACTGAATATTGCAGAATCAACCGTGCTTGCGTTATATGAATTATTATTAAAGGCCGTTCCTCCAGTTACTGTTGAATTGTTAACTGAAGAATCATTAAAAGTTGCTCCACCAGTTATAGATGCACCGTTAGATGAAGAATTGTAAAATGTAAGTGGTATGTTTGTGCTTGCTTGGTTAACGGCATTATATCCAAATCCCAAACTTGAAATTCCAGTTAAGCTAGGCAAGGTAGATGTTGTTAACCCTAAAATAATATTGGGAGATCCCCCGATTGTGTATGGAGTGTCATGGTCTACGCTAGATTCCCAGACAGAAGAACTATGTCCACCACCCCAATAAACCCAGTTTGCCCAGTTATTGTAATCATCATCTCCAGAGAAATTAAACCAATACCAATAAGATGAATCTTGCTTAAATGGATAAGACCCTGCAAGAATCACCCCTCCAAGCGAAGTTCCTCCATTAACTCCACCAATGTAAGCTGGATAGTTAAATATTGTTGTTCCAGATACAGTACCGTTGTTATTTATTGAATAATCGTTAAACGTAGCTGACCCATTAACATTGAATCCATTTGCTGAATATCCATTAAAAACAGCATCTCCGTTGATTATATTGTTATTAAATGAATAATCATTAAACGTGGCATTGTTGTCAATCGTTCCTACGTTAATTGTATATTCATGGAATGTTGCCATTCCAGAGTTGTTAACTTCTATGTTTATGACAACAGAATTTCCATCAATATCATTATTTCCCCACAAATCAAGCGTGTTGCAGACTGCTGTAGATCCAGTATTGGTTAAGATTGATAGGTGTTGCCAATCAGTATTCCCAGAATACCCAATCACCACATTATCAGAAGCCGTGGGGATTCTATTGGCATGACCAGTAGGAACCCCCCCGCTATACGCTCCCGTGTACCAATTAGCTGAATTATGCCAATCCCCAACTCCCGTGGAGTCGTAGAAGTATAGCGTAGCCATTTTAGCTCAACGTGGATTGAGCAGGGGAAATAAACACATCACCCTGGATCAGTCGATAGAACTTGCCTGTGCTTAACTTCACAATCAAATCCCACTTTGCCGCTCCGGTAATGGATGCCGCAGCAGTGGTGGCTCCAGTAAGAGAAAGCGTGATCACTCCGGCAGAAGCATTGATTGACGTGGTAAATGATTCAATCAAAGTGCCAGTTGGGGATTTAATAACTGAAGCTGCCGTGGCCCCTGTAAGGTCAAACACTCCTCCCGAAGTATTGCTCACATTCACCACCACAGAGTAATCAGTTCCCTGTTCAATATAAAGGTTTTGGGTGATAGCAGACATACGCAATCAAAGTAAAAGGCTAGGAGCTAGATGGGTCAAGGGCAAAAGAAAAGGGCCACCAGATTTCTCTGATGGCCCCTTCTTGATTAACTACCGATTAGGAGTAGTAGCAACCGACGAAGCTAACGTCGTATGGGCAACGCTTGTGGATAATAGCGCGACCAAGGTACGGAGCAATCGGGCGGCTTCCGCTCTGGAAGATTCCGAGCCAACGACCGATCTTACCCAGCGGGTTATTCACGGCATCCCTAATATTCAGCCAGAAGAACTGACCGGAATAGTAGTACGGATAATCGTCAAACGGCGCACCGGGGATGTTTGGCCCAACTTGCTGAACGCTCTCCTCGTACACGTCCGGGTGGAACACATACGAAACCTCGTAAGGAGCAACGTTGTAGGCAGGGTTGATCTCCCAGCTATATCCATTGTTCGTGGACTGCTGGATGTAAGGATAAACCTGTACCCACTGGTTGTTGCTGAACACGAAGCGAGGAAGCTCCAGATCAATCAGGTGGTAGTAACCCTGGAAGGAACGCTCCACACCAAGAGGTGCAATGAGTTCCGAAGGGGTGGCATAGCGGATATCCTGACGGAGATCAGCATTGTTGCGGAGCAGATCACGGCTCGTTTCGGGCGAGGTGATCAGACCAAGCACGGGAACACCGTTCTCCTTACCGAGGGCATTGTGACCAGCACCGTCACGGATAAGCTGAACACGCAGGACATCAAGGAAGTCCTGTGAGAGCTTTGCCGTAGGAGCGGGGATCGCATTGCCAGTGACGCTGTTGTAAAGCGCATTGGGAACAGTGGTTCCGTTGATGGTAGCGGACTGATAAACAGTCTGGGTCACATCTCCGGCAACCGACTTTCCAACGATACGCAGATACTCTGCACGGCGACGATTGTCCAGAACCGTCTTGGTCAACTGGGTAAGCTGATCAACGGTCTTTCCAACCTGGGCCTCGATTTGGAACGCAGTCTTCAGATCGTCCAAGCAGATACAAGGAGTCTGATAAGCCTGAGTCTGAAGCTGCCAAGTACGGAGCGTCTGACCAAAATTGAGACTGTTAGGAGTAGGATTGCAACCCGCAACGTTGTTGGGGGAGCCAAGTCCAGACGAGGTGGAAACGTTAGCCCAGGTGTTTTCAAAGTTACCGGAAAGCACACGCTCAACCGTGACTTCAGTCAGGGTTGTGCCCATACCAAGGGGGAACTTGCCAACACGCACCAGACGACCCCAAGGGCCATCCACGGAATAACGCTCGTAAATGTCAACGTTGAAACGGGAAGTTTCCCGCTCAAAGATGTCATTCACTGTAGAGCATGAAATAGTAGCAGACATGATTATTAAAGAGTAATGTGGTTTGTTTTAATAAGAGTTTTCTTATTAAAGTTTGTTTTTGAATCAAGCGTGATGCCCGATTCTGTTTTTTCTGGTAGGCGATTTCCAGTTACAGCCAGTTTATTTTATTGGGGAGCGACCCCCTTCTCATCGTTAAATGAGATACAGCAATTCTTGGATTAGCAAATTTTTGCTACTTTTGTCAATAGGTTTTGCGAATAGCCGCAATAATTTATTTATTTAACGATCTTTTTGCAATCAACTCACGAATTTTCTCAATGTTCTCCGTGGTGATCTGTTTGGCAGATAGCTGGATAATCACCCAACCGCAAAAGATAGCTTCATTGCCCTTTTCATAGTCTCCGACGATTCCGTATCCTCTGGCATGACGGCCTCCGCTAAACACGCCTCCCTGCAACTCAATCCCCACCTTGGTTTCAAGATGGGCAAAGTCCAACCTCCACTTCCTGACCGGATGAAACCTATGCTCCTCTACAAGACTTCCCCCTTTAAGCGTTGACCAAAGAAGGGCGAACTTTCTTTCCAGCACGCTTGACTTTCGAGGCTTTTGCGAATCCTGCTTTGACGAGGCTTTCTTTGACGTGCTTTCTGTTCCACCCGCCGAGTTTGTGGTGGAAGGCAAGGACGTTGATTGCGTTGTCAATGGCTCCAAGTTGAGTTTCTTTCGTCCCTGCCAAGGGAGCTTCTTGTTGTATTTCGGTTGTTTTTTCATCAATAGGAGCTGGCTCGTCGTGATTAAATGAGGAGGTAGTTATCGCATCACCCCCCGTCGCAGGATCTCCCTGCACACTACTCGACGGGCCAGCAAGCCCATCGTTTAAAAGAACTCCCTTCTTATCGGGATGGTAAATAACTGCCCCCGGCCTCACAAAGGAAGGCTCCACGTTATTCTTGCGCCACTCATGGGATCGGTCACTGGTTCCCCTCCAATCATGCTGGATCAGGGTAGTCCGGTGCATCTTGGGAACTATATCGGAAGCAGCAAAGATGTCCCAGGCATATTCCTCTTCCTTGGTATGCCCATCGGCAAACTTGATGTTGGACACGCAGTTGAACACACGGGATGCAGTCTGGGAAAGATTCCAATCATACACGCCAATTCCGCTCATGTGGTCAATCCCTCCAGGGATATCGGCAGAGGATAGATCCACAAAGTCTCCCATGAATGGACGTTGGCACTGACGATATTCTGCCTCAATCTGGTCAATCCATCCCTCGCAAAGAGGAATGGCATCAGGCTCCATAAAGAGGAATGATTGCCTGGTGACGAGCGTTGAATGCCAAGCAATGTTCTGGAATGCCCTGTTGCAACTCACGGGCCAACCCTGTTCGGAGTGATTGGCTGGAACGATATGGACTTTCCTAAAGCAGTTCTCTAGGGGAAGAAGGATACCGTCAGTGGTCACTCCCCTGACCGGAGATAGGATGATCTCATGGTTCATGTATGGGCCAAGCTGCTTGACTTGATTCGCCCATCTCCGCATGAGCGTAAGATCCCCATTGTGGTATGCAATTGCTACTATCATTTCAGTAGGTCTGGTTTACATTCCGACAAGATGGATGTCAAGTAGGATAACTCCAAGATCCTCCGGCATTCATCTGAACTTGGGATATTGAAATGCTGGCAGTGCCTCCATTGACTTGTATAAGCTCTCCATATCCCAACACTTGAAATGTGCAGCTAGGTAATCCATCTATGATGAAGTTTATGTTTTTTTGAATTAGGCTTGGGTTTCCTGATAATTGGATGTTGATATATTCTTGAGTAAATCCAGATGACCACTGAAATTGAACTTCAGCCCGTGGATATGGAGGGGTGTTTGGTAATGCCACCATGTGAACCGACACATCCGAACCGCAAGCTGGATAATATAACCCATTGTAAATTATGCCATAACAAGATAAACCAAAATTAACACTAAATCTGTTTGGATCTCCTGGAATATATCGTAAAGTTACATTACTTCCACAAACCAAATCATGGTAAGTGGAAACTGCCGGAGTGTAGGTTCCGGCAATAACCGTGTTGATTGGGGAAATTGAATCACTGCTTGATCCTGCAACTACGGATGCCGATATGTCTGATTGAAGGGCAAATGTGTTCCAGTTGCGCCTCCAATAAAACCTCATCAGGTCATCCAACACAAATCCAAAGGGATATCCGGATCCCGGCCCCACAAGGGTTCCATCATTAGTGGGAACAAAACATCCGGGGAAAAGCCCCAAAACATTAAATGACATAATCAGTAAGGTAGCCCTGCGGCATACACATCAATCTGTTTTGCCACTCCATTCACGCAAACTTGCAAAGTGACTGTTTGCCCCAGTGATTGAGTAGGAGGATTAGGAGATGGATACACCCCTTTGTAAGAAACTCCCCCTGCAGCAATTTGCCCATTGAAATTATACGACACGCCTCCAGATAAACCGGAGTCATTAACAACGGGTCGATTTGGTTGATAAAATTCCATTATACTAATTTAACGTAAACTATTTTTTGTTCCCAGATTCCAGCTTTCCAATATGTAGATTCCCAAGAAATCGGAACATAGGGGCCAGCCCCAATATAATCATACATAGTTCCACTGTAAGTTCCAGCTATTAAATCAAGATAGTCGGAGGCACTATATGGAGTAGTAGCTGTAAAAACAATGTTTTCACACCCAACAAGAGTTGATCCACAATAATAGCAAAGATCGTTTGTATGGCTTATTGAGTTATTCAAAACGCCACCTAAATCAAAATTAACAAACAACCCAGTATATGCCATTTGTTGCAATACCGGAGCAAATAAATGATCATCTCCAGGCGTAGATGGAGCTCCATAAGTATAACTTGTTACTGTCTTAAATGTGGTTTGTCTGCTTTGAGATGCCCTTGTAACAGGACGAACAATCACTCTAAGATTGTTATCTGTAGTACAAGTAAGATTGTAAGATTCAATGTGTAGGTCAGTTACTAATGTGGGGCTTGAATATGTGCCTGTCTTGTATTCAGTGCGTCCAGGCGGCAATGCGGCAACCGACACAATCGTGCGTTTGGTCTTGCTGGCATCAATAGGTTCATCCCTTGCTGACAATAGATATCCATTTGCTCCCCCTCCGTATCCAGAAGACGCATCAGTGAGGGCAGCAGTTCCCGCTGGCACAATCAACTCCCTGTGAAACAGATTCAATTGGGAGAAATCATCGTACAGGTTCCCGTCCAACTCATATGGGCCAGTAGTGTAGATGGTTGTCAGATTGGACTTTGCCGCACTGACGTGTTCCACAGTAGACTCCAACACGCTTCCATCTGCCGTGTCTAGCGAAAGGGGATTGGGGTTGGTCTTGGCAGTGACCAGTTGATCATTCTTCTGAATGATGCCCATGAGTCCCGGCTTGTTCTCATTGGTAATAAGCACCGCCCCAGGGATAGGCTCGTAGATCCTTCTTACCGCCACATACCTAGATCGCAAGGGATTGTCCTCTGGCAATGGCGACATCTCCTGCTCACTAATCACCGTTGGGTTGATAAACAAACTGCCAGTAGGCACAGAAGCCCCTGCTGGTGCAGTGAAGTAAAGTCTGGTGGAGGTAGGTGGAGGAGTGGCTAGAAGCGTGAATGAGCCAAGCAAACTATTGGTTTGAGCCGTGGTGCTATAGATCGTGATAGCTGATCCAATTGTCAGATTGAATCCAGTTCCACTTACCGTGGCAATGTGAGTGGTATTGTTGACCGCAAGGGTGATGGGTTGCCCTGCTCCAAACACGGGGTCTTTAGTTCCAATATCCGCAGGAGCATACTGACTCCTTGGAACAATGTAATCACGGATGTATTCGGGGAAGTTGGGATCTCCGGCATCATACTTGATCCCGTAATTCCAAGGGTCTTGGGAGGCCAATGAACGATCATTTGCCCAGAACCTATAGATAAATTCACCGTCCGGAGTGGGCTTTTCCGCTACGAGATAGAGGGTGGAGGGCCACTTGTTTGCATCCCTTCCGGTGTAAATGACCGTGCCATCCAGAGGTTGCGGGTTGAAGTTGCCCTTCTCAATACTTACCCGCTCCACCAATACGATATGACCCTGATCAGAAAGCCCCCAGCCACCTTTCTTGTCCGTGTAGGATGGTACTACGGGTGTAGGGTACTGCGCCACTCCCTGCTCAAGAGGAGGGTGTGGGAAGGGAGGTTGCTTGGGTTGAGAGGATTTTGCCATTACTGGGATAAAAGTTGATTGAATCTTTGAGCAATCAAGCTCCTTTCTTCAAGGGCTTTATTATATTGATTCTTTTGATCATCATTCAAGGATGAAATAAATGCCCTTTCCATTGCTTGACTTCCGGTGAAGGGCTTCCTCACGTTAAGTGACTTGGCAAAGTCTTGAGGAGTTTTGCCTTTTTCATTGATCAACCGAATCAACTCCCTCTTTGCAAAGTCAATGTTGTTTGCAAGAAGGGCAGACTTGATCTGCTTGTAATCGCTTTCGGCAAGCGTGGCCTCTTCCCGCTTCTTCACCATTGCTTGAATGCGTGGATCTTGCTGTGACTTCAACCACTTGTTTGCGGTGTCATACACATCAGTCTGACTCATGTGTTGGTAGTTGCTCAATCCAAGGGATGAAAGGATCTGGCTTCCAGTAGTGGAGGATGGTTGAGCTTGAGCGGGGATAGGAACAAACCAAGACAGGAAGTCTTCCGCTTGATCTATTGCATTGCGCTTGATGCCCTGGGCATTCCTTCCCGTCAAAAACTCCACTCCGGTGCGCCCGAATGGGGAGAGACGATTCATGAAGAATGTGTTGGGCTTGTCAACCAACTCACTCACATCCCCCAGCACTGTTCTCAAACGATACTCTCGTCCCTCATGGAAGATGCTGAAAGGCTTGTCGTAGTGGGGATCTCCATCAAGGGCTTGGTTCAATACCCTTCCAGCCACATACAAACTCACTCCCATCAAAGCAAGTGCCGCCCTTTGCTCTGCTCCATATGGCTTTAATGCTTGTCCAACAAACTTGGATCGAGCCTCAAGGAAGTCAGGTGCAAGCATGAACAGACGCATTGTGTCCTGCACAGTTTGATTCCTAGCCATCATCTTGTAGTTGAGTTCTCCAAAAGCAGCATTGGCCTGATCAGCAGTAAGCTCGTAAATCTGATCCTCCGTGAGTTTGCTTCCATACCTTGCCTTGTTGCGCTCAAGTGCATGGGTAGCCATGTTCATCTTGAGTTTGGGGATGTAGTCCTTGAACAGGAAGTCATTGAACCAGTTCTGCATCTTGCCAATCACCGGGATCTTCCCTACCAATCCCCCTCCTGCTAGTCCTTCAGAGAAAAGCTCCTGCGAGTGATAATCAGCAATCTGCAATCCATGAGAAACAAGCCCTGCCTGATTCTTGTCCTTTAGGTTAATATCCTCCAGATTGGCAGGATTGATGCGGTGGAATAGAGAGTGAAGCCCCTCCTGATCCAAGTGGAACAATGAAAGCGATAGCTTGGTCTGCTTGAGGATGGATGAAAACTTCAGCAATCCTTCCACTGCCTGACTCACCACAGGAATGCGGTTAGCCTTAAACCAAGACTTTGAGGTAAGGTTCTTGATGTCATTTGCAATGTCAGGATGAACCATCATGTCGGATTCCATCAGCACTGGCTTGCCATCTGGCCCTTCCATAGTCCACTTCCATCCCTTGAATGCCGGATGATTGATGCTCACATATGGGCGACCATCTTCCGTGACTGCTCCTTCTGGTCGAGCTTGTGGCTTGATAAGGTAGGCATCGGGAGGTGCGCCTTCCTCTCCAACTGGTTGAGCATACCCGGAAAGCTGAACAAGGGGCTTCCCATCTTCAGCCTTGCCTTCAGTCATGCTCTTCACAAATGCCCTGACTGCTTCAGTTTTGCGGAAAGACAGATCGTATGCCGCAATGAGAGATGCCACATCCTTGCTTGCTGGCTCGTATCCTGCTTGCTCTCCCTCAAAGTAAGAATCAAAAACCCTCTTCTTTGCAAACTGAAAATTCTTGTTTAACTTCCCGCCCTGCAAGGAAGCTTGTAGCTTTTGCGTCACAGGGTTTTCTTTCTTCCATACCTGGGTGATGTAGTTCTCAATCCCGTGATTGAGCATACCGGAATTGATTCCCTCTTCCAGCATCCCTTCCAAATACTTGCTGATATCCTTTGCATGGGTTTTTTCAGCATCAGTGAGGGTGAGGGCAGCTTCATATCCCTTCTTATACTTTGGCTTGCTGGCATTCGCCCTCTCACGGAGCAATGCTTCATCTCCCCCGGCTTGAATCCAGTTGGTGATGGCCTCCCTCCTTAACTCATCAGGAATTGCCTTCTTGAGTTCCATCACTGCCTTTCTAACCTTGAGCGAGGTGGAATTGTCGGCAAAGCTCCATTGACCCAAGGCATTCTTAAAGTCAGTCCACTTTGGTCGATTGAGATAGGCATTCTTCATTGCCTCAAACGCACCCTTCACGCTACCAACCCCCTTGGTAACGGCATCCTTTGCGGCAGTGGCTTCCTTGGCAATCTTTTCAGCTTCCTTGGCAAGATCCAACACGCTTGCTCCTGGCTTGGAGTCGGCTTTGGTCTTGATGTCCTCTGTGAGTTTTTCCAGAGGGTCTTTCTTTGCTTCTGGTGGTTTCTCCTCAATCGGAGGTTTCTCTTCTATAGGAGGCTTCTCTTCTGGTTCTGGATAGGCATCCAGTTTTGTTTCATTGCTGTGAAGGTAATAACCTCCCTCTGGATGTTTAAATGTAGGCTCATCAACTA
>Ga0208380_1000350_pt1 | contig 12793 bp, 10 predicted proteins | sample CryBogCBE27Jun07_FD_184570 | JGI IMG/M metagenome (GOLD analysis project Ga0208380, IMG submission 184570) | Freshwater microbial communities from Crystal Bog, Wisconsin, USA - CBE27Jun07 (SPAdes) | ecosystem: Environmental > Aquatic > Freshwater > Lake | place: Crystal Bog, Wisconsin, USA... | reverse complement strand
GTAGTAAAGATACTGGAGTGCTAATTCTGGTGTGATCAGGAAGAAGGAGATCTAAAAATGTTAAAGATTCGTCTAATGTAAAACCGATGCCGTCAGTAAAATAGTAAAGGTCTGAGGTTGGGTCTGGTTCTCCAATAGGTGTTTGTTCTTTGCTTGTGAATACTCTAGGCAATGAACGGATCAGTGAGTCTGTACTTCCATGAGATGATGGAACGACGTCGTATACAGCACCAGCAGGTACCCAGACATTGTCAGATGTAAATAAAAACATCGCATAATAAATTGGTTTACCAGGAACAATAGGGATGCCAGCAGTGTCTTCAATCCCTCCACCATCGTTAAAAGATGTTTTTGTTACTGAAGAAGATACTTGTTCCCAAACAATTACGCCGTCTTCTGCAGTTTCAGGAAGACTATTTTGGTTTCTAACAAGGCGAATAGCGCTGTATGTACCCGATGGAGGTTGCCAGTTTACGTACACCTCAGTTGGGTACACCACCGTAATATACATTGGTGATACGGAATTAGGTATCTGGTTAGTTTGACCATAGATACTTTCTCCATATACCGCTACGCCATAATTAGCCACAAATTATTCCTTATGCTCCGATGAGTAGAAGTGGGTTAATCGTTGCTTCAGGAGTTGACCACGAAGCAGATGTTCCATTTGTTGTTAAATAATTTCCAGCCTGACCTGATTGGTTAGGAAGGGCGTTAATTGTTGACCATGCGTAATCATAGTCTGTACCTGAAGATTTAGTAAGAACTTGCCCTGTAGTTCCACCCGCTGGTGTACCAGTAAGTAGGGCTTCATTGATACCGTACTCAATGTTGGCAAGACGAGCCTTTAAAGTTGGCCAGTTTGTGGTTGTCTTGTCAAAGACCCCAATCCAACCAGAACCAGTAGCAATGTTTGTACCAAGGTTAGACTCAACAGCGCTTACTTCACTTTGAAGATCATTAACATCAGCGGCTTGAACTGTTGTAATGAAGTTCAATTTAGTGCTGAAGTCATTCTTCACGTTACTTGGGTAGTACGCAGTCATGAATCTTCCTTTCCTATCTTAGAATTGTATTTTCTCGTCTTTATCTTTTGTTTACTGCATGAACCTTAAGGATATTATCCTCCCATTATTAAGAATAACCCTGAAAAAAGATTTCCAACATCTACAGAGGATGTCCCACTTGACCCCTGTATACCCTGAGTTCCCACACCTATAGCGCCTTGCAATCCTTGAACTCCCTGCACCCCTTGAGTTCCTTGGATAGAGTTTCCCTGGGTTCCTTGAACGCCTTGCGTGCCTTGAGAACCAGTAGTTCCTAGAGTTCCCTGTAAACCAGTATTTCCAACACTTCCTTGTGTTCCCTGAGAACCCTGTGTTCCTGCTCCAGTTAATCCTTGAGTGCCCTGTGTACCTTGTTGGCCTTGAACGCCATCTGTACCTTGAGTGCCCTGTGCTCCTTGAGTTCCCTGAATTCCTTGGGTACCTGTAATACCTGTTGCACCTACAGCACCTTGTAACCCTTGACTTCCCTGTGTTCCTACAGAACCCTGTGTTCCATAAAAACCTTGAGTGCCTTGAACTCCCTGCGATCCTTGATAGCCTTGCAATCCATAAGGTCCTTGAGTTCCAAGAGCACCCTGTAAACCTTGAAGTCCTTGAGATCCCTGCGTTCCAGATCCCATTGCACCTTGAGTACCGATAGTTCCCTGGGTACCTTGAACACCTTGAGTCCCAGAGCCTAAAGATCCTTGTAATCCTTGTGTTCCTGACGAACCTTGAGAGCCATAACTTCCCTGTACACCTTGAATTCCATGTCCAGCAATAATTCCCTGAACAGTATTTTGTAAAGAGTACAAAGTTGTTTGTAAAGAATACTCTTTTTGTGCAAGAGCAATTAATGTTGCTGTTACATCTACTTCTTGAGTTCCGTCATTTTTTGTTACAAGAATAATCTCATTGTTTATATTGTTAAGGTTTGTAGCATTTGATAACGCTTTTAAATACAACTTTTTATTTTTGCCTTGGTTTGTTCCAAAACTACCAAGCCAAATAGGATATTCAGGATCTCCACCAATGTAAGCAACCCACACTCCCTGCCCAATGGCTGGTACATCAAGAGAGGTGCTAGAAGGATCGATGGGCCAAGCCCAGTCAGTTACCTCTGACCCTGTGGTTTGTGGAATTGACAGACGAAGTCTACGTTGATTTTGTGGGTCGTTGTTATCTTGAACAACTCCTCTATAGATTCCGTAATGTCTTTTAATATCATCCACTACATCGTTCCAATATTGATGTTGCTTACTTGGAATCTAAAGATTTCGTTTGCTGATCCTATCAAGGTTGAGTAAGCAGTAAATGCTCCAGTACCTGTAGCAGTACCGCTTGACTGTGTACTAGCGACAGTAAAGTGCGTAGAATCAGCAACTGTTGCAACAGTTGCAGAAGTCATATTATATCCGCTAGGACTGAACCCAGTAACTGTAACAGTTGATCCAACACTTAACCCATGAGGAGCGCTAGTTGTGTATGTAATTACTGTTCCCGAAGCAGCAGCAGAGGTGATAGGTACACCATAACGGTACAACCCAGTTACCCGTGCAGTTTTAACACCATTTAAGCCATTGACTACTGCCTCAATATCTTGAGGATAAATAGTTTGATTAAATGACACTGCGTTATAACCGTATGCAATTGATAGAGTTGACAAAATCAAGTTTGTTATGTCTGACTGTTTGTATTTAGGATTAAGAGCGTAAGTTAATGAAAGAACGGCATCTACATATGTAGGTGGTTGAACGCTAAGAGAACTTCCAATTAAAAGTTTGTCTGACATAAATGAAGATACATTGTTAGATAATGTCGTGTATTCTACAGACGGAGAACCATCCGCGTTTAATCCAGGCTGTAAATCTGTTGTACCTGGGTTTCTAGTTGGCGCAATGTACAGGGTTACAGAAGACCAAACAGCAGCAGTTGCTTGTGCTTTTCCTACATTGTTTACACTTAATGCAAGATCAGAAAAGTCTTTTAATGTTACTGCCCTATTTGAAGCACGCAAAGATGCTGGAGCAGAAATTCTAATTTGGTCTGTGCTTTCAGGGTTTGATCCAGCAATTGCAGCAGTTTGGTTTGTAACAGTTATTGTTCCTTTAAGAGCAGTAACTTGAGAATCTGTTAATCCTGGAACGTAACTGATATTTGTAGCAATATTAGAGCCAATGTTTCCAACATCTCCACCACCAACTGTATAAATCGCTCTGATTTGTGAGTATGGAACAGGAATTGCACCAGCAACACCATCACCAAAATTAATAAACATGTTATCGTTTTGATCAAAGGATGTTGTGTAGACTAAATCTGAAGGACCGTAATCAGTAATATGTTGAACCTGATTCCACTGCGAATACACATCACCGTCTTGAATGTAAATAGATACCGTTCCGTCTACTACTGGAGAATGAAACAGTGTGTATGATTGATTTGGAGAACCATCTGATGTTCCGATAAGTTCACCGTACGTAGGAATTGCTGTAGGGGAAACTAGTGTAACTAATTGACCTTCTGTAGCAAGAACTGTATTTGAAGTTCCACTGGCAACAGTTAAATCGGAATTAGTTGTAAAATAAATAGTTTGAACAACATCTCCTGTAGTAACTTGACCTGAAACAACTGTTCCTGCTGGAATCGTTTGATCTGTTGAACCTGAGTTATTGAACGTTAAAACTCCATATGCCTGTCTATATCCTGCTGGTGTATACCCAAAAGTTTGAGCAATATTAAGAACACTATTACGCTGAGTAGCAGTGTAGATAGAATTTTCATTTGCGTTTCTATCGATGTAATAAGAGATAAGGTCACCCATGTAGGCCATAGCCTCTACAAAAGCAACGCCAAAATCAGCGGGGTCACTAGCAGTCCAATTAGGAATTCGTGCCTGAATTCGAGCAATTAACTGCTCGCGAATCGAGTAATAATCCCTAGAAGTATAGTCTACAGATACTGGGATAGTAGAAACTTGTGCTGTCACAACATCTCCTCATATGGTGGGTTAGATCCTGCTAGTGAAATCACTCCAAGACTTGTTGTAATTTGAACATTGTTAGGTAAGGAGTACACCACGTTAGCATTTATTGTGTTTGTATAACTATCAATTGTTACATTGGTGGTTTCTAATACTAAACTTTGAAGTTGTTCATTAAAAGCCTTTTCAATTTCTATTTGAACTTCTCTAACTGCATCATCTTGAGAGTCAAATAGCGCATAAGGAATTAAAGTTCCAAAAGTAGGCCTCATGACGCGTTCTCTAACAGCAGTTCCTACTACAGACTTTACTCTGTCTGCCCACATAACTTTCTGATCTTGAGTGAATGAAACTCGACCAGAATAATCGATCATAAAGGGAAGGGTTACAGCAACTTCATTAGCCATCAAACACCTACCCATCTTCTTGGAACAAGATTAAACCCTGTATTAGCCTGGTCTATAACCGAAGTCGTTGCACTTAGTGTATATGAGTGTTTTGCATTCGTCCCTGTTGCCCCACTTTTAAGGTTTATGGATGGAACACTTCCAGCCGTTCCAGGACGAGTAATACTTGGTCGGTTAGTTCCTACGCCGTCTGTTGCACACATAAAATCCACAGTATATTGCCCGTCTAAGTTCATCTCGTGGGTAGCAGAAGTTACAATCCAAAAACCATCTGAGTTAGTTCCTGTATACCTAAGTTCTACAGTTCCCCAAGGGGAAATTCGTGGATCACCTTGAGCCGATCCTTTTCCAGGTATAGAAAGACGTGATAAATGGGCTTTTGCATCTGCAAGTGATTTTGTCATAGAGTCACTATTAGCCACCACTCCAGACTCAACTTTAGAAAATAAAGGTGCTTTTATATTATCTCTAATTTGAGAACCAACTAAATGTGGTGAGGATTTAGATTTATAGATTTTTCCAGTTACAGGATCAACTCCTGATACTATTTTATTATTTCTATTGTTAGAAGATTTTTCTACGTAATCTCCTAATTTAGATTCAAAAGAGTTTAATGTCTGTACGTTATACAAAGCATTTGCGTTAGTGTACGGGTCTAAAAATGCCAACACAGGAATAGTAGTCATAAATTGATCAATCATAGTATCTATTGGATGGAAGTGAAGTTCTGCCCCCAAAACTTGCACACCATAACCAATTTTGTTTGCGAGTTCTACAAGTTTTTCCCAGTAGGTATGTCCTGACATAGATATTTGACTAAACTTTATAGTGCTAGGTGTTACTAAAGGTTTTAAATAAAAACTTTTTGCAATTTCAGTAACAACTTGAGATGCAGTAGTGTTTACCCAGATTTTAGACGTTTCTTCTTTTAGTGGGTATGACCCACCAACACAAACTACTTCAATATATTTGTTTAAAATTTGAGTAGTTGGGTACTGCAAGTGTGAAACATAGCCAATAAATTTTTTACTATCTTTGTCATTGTTCCACGCTACTTCAACAGGTGTTCCTGTTCTAAATGAAGAGGCAATTAAAGTATTAAAATATTGAAATCTTAACACCATAACATCATGGTTATTAATTTTTTGGGTAAGCGTTATCTTTCTAGGTTGGGTAGTAAAACTAGGGTAATCAGGAAAGTTAACCGTGTAACCATTGGAAAATTTACCTTGACGTTCTGGATCACGCACTTGGCAACCTCAACAATGTTCCTGGAGAAATGTTTGTAGGATTAATGATCTCTGGATTTAAATCCATAATCTTCCACCAAAATTGAGGATTTCCTAAAAACTTATTTGCAAGTGTGTCTAATCGATCTCCGTCTTTCCACTCATAAGTGTAAAACTTAGAAGCGTATGTAGGCCAATTTCTTAAGATCACAATATGATACGCCTGACGTTGTTGATCCCAGGCTTTAGGGATTGTTCCATCAACATTTGTAATTGGATTTGCGTATCTACTATCTACAGTAATTGTCATGAGCCAGCCACCAATTTATTTGCGTTGTTAAGTACAGCGGTGTCATAGTAACGTGTGCAAGTCATATTAACTGTAGTAAAAATTGGAACCATTCTTTCATTAAATATTGCATGGTTAATATCCAAAGAAGAAACACGAACTAAATACCTTAGGTTTGATCCAAGGTGAAGTTCTACAGGTGTAGGCATTAGCCAACCTTTATCTGCGGTAGTGCCATTAAGACTAGAAATGTACTGAGAATTGTAACCACCAGTTGTTCTAAATAGATACTCTAGATCGTACATAGTTCCTTTGTTCCAAATTAACCCTCGTTCTTGCGCAGAAACATCACTTGGGTACGGAGAAGAGTTATCTGTTAGATACGCTCCAGTGTCATCTTTTATGTACATCATATCTTCAATACGGTTTAACAGCAAAGAAAATGTTACTGTACTTGCAAGTAACCCTGCTCCAATAGGAGTTGCAATATCTTGACCTGTTTGTTCAAAACTTGGAGAAAAAGACTCAACAATTCCCCACGACATACCAACCGAAGTTGGGTTATAAAGAAACTTAAACCCGTAAGAATTTGTGTCTGGTTTTAACCCAGTTGCTACAGTTTTTCCTGTGCCATTTGGTCCTTTACTAATGTCTGCAGTTAGTGCTTGACTCATTTGAATCACGCCTTTAGCACCTGTAAATACTCCATCTTTACCAGGTCTCCATGCACTTTGAGCGTTTGTCCAAGCCCCTGGATCTGTAATTACTTGACTGCTATTAGTGGACTGAAACTGAGGTCCAAACTTAAAGTACGCAGATGAAGTCATAGGAGCGTTGTATATGTACGGTGATGGATCTCCTTTTATTGGAGGTGGATTTGATCCCTGGTCAGTGCCTTTCCATACACTTGATCCAGTGTTACCGCTGTATAAGTTTCTATTTAAACTTGGTAGTTTTTTTCCTTGAGCAATTGCTAAAACTGTTTGCTTTAAGAAATCTTGGTCGACGCTTAAGGTGTGCAACAAAGTATTGTATTTACTTAAAGCATTTACAGAGTTAGTCTGAGCAGTTTTTACTGCTGTTTTTGCATTTTCGTAAGCAAGTTTTAAAGAAACGTATTTATTTAAGTATGCTGAAGGTAAACTTGATGGTTGAGTTAGGCTGTGTCCTGCGGGAGCCTTTGTAAATACTTCACTGTCGTAAATGTAGTACAGACCAATATTTCCAGTAGGGTTTACATCTACATCATATGGTTGACAATACGACTTAAGTGCATTTTCAGCAGTTTTTCTATCTTGGTCTGCTTTTGACCAAGCACTATTTGCTTTATCAGATGCTGTTTTTGCTGAGTTTAATGTTGTCGTATCAGTAGTAACTGTAGAATTTGCTGCTGCCAAAGCAGCATTGTTAGCAGCGAGTTGAGCATTAGCGGCGTTTGCTTGAGCCACTGCATCTTGAAAAGTTGGTTTTTTAGAAGTAGCCATTATTTAGTTCCCATCATAGAGATGCTGTTGTTCTCTTCAAGAATACTTTGTACTTTCTTTGCAAACTTAATAGCCTCATCTTGAGATGCTTGAGCAATATTTACTGTGATTTGAACATTGGTAGAACCACCTTGTTGTGGTGCGGTGATTGAGGCGCCAAACCCAGAATTACCTCCACCATATCCTGGGATTTTTGTTCCCCAAGCAGAGTGGTTGACGGCTCCAAGAACTCCAGAAAGATCATTGCCTTTCATCAAGGATGCACGAATAGACGCATACCCTCGTTGGTCTTCTTTGAGGGTTGAGATGTTTGATTGAAGACCTTGATCATAAGAGATGTAAGACTTAACTCCAGCAGAGTTCATATCTACAGCACCAGAAGCACCAAGAGTTGTGTTTAGAGGGTTGTAGTGAGCAGAGTTATGCCACTGTCCACCCTCGTATGCCATCCATGTAGTCATGGCTTTGATATTGGTAGAAGTTGTTGGGGCTCCAATTCCTTTAAGGAAATCCGTTGCCCAAGCCCGTTGATCTCCTGTTCCAAGAATTGTTCCAGGAGCAGAGACAGTCTTTCCAGATACAGTTTGCTTTGTGCCACCAGTACCAGTCAAGAACTGAGATGGGTTTACAGGATTGTTTTTTCCTTTTCTAACTTCAAAGTGAAGGTGAGGACCAGTAACATTTCCTGATTGACCTGATTTACCAATCTCTTGACCAGTAACAACTTTGTCACCAATCTTTACAGACCTGCTTTGTAGGTGTCCATACAGAGTTTGGTAGCCATTACCGTGGTCAATCTGTACATAAACACCAAAATCTGCGCCAGGAGAGTCATCAAATACAACTCCATCAGCAACAGCCTTTACAGATGTTCCTACAGGAACTGCGTAGTCATCACCTGTATGGTAATTCTTTGCACCATTCCACATACCTGGGTCTTTTGCTCCATACATAGTTGTAGGAGCAGTTCCAGGAATTGGGGAACTTAAAGTTTGTTTGTTACTTTGTCCTGAGTTAGGATGAAGAGCACTGGTGTTTGCAGCCGTTGATGAGTACATCCCTGGAGTTGGTTGCGTTTGTGAATACAGTCCACCTTTTGCACCAAACGATGCTCCAAACCCACCGTAAGAACTTCCGCCAACAACAGCGGCGGTTTCTGCTGTAGCAGCGGTATCAGCCGCCAATATCTCTAAGTCTTTTAGTACACTTCCACCTTTTAGCGGATTTTTAAACTGCCCTTTAACAAAGTTAAATGCTTTACCTGCAAGTCCTTTTAATTTGTCTACTATTCCAACAGCCTTTTCCGCTTTACTTCCGATAGGAATTCCAAAACCTTGTGCTGCTTTAAGAGCAAGATATGCTTCAGTTACATTTTTAACTGCAGCAGTAAAACCTCCAATAACTGAAGTAAGAGCACCACCTAATCCACTTTGTCCAAGGCCCTGTAAATATCCTTTTGCTTCAAATGCTGCTTGACCAAATTCAGCCATTTTTTTGTTAACAGATGTGATTATATCTGCAGCATGCTGGTACCCTTTAATCATCGAGTCTTGTGCTGATGTCATTAACTGAGTTTGCGACATAGTGATCTGTTGACCTGCAGCATTAGGGTTACCTGCACCAGACATTTTTGAAAGATCTGCGTTTTTACCTTGAGCCAACGCTAAGAACTGTGCTTTAAATAGTTGTTGTTGGTCTGCAGAAAATCCCATAGCATTTAAGTCTGCCCCAGCAATACCATATTGCAAAGACTTTTGAACTAAAGCCGCATTTCCTTTACCTTTACCTTGAAAAATTCTATTAAATAATTGAGTTGCAAGATTAGATTCAGATACTGGATTTCCATTTTTATCAAACTGAGATATACCAGCCTGATATAACTGGGCACCCATAACACCTGTTTGAAGACCACCAATAGCAGTAGCGGCAGCGGCATTGCTCATGCCTAGTTGACGATAGGCTCCGCCAACTTCTCGCATAGTTTGTAGGTATGGACTGCTACCTGGAGCATACCCATATTGTTGGGTAAGAATAGCCGCAGCAGCAGCGTCTTCTCCAATACCAGATACGCCTCGGCCAAAGCCTCCACCTAATGCTCCAACAGTAGATTGCTGTAGTTGTTTGTAACCAAGACCAGTAGTTGAATATTGGGATGTTACATAGTAGTTGGACGCACGAGCAACTGTTGCACCTAAATCAGGTGCAAGGGAGTAAAGTCCACCAGCAACACCTGCTGCTGCTTGAGCAACCCCGCCAACGGCTTGGAACTTTGCCATTGCTGGAGACATCCACGGCATCGTTGGATTATTGGCTTTTTGTGTTTGCGCAGCAGATTGTGGCTGTGATGCAGGTACCTTGTTATCTGATGCACCAGTGCCCGTCTGTGTAAAGTTTGCGCCATCTGTACCAAGAGTAACCTTGCTACCCTTGGTAAGGTTTCGTTGACCATTTTTTGTAATGGTTTTACGCATAGAGTCTGCGGCTGTTTGAGCAGGAGCAGAGATATGCTTGATCGTGTCATTGATCTCGTTAAGAGTTTTGAGCGTGTCTTTTAGGGCGTCGTTAAGTGACTTGACGCTTGTCACCATACTAGCCATCTGGACTCCTTATCGCTCGTGCCTTGGCTAGTTCTAGCCAATTCTTTCTTTCTCTAGAGGACATCTCCTTGATCTCAGTCAATGTCCAACTACCGTATATCTCCGATATGGCCGCCCATTCAGCAAACAACTGAACATACGGCACTACGTTAGAACTGAAACAACGTACCCAAGTTAATGGATATCGTTACCTCACTTCCACAATCTGGGCATTCCATAGTCACATCATCAAACTGTGGACCAGGAACACGCTGATTGATCTCTTCAATAATCTTCTTGCGATCTACAACAGGTAGGTTCTGCACCTGGATCTTGCTATAGACAGGGGAGTTATTGATCTTCAAAACTGTCTTTTCAAGAAGGATTGTGTTCATCTCTGCAGGAGTTTTTTCCGCATTGTTGATTAATTCTTTTTGAGCAATACCAGTAGGAAGTTGAACTTCGATATCTCCAACCTTACCTTTAACAATGAAGACTCTGTCAGCAATAGGGTCTGTAAGAATTTTAGTTTTGATATCTTCGTTGATATCAACTGTTACGTTTTTAAAGTCATTGCAACCACCACAGAAAATTGACATATCTGTAGTTGTTCCAAACGTTGCCTTAAGAATTCCTAGAAGCAAAGCCTCACGATCTCCTGTAAGCATATGATCAAGAATCTTGTCATCAGCCTTAAGGTCTCCTACTTTGACAGTTCCTCTTTCTAAGATGACTAGAAGAGCCTTGCCAACATTGGCTGCCTTAGAGATAATTTCTTCATCTCGACCAGTTAACTCTCGTACCTCTGCAGTCTGTAGCAACTCCCCAGCGGTTGTAATGTAACCGCCAGGAAGTTGTACCGTTGTATCCGAAGGAGCAACAATTGTTGGATTGATATCTGTAGAGACCTCTTTAAGAGCGTCCTTAACTAAGTTGTTTGCCAAGTCTGGGTTAGAGACAGCACTAATTGTGTTCGTCATGATATTCCTTTGTTAGTTTTAGTTATACTGCTTTGGTTGCTGCTGATGTTCCGCCTGCTGCAGTAAATGCCTCAGCGCTTGTTGCTACGTCTGATCCCCATGAAACGTCAAAGCCTTCGTGAACAACAGACATTTGCTCTACGAGCAGCGCGTTGTCTCCAGCATTGAGGTCTGAGTATGAGACAGATGTTGGCCATGCGTTGTACACCATGAAACGCATTGCAACAACGTCTGTGCTTGCAGCAGTTGCAGCAGCAGTACCATCAGAGGTGTTAGCACCTGATGGAATTGGGTGAGCAAGAACCTTGATCTCAATATCGCAACGGAAGTTATCTCCCGCAGCACGAGCAGAACCGCCACCTTGAACTGTTGCAAAGAGAGTCTTCATCCAGTCCCAGTTTGTGCTTGTTCCAAGAATCACTCCACGTTGGAATGTAATTGGGGCAAATGTAGTTTGGCCAGGAATCTGGTGAACAGTGGTGTTGTAACCACCTTCACGGTAAGGGATGCTATCTGTTGTGATAGACATTCCTGAGATTGAGGTAAAACCAAATGTTACTGGAGGTGTAGCAAGGTTAGTCATAGCCTTGTTAGAGTTTGCTCCACCAACATTTGGAAGTGGTGTGAAGGTAACTAGGTACCTAAAGTTGCGTAACGGATCGGTCGCAAGCGATGATCGGTTATTGTTAATTGTTGGCATCTATTATCTCCTTCGGGATTACGCCAGGGTCATTTGACTGAGGTTGATTACTACGAACTCAGCAGGGTATTCAAGGGCAACGCCAACTTGGATGTTAACGATACCGTTTTGAATTGATGATGCTGTGTTATTTGTTGCGTTGCAGAGAACGTAATAAGACTGGGCTGGGGTTGCACCACGAAGTCCACCCTGATTACGATAGTCATTCAAGAACGAGTTAAACGTACTTGTAATACGAGACCATAGACGCTCATCGTTGTTTTCAAAGAGCGCAATCTGAGCAATGTTCTTAAGATTTTGCTCAATGTAGATAAGTGAACGGCGCATGTTAACGTAACGGTTTGCTGTTCCATCTTGGAGTAATGTACGAGCACCCATAACAACTACACCAGCACCTGGGAGTTGACGGATAGCGTTAACAGGGGCAACTGAACCAGTTCCTGATGAAGGAAGACCTGTATTCAAGTTATCAAGTTCGGTGGAAGTAAAGAGTCGCTCTAGAGAGATAACACCAGCAAGAGGTGAATTCAAACCTGCTGGAGCCTTTGCAACGCTCTTTGATGCATCAGTAGCAAGATAAAGACCAGCAACACCTGCTGATGGTCCAATCAAACGGATTGCTCCGCTACCACGACCAATTGGATCGCTGATGTATGTGTGTGGGTAATAGACGGCAGCATTGCTGCTTGCAGTCAATCCCTGTGCGTATGTGATAGCAGCGTCAACTGTCTCTCCTGCAGGAGTTTCTGCTACAAAGAAACCGTTGTTTGCTGATGCCCATGAGATTGCATCGTTAATAACTGCAACAACACCAGAGTTGAGAATGTCATTGATGTTAGGAACAAACATAACAAGAGCGCGGTTGAGTGATGAGAACTCATTCCATACTGATGCACTTGTTGATGCATATGATGTAAAGTCACCAGAGACAACTGCTGATCCATCTGCTCCACCTGTAAGTGGGTATACAGTAAGAACAGGTGTACCTGAAGCCAAAGCGCTTACTGTGATAACAGAAGCAGCGGTGTTGTTAATGACAGTTCCAGCATAACTTGATGATGTTGGATCTGAGAATACGAGGTTCTCGTAACGCTCAAGAAGG
>Ga0208380_1000347_pt1 | contig 12797 bp, 26 predicted proteins | sample CryBogCBE27Jun07_FD_184570 | JGI IMG/M metagenome (GOLD analysis project Ga0208380, IMG submission 184570) | Freshwater microbial communities from Crystal Bog, Wisconsin, USA - CBE27Jun07 (SPAdes) | ecosystem: Environmental > Aquatic > Freshwater > Lake | place: Crystal Bog, Wisconsin, USA... | reverse complement strand
TGTGGCAATAACAAACTTAAGATATGCAGTACCATACCATTCGTATTCAGTAACAATCTTAGGTTGTATAGCATCTTCCCAGGCTTCACCGCTACATGGTAGTTTGGCACTTACACTAAATGTAATTTCACGTTCTTTGTTTTGGTTCTTCCACTTAAACAAATAACGCTTGAAGTCATCTGAGATTCTTTGAGTGCCGTTTGTTTCAAATGTAATTTCTTTAAGACTTTGCATACGAGGATGATCTAACAAGTCTGGATATGCACGTTGCCATCCTAGTAACGGCTCACCACCTGTAATAACCAAATGCTCATCACGCCATTCACCATGCGGAAGAATTTCCATAATGCGATCTACAATAGCATCACTAGTAACCAAAGGACTTAGATCCTTGAAGTCAGGATGCCAACTGGCATAACTGTCACAACCTGTACTTACCAATGGTAAGGCCTCATACTTGTTAAACATATGAGCTACTTCAGCAATTTCATTTGCTTCTTCGCTTAGTTCACCCCTAGGCATACCAAAGCCAGCACATTTGAAGTTACAACCAAATGTACGTAAGAAAACAGAAGGAACGCCCATATAACGTCCTTCGCCTTGGATACTATAAAATAGTTCTGCTACTTTAATCTTGCTCATAAATTTTTGACCATTGAGTTAGTTTGATTGCTTTACGACGCTGTGCATCTCTGAGTTGTTGTTCAGTGAATACACCGTGCGCTTGTAATAGTTCGACTAGTAGTGTAACATCTCCTAGTTCCTGTGTCAAATGTTCACGCTGTGTTCCGCCATCTTTGTATGAGTTATCTATACCAAAACGACGGATTTTACTAATAGCAACAATTACCTCTGCACATTCTTCTTGCAGTATGTCTAGGATCTCTTCAATTTTAGTCGAGTAGGTTTTCATTCCATTCCCTGTGACCTTCGCGGAAAGCCATATTTGATTGTGTTTCACGTACTTCAACACGATAGCACCATAAGCGTTCGGCTTCGCCTGGTCCCCAATGGTCTGGGATATAAACACCATTTACAAACTTGTAAAGCATGTCTGCTAATGCTTCACAACCTAATGCTGGAAGAATAGTTAGTTTGGCCAACTTGCGACGTTCCATTTCTTTATAGAATTCTAATTCTGGATCGTCTTCAGCTACTAGTGTTGTATGATCAAATTGATCTTCTAGTATTAATTTAAGATCTTTTAAGCCACCGTAGTCTGCGGCCCAGTTACGTACATCTAGTGTGTCTGTGCCAAAGTAAAATTTCATACTAAATGAATAGCCATGATTTAGATTACAATGACTGTCAGCTCGCCACTGACGATATGCACATGGAAATGCATCGTGATACTCTTTGGTACTTGTATACTTGTACTGTCTTGCTTTGTACTCTGGTTTGAATACTGCGTTAAAATCGTCGCTCATGCTTTTTCTCCTATGTTAAATTTTAGCATAGGCTTGCAGAATTTGTATAGCGGGATGAATGCCAAAAAGGCCGCTGTTTTAGGATAATACTATTTAGTATCATCTTGTTTTGCTTTTGGAGCTTCCGGCTTTGTAGCTACTACAGCCGGAGGCGGTGCTGGAATTTGTTTTAGATATGGATCAATAACGTAGGCTTGGGCACCATACCAACCAATAGCTGATAAAAAGCCTCCACCTACAAGTGCTAATGCTAATAACATATTACTTCCACCACTCCTCCCAGGGGAACACACACCAAATTGGTTCCTCTAGTTTATTGATATTTAGACCCGCATAGTCTACGTCTTTGAAATCGCTAGCATCGTTATTGATCATAACTGCTACACGAACATTGTTGCCCCAGATGTTTTCCCATCGTGGATCACTAGGTAAACAGCTTGATTGCCAATCTTCTCGGATCCAATTCAGTGTGGCACCGGTATCATTGATATCGTCTACAATAAGAATGTTTTTACCACGTTGACTACGTGGAGGATCACCATCTACAGTTGCATCGTTATAACCAAATGCATCTTCGGCCATCCAGCAGTTTGACTCTGGGCCCATTTCGCTGTCACGTAGACTTACACTAAGAGTATGCATAGGCACATTCAAGTAATGACTAAGCATAACAGCAGGAACCAATCCACCACGTGTTAGCCCCACAATGTAGTCAGGACGAAAACGATCCTCGGCCATTTCACGAATAATTTCATGTATCCAGGCCTTGACTGTTGATTCTTTATAATATACTTTAGACATATTCTTTGTAATCCTTGTACTCTTTCATGTTGTGTGAAACAATTTGATCCATAAATTTAATTAAAAACATACTGGCAGTACTAGCATCTGCACCGTCGAAACGAATTAGTGTAAGATTAGTTCCATCCTTAGTCACATAACTAGGCTTTGCTTTACCGTATTGTACTTGTTTTATAGTATGTTCGCGACCTCGCCAATCATACTCTTTAAGCATTGTAGCCTGTCCACCAATTAAGTTAAACCAATCGCCTATGTCATCGGTTAACGATGTAACCATAAAACGAATCTCATACCCAACACTACATCCTGGAGGTAACGGCATCATTTGAATAGTCTTGATTGTAAATATTGTTCGTGTTGTACCCAGCCCTTGTGAGTCCAAAAACCCCAGTCACGGCGTTTCCACATTGGCATAAACAAAGTCCATGTTTCCACATCAGGTTCAATTTCAATTCGGTGATAGCTTTTGGCACCACAGACACGAAAATGTCCTGCACCACGCCAGTGTGCTATTTCACCAAATTTCTCACCCTTATTATTAAACTGTGGAATCCATTCCCAATAGCCACCTTTAAGAATAAGTGTAGCATAGTTCCAAGGGTGATCATGCACTTCGTCTGGGTCTGACTTTAAGAACTTGTGTAAGAATACATTGAAAGGAAACCATGTACGGTCTTTAAGGAATACGTAATAGCGTTCTAAGTATGGCTCGTTGTTAACACGATCCATAATAATACGTTTACGACCCCACTTCTCTAGTAATTTTAATAACATTACTTGGCCCTGTCATCAGTTAAGGTTAATACTACTTTGAGTTGTTCCTGCGCCAATTGATAATTTTCCCATGCATCTGCCACAGTCACATTAGTTTTGGCTAGCTCTAGAATCTTTGCTTCTTCGGTCATCTTCTTAGTGGCCCAATCTAGGGCCGTGATAGCCGCACCGCTTAGGCTGACTTCAGCGGCAGGACCCGAAAACGTCATCCAGATACTGCCATCAAACATTTCAAGACGACCACTATTTGATCGAATCATTCCAGTCATTGGATTATTTGAATTTGGAGCAACATAAGGTAGGCTAGAGTAGCCTCCAGATACTGTTAGGTAGCCGCCGTTGGGGCCTGATCCGATACTGCCGATCATGACTTTAGCTTACTCATAGTAATGATTTTGCCTAGTTCGCGATCAAAGTCGCCATCGTCGGCAATGATGTACAGAGCATCGTCAACTAATACAATATGACCACCATTGGCTGGAGTAATTTTAAGTGTTAGTGTTTGATTGGTAATCGGCCCTTGGGTACTTGGACCAAGTGTAATACCACCTAATGCATTGTAGCCGTTGCCACCACCAATTGTGTATGTATTTGCCATTTTATATTCCTGTGGTTTTTTATCTTGTTCTAGAATTACACGTCCTGCCGCAAACCAATTAAAGATAGATATACGTAGACGTTTAAGCACGTAGAAGCTCCAGGCTGACGATTTGACCAATGCGTTCTGCAATGTCTTCACCATCGGGGATAACATGGGTAACATAGTTATTGCGATCCGTTTTACGATCATATTGTCGGATTTGCACTACAGTACCACCACGTGCTGGCATAACACTAAAGCCTAGGCCTTCTACTTCAATTGAGTTGGCACCACGTGCTACTACAGGTTCTGCCACAGCATAGGTATCTTGTGCGCTGTTAACCCAGCGGCGTAGTTTAAGTTTTAACCAATTCATTTTCCTGCGTACTCCTGTTGTAGTTTAATATTATCAAAGAACTCTTTTTTAGTATTCATATCAGTTTGGAAAGCACCTGTTAACACAGTAGTTTGTGTTAACGAGCTAGCGGCCATAATACCACGGTTTTCACAGCAACCATGAGTGGCTTGGATATAAACTGCTACATTCTTCGATCCTGTTGCCGAGCTGATTTCCCTAGCAATATCGTTACACAGCTCTTCCTGGAGAGTGCCGCGACGAGCACACCACTGAGCAATACGAGTGTACTTAGACAAACCAATAAGCCTATCCGCGGCAATGATACCAATGTAAGCGACACCAACAACGGGCTGATGATGATGACTGCACATAGAGCGCAACTCACTACGTACCACCAACATGCCTTTGTACCCATCATCTACCTCGTTAGGAAAACTTGTTGCGTCTGGAGCAGGTTCGTAACGTCCTGCCATAATTTCGTTAAAGTACATCTTAGCCAATCGTTTAGCTGTGCCTTGACTGTTAGGATCGTTTTCACGATCAATAAGTAATCGATCAAGCACTAGTTCAAATGCTTCTGTTGCTTCTTCGATTAACTTTGCTTTATGTTCTTCTGTAACATAATCGCTAATATTATCTCCAGCCCAGAAACGTTTCTTGTCACGTTTCATCTTGAAGCGTAATACGTCTGCTAGATTTGCTTCTTCGTATCCTTTATCGCTCATATAGTCTGCACCTACTACAGCGTCTTCATATCCAGGATGATATGGTGCTTCTTGTACTAATAAGTCTGCTATTTTCTGTTCTTCTGGTGATGCGTATTTAGGCATTAAATTTCTCCGAGTTAAAGGTCGAGGATGACCGGCAATATACTGCTTGTGTGATCAGCTTCTTTTGTTTCATTATACTGTTTTTCAATCTTAAAGTCAACTTCTCTCAAGTCCGGATACTGTACATATTCAGGTACTTTGTTTACCGAATTCAATGTACGTAATCCTAAAAGACATGATTCTAATGTAGGGCAATAATGATAGCCTTGAATAAAGTTTTGTTGTACTATCCAAGGACTAATATTTAGGTCGCGACCGTCGGATCGCATCATACTTAGTGTCCTATATGCTTCTTCGTTGTCGGTAAGTATGGCGCCCACTTTACCTAGTTCCAATGGTTTACCATGTCCAAAACTCAAACATTGTAAGTAACCTGTGCGGTACATACCACGTTCTAGTCTGCGAGCACTATCCATAATACGTGTACCGTAGAACTCATACTCGCCAATCCAAGGTTCATCCATGTAGCTATAGTCAACACCTAGTTGATTAAGCATTTGTGGAATACTAAGATAGGTAAAGGCAGTAAAACGGCAACGCTTTACTTGATCAAGTCTAAAGCATAGTTCAAGTGCGTGTGTACATCCGTCAGTTACAACAGCATACGGAGCACCTGTGTACTCGGCTAGATCACGTTCGAATTCAAATAGTATATCGAATTTCATTCTGACAAATGATCCTGTTTGATTTCACGCACAGGACATTCTAGTCTTTCGGCTATGGCGTTTTTAATACGAATGCGTTCGTTATTGTGATCACGGATAGCAATAGCACGACGTCCAATTTCTTCTAATGGTAGTTCTGCTTCACGTCCTGTTTTGAGTTCGGCTTCTAACGACCATATAGTATCATGTACTGCTACAAGATTCATATAAAGATCTTCAATCTTTTCTATATCGTGTTTGATAGCTTGATTCATGTACCAAGTAAGTTCTTCAGCATTAGCACCGCCGGTACGCTTGAATTTAACATCAGCAATAGCCAAGCGATCCATCAATTCTATTACAGGAAATTGTATCATCGAGTGTACCATTTGTAAGCACTATCAATAATAGTCTTGATATCGCTATTGACTGGAGTCCATCCAAGTTCCTCTTGAGCACGAGTAGCATCGGCTACTAACTCTGCAGGATCACCTGGGCGTGGTTCTCCGTAGTTAACAAACGGAATGCCATACTTGTTCATTACATAATCTACAATTTGTTTGTTGCTAACACCTGTGTTGGTGCCTAGGTTAAATGTTTCTGCAATAGCAGTACGATCATCACCTTTACGAGCAAAGTAACCGGCTGCACGTACATGAGCTAGTGCAATGTCCCATACATGAACATAGTCACGAATGCAAGTTCCATCTTCAGTATCGTAGTCGCTACCGTTAATAGTAAATGCACGACCAACAATACGGGCTTCTAATACACGGGCAACAATATGTGTAGCCGCAGGTTCTTGTCCTAGGTCGTATGTACCAGGCATGGCACCTGCCGCATTAAAGTAACGGAAGCAAACAGTATCAATGCCATAGGCACGACTATAATCTCTTAGGATTAATTCGCAAGTGGCTTTAGTACTGCCATATGGACTCAAGGGCTTTACTTCGTCGTATTCTTTGATAGGCAAGCAATCAGGTTCTCCGTATACACTTGCACTTGAACTAAACATAACAACAGGTTTCTTGTCCAAGTTCTTAACCAAGTTCATTAGGGCTACAGTTTTAACTACATTGTTTTCGTAGTATTCTGCAGGGTCGGTCATACTAGGACCAACTAGACTAGTGCCAGCACAGTGGACAATAATGTCTGGAGCCACATCATAGATAGTAGCAAGACCAGCGTCACTAATAAAGTCTCCAATAAAATATCCATCAATATCCTTTAGGGTATGTTCACGTTTGACACGGTCGATGATGTAAACTTCATCGCCGTTCATCTTAAATGCACGAGCTACATGGCTACCAATATAGCCACAGCCACCAGTTACCACAACTTTTTTCATTTGAAATCTTCGTTACGTTCGTCTAAATATTTGCCTGCTTGATATGAAACATACAGTACTGCTATAAGCATAGCAAACACACCAGCATATTCTAAATATTTCATACTTTAACTTTATATTGATTCATTAATTTAATTGCCCAAACAAAAGCGATATTTGCTTCTACTGCCATTGAATCGTTAAGTTTAGCACGAATAGCAGTTTTTAGCAAATCTGCGTTTTCAAAATCTAGTGCTCGATGTGGTGCCGGAATTATTTTCTTAATCATCTGACCACCAAACAAATCTCCCATGTGCCATGTGTATAAATGAGCCATTACTCGCTCTGGAGATTCTTTTAGACTTGTAATATAGTTAACATATTCCTGTGTCATTAAATGAGCTACAGGGTCTGTGCCATTCATTTCTTGATAGTCTGCCAACAACAATGGAGCCCGTTCAATTCCTTCTAGGCCCGCTAGTAATCCCACAGCACCAGCTACAGTTTCGATGGCTTGATAGATATGATATTTTTGTGCGGTAAAATCTGCCCAAAACTCAATAGGCAATGCGCCTTTGAAAACTGCTTTCATAAAAGCAGTTTGTTCTGCACGTTCGTGATTGTCTTTGGTTAATTCTTTTAAGCTCATATTAATCTTTTATGTGATCGGGTTTAGGACCAAAACGGTCTAGATAATTTTCTTTGTAGTGTTGTTTTGCTTGTTCTGCATTGTAAGTACTAGGTAATGTATTTAGACCTGTAATAATATAATGATTGAGTTTATTAACAATTCTAGTGGACATTTCTTCCATTGCCGATTCAACATCATGCCCTTCGGCGATCTTCATCAATGTACGTCCATACTCATAACGCTGTACTCGCACGGACCAATCTTCAAATGATTCACCGGGTAATATAGTCACTCGGGCTTGCCGCCAGTACAACTACCACCATCAAACCATAAGCCCATTGCTTGTTTGCGATAGTTTTCTAATTCTACTTTGTCTTGCCACTCACGCATTTCTTCTGCGTTGCGAGCATGACTTCCATCGCAATAAGGTTGATGTAGACTTTTACCGCAACCACAACGAGCACGACCATTGTCTACTGCTTGTCTGTCTTCGCTAGTAAACGTTGTCATGCATCACCTTCTTCGCAAAGTGCTTCAAATTCGGCTTTAAGTTCTTCTAGTGCTTTTTCTAAGTCAGCATCGCCTACTGGCGGTAGTGCAGGAACACAATACTTTTCACGATTCTTAAGACCCGCTTTGGTATTTGGGTCATAGTCAATCCAGCTAAACTCTGTACCATTACAAGCAGGGCAATGGTTATTGTACTCTGCATCTTCGATACGTTCTGACTCCATGCCTACCCAGCCACACTTTTTGTTATCACAAGCAACATCAACTGGCTCTGGTGGACGGTTGGCCCAAGAACTTGTGTCCCAGTTATAACCCGACCAAGTCTTTACTCCAGAGATAGCATTAAACTTGCCATACTCCCACTCACCGAAGTTGCTACCGTCCCAATACAAGCTACCGTAAGTAGTACCAAAGTGGCTCCATACTGCATTGTAATATCCAGGATGCACAGGCTGGTGTTTAGCAAAATTAAAATCTACAGTCTTCTCCCAATCACTTGGGCTTGTTCCGTATTCAGGATGACCCCAATCTTTATCTTCAGGCGCATAACGTTCCCATTCACCATCTTCACCTACTAGGCACATGGTAAAATCTGAACTCTTACCATCTGTGCTACCACCCCAGTTATCAATATCTTCACCATCATATTGAACACCGTTAACAAGTTCTTCGCCATCTACTTCATCGTAGCTGAGTGTTAGTTTAGTAATATCAAAGGGTTCTTTAAGCTCAATTTCGCCTTCAAAGAAAGTGCCTTTTTCGTTGCTAGATCCAACAAACACAACCTTGCCAGCTTCCTCTTGACCGATCCAAACTTCATCCATACAGTTCCATTCGGGGCTACCATCGTCTGGGTCACCGCTTAAATCGTCTAAAGATTGTTCAAATACCACTTCATCATTTTCGTCTGTAATTTGTAGTGTACCAGCATTACGACTAACACCGTGAACGTGTGCTAGGTTATCGCATTCATACCACGAACCAGGAGGGAATGGTAACCGTTCTGGATCTAGGCCCATATCATCTCTAACAGTATCTTCGTCTGACCAGGCAATGTCTGACAAGTCAACTGAATGTTCCATACAGTAGTCCCATACTTCACGGTCTACTGTGCCCATAACTTTTTCGCCACCATAACCCCACATAGAGATCTTGTAGGTACGTGGTGTAAACTTTAGAACTTCGATTAGTTGTTCTGCTGTAATTTCTTTAGTTTTTGCTTGGTTTCCCATAATTCGCCTCTTAGTTTAGTTTCTAATGCTCGATAGTTTTGTACTTCACTCAACAATGATTGATTTAGATTTTGCTGTATTTCATAATCCCTGCGTTCTTTGTTGGTCATTTCTATTTGCTTAACTACTTCTCTGGGCGCAGAAACACGCCCTGCTAAAAATGAAACAAGGCCCACAACTAGATGCAATACCAAATCTCCGTTCATATCAATTCCTATTCAAAGTTGACCAAGTCAACCATTCCTTAAAGCAATTATATACTTCTTTGATTTCTTTGTCATCCTGTTCGAGCTTGACACCGCGAACATAAAACCCATCTTCGGCAATTCTAAGCATTTCGGTTGTGCCTGAATTTAGGACAATATTATTTGTAGGCTGTTGAAAAGTCATTATGGGAATAGGACCGCGATAGTTCGGGTCTTGAAAATCAATATTTTGATTCATGTGTATGCTTACGATAGTCTGTGCTCATACGCAACCAATCTCCTCCCGTGCCTTCTAAGATATCACAAATACGATCAATGGTACCGTCGGTCCAATCACTAATCCGACCCATGTTGCGATGTGGTTCTTGTAGCAGGCCCCAAAGTTTATTCATGGCATCATCGATTGACCAAGGAATATACAGTCGATCTAGGTCGTTAGCAAAAGTTTCAGGGAAACTGCGATAAGCAGGATATAACACGTTACTTCCCAAAGTATCAGCTTCCGAGACTGTGTTTGATACCCAATCTTGGAGAGCACAATTGAACAAGACACGAGTATCATTAAGCAAAGCATAGTAATCATTTTTCTCTAAGTCCTCATAGACAGTTAGCAAGCCACGTGCCTGTAGATCACGTGTACGAGCCATATAGCTGTCATTGTTAGATTTAAGTTTACTACCGCTGAATATACAAAACTCTACAGTATTCATTGGATACACGTCTTTATATTTGTCATGCCATGCTTCAATAAAGTCCATGTAAAAGTCTGGTTGTTTTTCTTGATCCCATCGTGCCGCAAAACCCACACGATATTTGCGTTCATTAAATGGCTTTAGATCGCCTGCAACACGACTACGTACTTCTTCTTTGCCAAAAGCCAATCCTGAAATGTTGTAGATAGGAGCTTCCCAACCAGCAACCTTCATGTGCATTACCATTTCTTCATTTGAAGCTAGTATGATATCAGCAAACTGATCAACCATACGTTCGTAAGTAGCCATCCACTTAGACATACCCCATACGTGTACGAAATCGTCAGGGTCGATAGTCTGTGCCAAACAACGAACGGCAATGCGAGGACGCATATGGTCAGGCACTTGATTAATAATATAAGGTAAGCTCTCGATACCTGGCTGAAACATGTCCTCAAAGTAGATAATGTCTTCATTTGTAACTTCTCCTGCTTTCATTTTCTTAACAAGATTCATTAGTTGGCTCATACCAAAGTAAGTACGACCATGAGCATCTAGCACCTGCCCAGTTACAATAGCTTGATCGTTACTGAGTGTTTCGCCTGTTACAATTTCGTAGTTAATACCGCGACGTTCAAACACACGAACATTCCATTCTTGTAGTTGTAGTGTGTAACGTGCTTTATAGGGCTCAAGACCCATGTACCATAATTTTCTCATGCTTCTACCTTGTCAATGGAATATAAATTACCGGATATAATGTTGTAAACAGAAAAATCAATGGCATCATGCAATGTCTTAAAAAGTTTAGACACAAGAGTTCCGCCAGTCATGTAATATTTTACCTTATACATTTTTCTTAATACGTTGTTTTCTAAATACTGCAACATCTCGTACAGCCGCTTCTAATGTTGCGGCATAGTTCACGGCCTGCTGTTCAGTCATAATAATACTAGCTTCGTATTCAATATAGCCACGAGTAAGTAATTGCCAAATGATACGAAAGCGATTTAATGCCGCCCAACGAGTTTTCTGCTTGGTATAGGTAGTAACAGTGACTCCTGCGTCCTCTGCTTCTACCCATACGTTATGTTCGCAGTCGCTACCACAACAACTACAAGCCACTGAGTAGAATTTAGAATCTCCCCAGTCACCTTGTTTTAGAATGCCTTCTGCAGGCAGTTGTGGTGCTAATTTCATTGATACTGCCTCGGGCGCCAGTTAGTATCACGTGGCTTAAAGTCCTTGCGTTCACGCTTGGGAGTGCGCCACTGATCCCAAGGTTCACGGCCCTTGGTCATTTTAACATACTCACCATACGGAGTACGTTCGTTGTACAAGTTACGTTCATCGTAGGGATAACCGTAATCTACGCAAAACTGTTTATAGTTCTCCAGGTCTTCAAAGATCTGGGCTACTTCGGGTTTCATGCGAAGATACTTGTTCAGCCATTCTGGTTTGGCCATGATTTGCTTCTCCTATTAAATTACGATTGATTGACTTGGACGGGTGAGGTTATAAGTAATCTGGCATCCGTTTTCACCGTCCTCGGACACTTCGATTGTTACTGCACGATTTGGATATCGTTGAGCAATTTGTAGATACAAGTCATCTGCAATCATTTCACAGCTCTTGTAGTTGAGTTCTAAAACTCTATTTTCATTATGGGGACCGGTCCCACTGTAAAGGTTCTCGAGCCAGCGTTTGAACTGGATGAACTCGATGTCTCGGTCATTGTGGAATACATCGATTGACACCCTAAAGTGAAAGATATGACGATGAGGACTAGCAAGGAACGAAACATCGTATTCATCACCTGTTGCTAGTTGTGGATCTGTTGCCGCGGCTGGGTAGCAATGGACGCCTTCACGTTGGAAAGTAACCCAAATTTGACGACCTGCGGATTCTTTAATACGTTCAATTTTTTCACGTTGTTCTTGATTCATTTAATAACTTCGTCTTGTGTGTATTTTGACCAATCCGTAAATACTTTACGGTCCCGTAATTCATGCAAACTGTGACACCAAACTCCTGGATTTGTTTTAGCAAAGTCTATGTCGTCTAGCTTAATTGTAGCATTATATCCCAGCAGTTGTATATAGGGTAATTTAACCGAAATCATAGGAATAAAGTTATTATACTCAATTAGACCAGATTCAACTAGGCCTTCTGAGGCGGTGACATCTAAATCTAGTGTACATAGTAAACCGTGACGTAGACTTTCCGAAATCATATCTTCCCATTGACCCCAAGTTTCGGCATCGTTGATTTCAGGATTGGGAAAACTTTGATTAGCACCAAAGTATACATGAGTGCAATGATGATTTTTAGCTAGCTCAACAATGACTTGCTCGTTTTGGATGCCAACTACAAATAGTGTGCGATGTCCAAAAGCTGGGCTATGTTCAACTTCTTTGCCAATAAAGAAATCAACTTGATTGTGATTGGGTCTATCCATTGTCGCTCTCGCCACTGTGTAAAGAGTTTATTTTAGCAATTTCGTCTTTGATACGCAACCTCTGTTTTTTCAAAAACTCTAAGTTAGTATCATCAAACACTCCGGTGCTTTCCATTCCATCAATACGTTTGTCCAAACGATGATGTTCTTCTTCCAAATTTTTTAAGTGGTTACGCCAATCGCTCATTCTTCCCCCAAATGTTCAAGTTTATCTTCGTCGAATTCTGGTTCTTCGACGTCTGCGGTGTCATCAACAATTTCAAACAAATCGTTGAATGTACTCAGTGAGTTAAATGCTTTTTTGCCTTTGAATCCACGAGTACCTAC
>Ga0208380_1000343_pt1 | contig 12841 bp, 10 predicted proteins | sample CryBogCBE27Jun07_FD_184570 | JGI IMG/M metagenome (GOLD analysis project Ga0208380, IMG submission 184570) | Freshwater microbial communities from Crystal Bog, Wisconsin, USA - CBE27Jun07 (SPAdes) | ecosystem: Environmental > Aquatic > Freshwater > Lake | place: Crystal Bog, Wisconsin, USA... | reverse complement strand
TCATTGGACGTTAAATAGGGAAGTCGAGTAAGATTTAACACTGCATCACTGCGGCTGTAGCTCAGCGGATTAGAGCATCGGTCTACGGAACCGAGGGTCGGGGGTTCGAATCCCTCCAGCCGCACCAGTTCATTCTTCAAGGGAATCCTGATCAACAGGAGCACCTTGACCATGCAGTATCTCTTCGATGAGTGCGTTCAGTCCACTTATCAATCTCCTTACGGCCCGTTTGCTTGGGCTGGTGAGACATCATTCAGCGATGCCGTGGCCTTCAGCCCTGATGCGCTCCATTACCAGTTATCACCAGCTGAGAAGAATTTCTCTAAGAGTTGTGATGTAGACGATGTAGTGGGTAGTCATTCCCGTGGAAGTCAATACGAACTACTTAGGAGCGTATTGATACCCATGAACAACCATGGCTTTAAACCCGTACCACTCACCAAGATGCTGTATTCAGTTATCGAGACAGCAGCCATCTTGTCGTATTCCCGCCAGGTGATCTACGACCTCATCAACTCTGGCCAACTACGCGCTGTCAACCCGCTAGGAAGCAAGCGTGGGCTGAAGGTCCCAGCGTCTGAGATCATCAGATTTGTCGACGAGCATATCAAGAAGGCTCGCTGGGATTCGGCCAGCAATGGTGAACAGCGGTGAGCACCAAGCGCAAGCAAACTCCTCGTCGGGTCAACCAGCGCAACCCGAAGGGGACTGGTGGGATCTACGAAAAGAACGGCAAGTGGGTGGCCTTCGTTCCGGTCGGACGCACCAAGTCTGGTAATTCAGCGCGAAAGACGAAGACCTGCGATACCCGCGAAGAGGCAATGGTCGAGTGGGGGAAGCTCATCGACCAATTGAATAAGAATCAACTGTCCGCCGGCCCAAATATCACGTTTCGTAAGTTTGCTGAAGAGGTGCTCTTCGACAACTCGGAACGCTGGAAGGGTCACGTGGCCGATGGGTATTACCGAACCCTTTGCAACCACGTCTTCCCGGTGCTTGGAGGAAAGAAGCTTTCCGCGATACGTCCTCGCGAAGTGCAGGCACTCTTGGATAATGCTCGTCGAGACAAAGCTGCTCAGACCGTGAACAACATCCGCTCAGCCATGAGTGTGGTGTTCAAGTTAGCCATGAAGCAAGAGCTCGTGAACGTCAACCCACTCGATGCGACGGAGAAGTTTAAACGAGCTTCCTACGAGAAAAACCCAGTCCAGAAGCCTTGGTGTGAGGATGAGGTCGACGTCGTCTCTCAGGCCTTTATAGACACGAATCTGGAGGCTTTTGTCCTACTCAGTCTGTCGACAGGAGCACGAACTGGTGAGCTTCGAGCATTGCACTGGTCCGATATTGATTTTGAGGCGGGGACGATCAACATCGACAAGACGCTGGATGATCACTCAATCAAGCAGCGAGATGGATCGACGGTCTATCGGCAGTTTCTGTCTCCACCGAAGACGCAGTCATCAATTCGAGTACTCGATGTCTTCTGGCCGATCCTTGATGTGCTTCGCCACCACCAGTTACGCCAGGAGTTCCAGGCGGCCGAAGCTACTAAGAAGGGCCGTTGGCGGGAGCAAGGGCTTGTCTTCACGAATAACAAGGGAGGATTCACCAGCTCCAAGACGATTCGACGTCAGTTTCTGAAAGTGCTCGACACTCACAGCATTCGACGAATCAGATTGCACGATATGCGTCACACCTTCGCGACCCTGGCCATTGAGCGTGATCCGAGCTCCCTTGCTGCAGTGTCACGTGCTCTTGGCCACTCATCGGTGAGCATCACCATGGACCGGTATGCCAAAGAAGCAAAGGTTTCACATCACGCCACGAGTTTGATTAGTGACATTGTCTTCAAGGGCAAGAACAAGGGCCCCAAGGCCGATCAACTCAGCCAGGTGGGAAAGAACTTTCCACTTCGCATTAGCAGCCACTTTGATCGTCGGGGATGATCTGCGAGGGGCTTGCCATACAAGTCCAGCTTTAGTTGGACAAGGACGCCGCCGCCTTTGTGTCAATACGAAAGTCCCGTGTCATACAACTACAGGAATGTCTCTAGAAATGGCAATGGTAGGTGTGAAATCAAACTTTATGGCCGACAACTTACTGATGGAACTAAAGATTCTTACCCTAACGAGTGATTTTGTTCAATGACGAATGAGGAACAGCTGCTCGAAAGCTCACATGACGTAATCGTTAGACCCGATGCCGCAATTTTGGGCAGAGCCGCCAAAACGTCAACCAAAGAAAAAGAAGTTCATAGTTCTATTGACTGTGCAACCAAATTCCAGAACTAGGAGGAAAAAATGGATGACAAATTTTTTCATTTCTTGAACTCACCAAAGAGACTCTCATATTTGGAACTCCCAGACAACTAGCTAAGCGCGCCCTCAGCATCAAGCAAGTTTCGAAATAGTTGGCTCGATGGCGGGGTGTTGTTGGAGGCCTAAGTGAACGGACCAATTGCTACTGATAGAGTCATCCTATGGCCTCTCGCGAACCTAACGCTATTGATTCGCTCACAAACCCAATTCTTAATTCGCCGTATCGAGAGCCCACCCGACACCTTGAAATCGGACCGCATGGCCCAACCGGAGTCATATTGGACGGGCGACGTAAGAGCGTTTCTTATGTTCCCTTGGTTTCTACGAAAAAGGGTAAGGGTGACCAGGAGGCTTTTGATTTTGATTCAACTGGCGAACGCATAGAGGAAAATGCGCTTATTAACGAATTGCGAGTAGCGGTCCGACGTTGGGCGCGTCTGAACTATCCAGGAGTGACGCCCGTCACAAGGAAGTTATTGCAGTTTTGGTCGAATGGAGATCGTGACAACCCAGTTCTTTTTTGTCAGCGGGAAGCCGTAGAGACTGCAATCTATTTAGCGGAGGCAAGCGGGCGGAGAAGCGAAAAAAACTTTAGGCCAGTCTTCGATGTTATTAATGAGAACTACAACAGCGGTCTACCAAGAATCGCTCTGAAGATGGCTACCGGTAGTGGCAAAACAATTGTCATGGCAATGATTATTGCTTGGCAAACTATTAATAAAGTCCGTGCTCCGCATGATGGCAGGTTTGCCAAGAAATTTCTCGTGGTTGCCCCTGGGGTCACAATTCGCGACAGACTCAGAGTGCTTCAGCCTACTGACGATGGCAATTACTTTCGGGAGCGCGATCTAGTTCCTCTTGACCTATGGGATGACTTGCTTCAGTCGCAGGTCGTGATTGTAAACCGTCACGCGTTTGGACAAAAGGTAACCAGAGAAGGACAAGGGCTTTCAAAGCAAACCCGGGCTGTACTGAATAGCGTTAGGAAGAACGAAGCGTTCGACCCATTTTTGGAAACCGAAAGCCAAGTAGTCACAAGAGTTTTAGCCGACTTTGGTCCCTCCAAAGACGCAATCGTCGTATTGAATGATGAAGCTCATCACTGTTACCTAAATAAGTCTTCAGAGGACAGGGTGGCAAAAGAGGATGCGGATCGTAACGAAGATGCGCGCGTCTGGTTTCGTGGAATCCAGTGGATAAAAAAATATCGAGGCGTAAAAGCTGTCTACGATTTGTCCGCAACGCCGTTTTATTTGAATGGATCTGGCTATCATGAAGGCTTCATATTCCCTTGGACTGCTTCAGACTTTTCTCTAGTCGAAGCAGTCGAGTGTGGAATTGTAAAGATTCCACGGCTTCCGATAGACGACGACGCCGCCGCCGAACAAGTCGTTTATTTGAATCTCTGGGACAGCATCGGGGACCAACTTCCAAAACGCGGTGGAAAGAATACGAACTTGGCAACTTGGTCTCCACCGGCCGAGTTAGAAGGTGCCCTGAAGAGCCTCTATAGAAGTTATGAAGCCGCATATCGGTACTATGAAACTTCTTTGAAATCGCATGGTGAGCCACCGCCCGTCCTCATTGTGGTCTGTCCAAATACGCTTGTTTCAAGGCTGGTGTTCGAATGGATAGCCGGACGAGTCGTGAATAACGAGGATGGGACGTCGCACTACAGGCCTGGGGAATTGTCACTACTTTCGAACTGCGATCAAAATAACGTTCCCCTTTCAAGACCACACTCCATCTTGATTGACTCGGCGCAACTTGATTCGGGCGAAGTGCTCAGTCGAGAGTTCAAAGATGCCACAGAACTGGAGATTGCTCGCTTCAGAGAGGAGTACCGGATTCGTCGACCTGGTGCCGATGTTGATTCTCTCACTGACTCTGATTTGCTCCGCGAGGTGATGAACACCGTCGGTAAGCGTGGGCAACTGGGTGAGAACATCCGTTGCGTTGTTTCTGTTTCGATGCTGACTGAAGGCTGGGACGCCAACAATGTCTCCCACATTTTGGGAATTCGTGCGTTTAGTAGTCAACTTCTCTGTGAGCAGGTTGTTGGGCGAGGATTGCGGCGGCGGAGCTATGAAGTGAACAGCGATGGTCTGTTTGACCCCGAATATGCCGAGGTTTATGGCGTTCCGTTCCAGATGATTCCGAGCGACAAGGACATTCCCAATCCAAAGCCGAAGTCACCTGCAACCGATGTTTGGGCGCTCGATGAACGGGCACATCTCGAGATTTTCTTTCCAAAAGTAGACGGTTATCGATTTGAGATACCCGATCAAGGTTTGACGTGGAAATTCTCGCCAGACACCAAGTTTGAATTGAGCAATCAGAAAGTAGCGAATTGGGTCGAATCAAGAGGACCCTTAGGCGTACCTGGCGTAGTGGAATTGAAATTTGACGATGTCAGGGAGCAAACAGTTGCATTCGGTTTGGCCAAAATGATTTTGAATAAACAGCTGGCCGGTTTGGACGGCGATCGTAAACCATGGCTTTTCCCCCAACTGGTTGAAATGTGCAAAGAGTGGATAGCGACTCAATTGTCTTTTACCCCTGGGACAAATATTGGTCATTTGATGATTGCTGAATTCAGACATGAAGCAGCTGAGCGTGCTTTTAACGCCGTGATACGGAATGTTGAAGTTGAGCATCAGGTCCTACTTCCGATAATTCGTAAGCATGATCCTCTTGGCTCAACCGGCGATGTGCGTTTTATAACTAGGAAAGCGGCAATCGAAACTGTTAAGAGTCACGTAAATAAGGTGGTTCTTGATGGACCGAAGGGCAACACTTGGGAGGAGGCTATGGCTGCAACTCTCGAAGCTAATGCCGATGTTGTTTCATTTGTAAAGAACGATCACCTTGATTTTTCAATCCCATACACACATTTGGGAAAGACGTACTCCTACTATCCAGATTTTCTTGTGCGGTTACGAGAGAAGCCTGGTGACTTACTCAGGACTTTGATTGTCGAAGTTTCAGGCACGCAAAAATCAGCCGGCCCAACGAATGCAAAAGCCTCAACTGCCAGGCTGCAGTGGTGCCGAAGCGTTAACAATTTTGGAGGCTATGGCCGGTGGGGCTATGTCGAAGTGGGTAAACCGCAAGAAGGTAATTACGAAGAGTCCATTGCGTCAGCAATTGCAAAGTTGTACGCCGATACTGAAGTTTTAGGATTCGAGAATTAGGAGCACTAAATGGCAACAAAAAAGAAGAATCTACGCGAAACCACTGTCGATTCAATTACTCATGATGAGAGTCGAGTGAATATTCCAACGGCTGATGCGCAAGATTTGGTCACCGACGAGGTGAGTCGAGTAACCAAATTGCTTTACCCCCGCAATCAGGATTTAGATCCACAACTGGTCTGGCGCGGCAAGGATGACCAAGATAACAGCGACTTTTATGTCGATGTACCACCAATTTTCATACAGGAGAAAATTGACCCGCGAGTGCTCATCGAAGGACTACGAGCATCAAATCAACGTGAGAAAATTCAGCCAGAGTTGAGTCTGTTTGACACGTTTGACGGTTTGGATGAAATGCAGAGTGTTGAGTTTTACCAGCATTCATCAAATTGGTCGAACCGGATGATCCTTGGTGATTCGTTGCAAACTATGGCGAGCTTGTCAGAAAGGGAGAGCTTACGCTCCAAAGTGCAAATGATTTTCATGGACCCGCCTTATGGGATCAAATTTGGTTCAAACTGGCAAGTGTCGATGAAGAATCGAACTGTTGGAGATGCTCGAACGGATATAGCTCGAGAAGTCGAAGTAGTAAAAGCCTTTCGAGACACATGGGAATTGGGAATACATTCCTACCTTGCATTCCTTAGAGATCGGATGCTTGTTGCGCGTGATCTGTTAACTGAATCAGGAAGCTTTTTCATGCAAATCGGGGATGAAAACGTTCATTTGGTGAGATCGCTCATGGACGAAGTTTTCGGTGCATCAAACTTCGTGAGTCTGATCCCATTTAAGAAGTCTTCTCCGCTTGGGTCCACCGGGCTTGCCGGGGTTGTTGACTATCTCATTTGGTACGCGAAAGATAAAAACGTATATAAATATCGAACCTTGTACCAAGACAAAAATATTGGAGAAGGAGGTCAGTACACCTCTGTCCAACTGCCCGATGGCACACGCAGGTCGATGTCAGCCGAAGAAAAGCGTGACCCTTCACTTCTTCCCGAAGGCAGCCGCCCATACCGGACCGACAATCTACTTTCGGCGGGCTACACACCGACCTGTTACTTCGATTTCGAATTCGAAGGAAAAATGGTTAAGCAGCAAAAGTACAGCTGGAAGACGAATCGAGAAGGCATGGAGCGGCTTATTGTCGCCGGAAGGTTACAAGCGGGCAGAAGTGTTCCTAGTTATGTGCGATTCCACGACGACAAACCTGTAAGCGAGTATTCAAACTTCTGGTCAGACACTCGAAGCGCAGTCGACATGCGATATGTGGTGCAGACTTCGACAACCGTAATAGAGCGTTGTGTTCTGATGACCACGGACCCTGGTGATCTCGTCTTGGACCCTACTTGCGGATCCGGTACCACGGCATTTGTCGCAGAGCAGTTTGGCCGAAGGTGGATAACAATCGACTCTTCGCGTGTAGCTCTCGCAATCGCCAAGCAACGTCTGATGGTCGCAAAATTCCCCTATTACCTCTTAGCTGACTCAGAAGAGGGAAGACAGAAAGAATCGCAAATTTCTGGTAAGAGAGTTACTGGTTCCCCTGTGAAAGGTGACATTCGACAGGGATTTGTTTACCAGAGAGTTCCACATGTGACACTCGGCTCTATTGCTCAGAACCCAGATATTAAACCTGGGATGTCCAGAGTTGAAATCGAGGCCGTGATTGGACGTAATGCTGAGACTGAATACCTTTACGACAAGCCTTTTGAGGACGGAAAAAAAGTACGAGTTGCCGGTCGATTTACCGTCGAAAGCTTGTCTCCTCACCGGTCACTTGGATTTGTGAAATATGTTGATGGCATTGACACTGGAGTTCCTGAGGACATAAGTGACTTCAATGAAACAATTCTTCGGAATTTAGAGAAGACGGGTATTCAAAACGGTTTGAAAAGTGAAAGATTAATTTTTGACAATGTAGAAAATTACGCAGGACTTTACGTTCAAGCCATAGGTGTCCAAAATTCTGGCGAAAACACGACCGGAAGAATGATTGCAATTGCCGTGGGTCCTCAATACGGCACCGTAAGCCCATCCTTCATAAAAGCAGCTACCCGTGAGGCGCAGTTGATTGCCGACGTGAAGATGCTTTGCATTCTGGGATTTGCGTTTGACCCTGCTGCGATTGGGGCTAATGCAGAGTATGAAGTTGTGGACGATGCAGTTGGCGCTGTCGCTCGGGAGACCACCTTAGGTAAACTTGCCGTGGTTCTGGTCAGAATGAACACCGATCTCTTGATGGGCGAAGACCTCAAGAAAACTGGATCGGGAAATCTTTTTGTCGTATCCGGTGAACCAGATATCGTCGTGAGTGATGCTGACGACGACTCGATTTTCGTGGAAATCAAGGGAGTAGATGTCTACGACCCTAATACGGACGAAATTCGTAGTCGCTCTGCGGATGAAATTGCGCTTTGGATGATTGACACGAATTACAACGGTGAATCGTTTTTTGTCCATCATTGCTATTTCCCAGGTGGCCAAGATCACTACAAGAGCCTGAAGAAGGCCCTTAAGGCTGATATTGATAGTGAGGGCTGGGAGACACTCAACTCGGTTAAATCTCGCCCGTTCGGAATTCCTACTAGTGGACGAATCGCAGTCAAAGTCATTAACGATTACGGTGATGAGGTTCTGAAAGTGATTGAAATCTCCAACAAATGAGATTCGAACTAAAGACACGGGACTCGCTCGGCAACAGAATCCCAGAATGTAAATGGTGTTTCTCACAGGAGATTGTGTCCTTCAACCCAATTTGAAATCTGAGGTGCTGGCACAGCCGAACTCCGCTCGAATCCACTTATGAGTCCATTTATGCCATCAGACACCTACCAACATAGGCGGACATGATGCGAAGAATTAGACCTATAGTTTCAGCTGAATAGATTTTCTTGAAAAATGGAGCACTAACTACGGAACCGAGGGTCGGGGGTTCGAATCCCTCCAGCCGCACCAAATATTGCATCCCGCTTTCACCGACTGGCATAAAACCCAAATGCTGAAACCGTCGACGGTTTTCGTGTTGAATAAATGAATGCCTAATGTCTGCAAAAAACCGTAATGACCGATAGTCAAAACATTCAGTCAATTGTGAGAGAGACGGTTTGGACTGAGCTGCGTAAAGTTGCTCGCCCAGATTCGCGATTCCATTGGGACTTTTCATCCTTCATAGCTGATTTTGAAGGTAGCGAAGCGGCGGCTCAACGGTTAACGCAATTAGAGGCTTGGCAGAAGTCTTCTCTGTTTTTTATTGCGCCTGACAACAGCACTGAGGCGGTACGACGTCGCGCAATTGAAGAAGGCAAATCTTTTTTAATGACTACCTACGGTATTCGAAGAGGATTTCTTTTCCTTGAGGGTGGCCAGGTCCCGAAGGGAGAGGAGCGGTACGCCGCAACCCTCGACGGCATGGATCGATACGCTAAGCCCGTGTCACTTGAAGAAATAAGTGGCTTGGGCCACGTGGGGCTTCTCGTTACTGGTGGCTCTGGCGTTACCCGAACTGGCCTTCGGGTTGGCAAGGGGCATGGATTTTTTGATGTTGAGTGCGCCATCTTGAGCCAATTAAAGGTCATGTCAGATGAGAGTGTCATCGCCGACATCGTGCATGACTGCCAAATTGTTGATATCGAGGTTGACCCATCGCCTAATGACGTCGGCGTGCACCTCATCGTGACCCCAACTCAGACTCTGACGGTTTCTTCGCCCGTGAAGGGACCGGGCAAAATTCTTTGGGACCTAATACCCGGAACTGAGTTTGAGGAGATGGACACCATCAACGAATTGGCCCGGTTGTCAGGTCATACTATTTAGGAGAATTGACCTCCTCAGCGCTGCGGATGTCACCAGTCAGCGAGGGTAAAAATAATGTCTGCCACTGTCGATCAGTTTGGGTCAGTTGAAATTAAGGGAATTGAGCTCATTGCAGAAAATGAGCGTCACGGTCGGGCGAGCGATCTGTTCTGGATGTGGATGGGTTCGAACACGAACATCTTCTACCCAGTTAATGGCGCGCTCCTAATTTTCTTCGGCCTGTCTTTCTCTCAAGCTGTTCTAGCGATTCTCATCGGAAACCTCATCTTCTTCGGAGTAGGTCTTACAAGTTTGCAAGGACCAAAGACCGGCACGACTACCTTCACTATTAGTAAGGCATCCTTTGGACCTAATGGTGGCCGTGGACTTTCGCTCTTGAACTGGGCAACCTGCGTTGGCTTTGAGGCATCAGGAATTGCCCTTATGGTTCTGGCCGGGCTGGCGCTACTCAGTGAGGCCGGGCTTCACAATCCATCTGCCGCGGTGAAGGTTGTTCTCCTAATTGTGGCGATGGGGATTCAGTCGCTACTCCCAGTATTGGGTCACCAAACAATTATGTTGGTGCAAAAATATCTGACCTACCTCTTAGTGCCAGTCTTCATTGTCATGGCAATCCTCGTTTCGGGCAAGGTACACATTTCGGCCCTGAGTCACGGTGCGAGTTGGGCAGTATTCACTGAAGGACTTGCTTTGGTGATCTCCGGTGGTGGACTCTCATGGGCCAATACCGGTAGCGACTACTCAAGGTACTTAGCCAAGGAAACTAAGGGCTCAAGCATCTTCTGGTTTGCGTCGCTGGGCGGAATGATTCCGGCGGTACTACTTGAGATTCTTGGTGGTGCCATCGCGTCAGTTGTGAAGAACGCCTCTGACCCAATCGGTGGTTTGCCCTCGGCCTTTCCGAGCTGGGTAGTCGTACCGTATTTGGTTGTGGCTATTCTGTCGCTACTTGCTGCCAACACCACAAATCTTTACTCATCGGGGTTGACCCTGCAGTCAATCGGCGTCAAGCTGAGTCGTTGGCAATGCGTGGCGGTTGACCTGGTGATTTGCACCGTCGTTGGCGGGATCACAATTTTTAGTTCTAACTTCAACCACCTCTACTCAAACTTTCTCTCACTCCTGATTATTTGGCTTGCTCCTTGGCTCGGTATCTACGGCGTTGACTGGTACTTGCGTAAGGGTAAGTACGATGCACCAGCGCTCTTGGCGGGCAAGAGCGGGCGCTACTGGGGCACCAATGGATTCAACACTGCTGGAGTGAGCGCGCAAGTGCTCGGCATGCTTGCGGCGGCTACGTGGATCGACTCGCCAGCATTTGTTGGGCCACTTTCATCACGCACCAACTACGCGGACTTCAGTGTTTTCATGGGACTTATCGTCGGTGGACTGGCTTACTATTTGTTAGCCGGTCGCTTGGTTAAACAAGGAACTAAGTAAGGCTCACAATCATCAGACACACTTTGTGCTTCGCGAAGTGTGTCTGATGAGAGATCTCTGGGGACGAGGGATCATTTAACCCCTGCAGAAAATTGATCAACTGATTCGTTTGCGGATTGTTGCGAAATCACCATTGGTGAACCTTTTCCTCTGCGCTTCGTCGTGTGTGAGCTGCACCCAAGTAAGGGCTCCATCACTACTTTTAACCGTGACGCGAACTTCAAACCCCAAGTGCAATACATCAACGATTTCAACGCCGACACCCTGGCCGGCATCGCAGAATTCAAGATGGTGTGGGCGAAGCGCCGTGCCTTCAAAAGTGGTTATGGGACCCAAAAATGAATGCACAAATTCATCCTTTGGGGATTCATACACTTCGGCTGGCGTGCCGGCTTGGACGATGCGCCCTTCGTTCAAGATAATCAACTGATCAGCCATCTCCATAGCCTCGCTTTGATTGTGCGTGACCAGGATGGTTGTTATGCCTAGTTGATGCTGTAACGAACGCACCCATTGGCGCATCTCTGCACCGACCTGGGCGTCGAGGGCCGCAAATGGTTCATCAAGCAGAAGTACGGTTGGCTTAATTGCTAAAGCACGGGCCAACGCCATCCTCTGACGCTGTCCACCAGAGAGTTGTCGAGGATACCGGTCGGCATATTCGTCGAGCCGAACTAGAGCAAGGAGTTCAGCCACTTCTTGACGGATTTGAGTCTTGGAGAGCTTTTTAACCTTTAGGCCGTAGGCAATATTGTCAAAGACGCTGAGTTGGTTGAATGGGGCGTAGTCCTGAAAACAAAAACCAATGTTTCGGCCGCGAACGGGGACTGAACTGACGTCACGACCGTTGATTTCGACCAAACCCGAATCAGCCTTCTCGAGCCCAGCGATGATTCGAAGCAAAGTTGATTTTCCCGAGCCCGAAGGTCCGAGCATGGCGGTTAACGAGCCCTCAGGAATTTCCTGAGTTACATCTGTAAGTACTGAGTCTGATCCAAATGTCTTCGAGATATTTTTAAGCCAAATACTCATGACGCTTCCTTTCGCGGTTTCGAGCGATGCTCAACATTGAGAGAATGATGATTGAAGAAAGCGCCAATACGGCTGAGCCAACAAATCCTTGGTAGTTGTTGAAGTTGTCGAAGTTGGCGCCGATATTTAACGTCAATGTTTGCGTTACTAATGCGATGTTTCCAGAAACAACCAGGACAGCACCGTATTCACCGATGACGCGAGCCAAAGTGAGGGTGACCCCGTAGGCGGTCGCCCACGTAATTGATCGGAGAGTAATAGTGAAGAAAATTCGCCACGGTCCCGCTCCGAGTGTGGCCGCTGTTTCCTCGGCGTGTGTACCGACCTCTCGCAGGAGCGGTATGACCTGGCGCGACACCAGCGGTAGCGAGACGAAAATGGAGGCAATAACTATCCCCGGGTAAGAAAACATAATGTTCCAGCCCCAAGAGGCAAAGGTCTGGCCGAACCATCCGTTCTGCCCGTAGGCCAGCATCAACACGAGCCCGACAATGATCGGGGAAATTGCCAATGGAATGTCAATAAGGCGATCTAGGACTGCTGTGATTCGAGAGGGGCTTCGCACAATCCAAAGTGACGTGCCAACACCAAAGAGGACATTTAAAGGGACGGCAACGAGTGCCACCTTGGCACTCAAGATCATTGCCGCATCCATTTGTTGGTCATTAAGCGCCTGCCATAAGGCACCAAAACCGCGAGAGAAAGTCTGTTGGAAGACGAAGAAGAGTGGAAGTCCAATTAAGAGTCCAACGTAAGTAAGGACAGCGATTCGTAGTGTCAAAGGAGATCGTTTCATCGATTTCCTCTTGAGAAGTGGTAACTCAGCGCCGAGAAAAAACTGAGTAGCACCATGGCTACTACTAACAGGGCTAGGGAAACAGCTGAAGCAGCAGTGTTTTGGTTAGAGGAAGTCAGGGAGAAGATGTACGAACTCGCTAGTTCAGTTTTATAGGGCAGATTGTTGGAAATGAATACCACCGATCCGTATTCGCCGATAGCTCTAGCGAAAGCGAGTCCTGTTCCCGCTAACAAAGACGGCGC
>Ga0208380_1000341_pt1 | contig 12866 bp, 25 predicted proteins | sample CryBogCBE27Jun07_FD_184570 | JGI IMG/M metagenome (GOLD analysis project Ga0208380, IMG submission 184570) | Freshwater microbial communities from Crystal Bog, Wisconsin, USA - CBE27Jun07 (SPAdes) | ecosystem: Environmental > Aquatic > Freshwater > Lake | place: Crystal Bog, Wisconsin, USA... | reverse complement strand
AATCTCTACACCCCTTTATTTACTTAGGTTGTAGCGGTGCGTAAATATGCGACCGGATACCGGACACCTGATACGCTTTTTATATCGGGTTAAGGGAATCCGATAACGACTTTGGAGGTCGAAGATGAACGTAGTAACCGAAGTAAAGATTCCGAACCGAGTTCAGGAAGTAATCAAGAAGGTCGAAGCCGCAGGCGCGACCGTAACCGCAGACAACGTCTACTTGCCCGGGGAGTTCTCGGACGAGTCGCACAAGGTACACGTCGTACTCTCGACCGGCGACCTTCGCGTACTCGTCTCCTGCTACTACTCCGGCGCGACGAAGCGTTGGTCGACTTGGTCAATCGCTACCTACGCGAACGGTCAGACTCGCGAACTCGCTCTTAGCGAAGTCGCTCCGCTCGTTCGTAACGAAGCGGTCTTGGCTCGTCTCCTCGGAGGTCTGAACTAATGATTAGCGGAATCGACACCACGGCCGGGCTGGTTATCAGCCCGGCTAAGGCCATCAGCATTACTGCGGCTCTTAAGCGCGCCGGAGTTAAGAAGGGCGAAGAGGGACGTAACGGACGAATCGGTTACACGACCCTTACGGAAGGGTTCTACGTCGAAGCACTCGATAAGGACTACGTCCCGGTCTACGGATACCGCAACGGCAAGAAGTCAACTCGTCCTACGTCGTGGAAGGTTCGTAACAAGAAGGACACTCGGTTCCGCGTTAAGTACGAAGCCTTCTCGACTTCCGACCAGCGTGGCTGGCGCGACGAGTCGTACCGGCTCGACACAATCGCGAAGGCGAACCGCGCGTTCGAGACGATTCTTACGACGCTCGCTCACGAGGGCTACCGTTGCGAAGTCGACTTCTCGAATCAAGCCGTCGTCGTAATCGGGAAGGTGGAGTTCTAATGGCTACCGCAACGATTAAGGGATTCGGGTTCTACTCCCCGAAGACCGGGTGGATGATTCTCTGCCCGGCTTGCTTTAAGTCGAAGTTCGAGACTCTCGGAGAGGCCGACGCGCTCCTCCGAGACGGTAACGGAGATGTCGTACCTTGCGACAACTGCGGAGAGGACGTGAAGTAATGGAGACCTTTAAGACCGTAGATGAGATTAAGGCATTCGCGGAAGACCACGGAAGCAAGTTCTTCTCGAGGGAGGCTATGAGGTTCTTTAACTCCCGGCTCTCGCGTGGGACGTACGGAGCGAACGGAGAGATATTTATTACCTCCGAGCGATTCGACGAGACGACTCCGCGACGCTACACCGTCCGGATGATTCATACTCCGACCGCGTCTATCGAAGACGTATCGAAGTTCCAAGAGTTTGCGACGCTCGACGAGGCGAAGAAGTACGTAAAGGAGTTCTACCAATGACCTACCTAGCCTTAACTATCTTCGACGTACCTCCGCACCAAGCGACGGAGACCTCGAGAGATGCCGCAATCTCGATGAGCGGTAAGACCGCGAACCTTCGAGACCTCGTCCTTAAGACGCTCCGAGAGGAGGCTCTTACCGACGAGCAGATAGCGGAGAGAACCGGACTCGCTCCGAATACCGCTCGACCTCGACGCGTCGAACTACTACAGCGCGGACTAATCGAGGAGGCTGGTAAGGCAGTTACGAAGTCTGGCCGCAAGGCCTCGCTATGGAGGGCAATATGAGATTCGTACTATCCGCTCTTACTGCGGTTCTCTTCTCCGGGTTTACCCCGACGATTAAACATTCGGAGGCTCCGACGGTTTCATCTACCGTTGCGACGACTGCGACTACAACAACGATACCGGTCGACCCGATACTGACTCTCCCTAAGTCGGTTCAGGACACAATCGCTTGTATCGCGTACGTCGAGTCGCGTTCCGTTCCGGGACGGCCTCATCTCGTAGATACTTCCTACGCTGACGCGGAAGGGATGTATCAAATAATGCCCGAGGAGTGGAGACTCTTCCGCTCACAGGGTGGCTACTTCGGGATTCCTTTAACCCCGAACGAGGCTACGCAACTACAGCAAGACGAGGCAATCGTCTGGTTCTATCACCGTAACGCCGGGTTTCGTCCGGAGTGGTCAGGAGACTTCTCGTGTCGTCTTTAACTAAAGAAGAGTGGCTCGCTATCGGAGTCGCGTCCGGGTTCTGCTCTCCGTCGTACTGTCAGATTCACGACCCGATACCGTTTACGGAATCGGAGCAGAAGGCGTTCGACGTATGCCTCGACCTCTGCGAAGTCGTCGTCCGTATCGGAACTCCCGAGGAGTGGGAAGACTCCGCTAAGAGATTGCTCGAGGCAACAGAGTGATTAACTTTGAGAGCGTCCTTAACGAGATGAAGGAACTACACGACCGGAAGCAAGCGGACTACGGCCGGGAGACCGACCCCTTCGCGAACGTACGAGCGTCGGAAGACTTCGGAATCCCGGGCTGGGTAGGTTCCCTAGTTCGAGCAAACGACAAGATGAGAAGACTTCAGGCCGTCGCGAACGGCTCCGAACTTAAGAACGAAGGAGTCGAAGATTCCCTAATCGACTTGGCGAACTACGCGGTTATTGCGTTAGTCCTTTACCGTCAGTCGCGAGATGTAACACCTAAGCAGTAAGAAGTACCTAACAACTAAACAGAGGAGCAATAAATGAGTTACGAGATAGTTTCATTCGTAGATGGATTAACGAACGAGGAGTGGTTAGACCTACGTTCTATGGGAATCGGTGGTAGCGATACTGCGGCCATCTTTAACGAGAGCGCGTTTACGAGCGCGTACTCACTATGGGCGGAGAAGTCCGGTCGCGTCGAGAGGACGTTTACCGGGAATCAAGCAACGGAGTGGGGACACTTACTCGAGGAGATAGTCGCGCAGAAGTTCGCGACGGATTACGAAGCCGCAGTCGTTAAGTGGCCGGTAATGCTCCGCTCGAAGGCTCACCCCTTTATGCTCGCGAACCTCGACTTCCTAATCGTTCAGGCAGACGAGAACTTCCCGGCCGGAGAGATTACGGAGTGGCGCGGTCAGCACCTACCTCCTAACGCGGTTCTCTCAATCCTCGAGATTAAGACGACCGGAATCGTCGGTCGCGGAGGAGGCGCGTACTGGCAAGACGACGCGGTTCCGCGCGGATACGAACTACAGGGACTTCACTATTCGGCAGTAACCGGAATCGAGTCGGTTGTCTTCGCCGCACTCGTAGCCGGAGAAGGACTCGTAGTACGAGGTCGCGTCTACTCGGACGAGGAGCGTTATAACTGCGTACAGCGTGAGGCCGACTTCTGGAAGCACGTAAAGGAAGGAATCGCTCCGGACTCCGACGGTATGCCGTCGACGTTAGAGACAATCTCGAAGATGTACCCGACACATAAGGAGGGAGTAACCGTCGAAGCGGACGACTTCCTTATCGACACTTACACGCAGTACGTAAAGACGAAGGCCGAACTTAAAGAAGTCGAAAGCCGGGCTAACGAACTCCGCGCGAAGTTAGAGATTGCTATCGGAGAAGGCGAAGCGATGACCTATAACGGAGAGACGCTCTTTACGTTTAAGGCTACGAAGGATTCCGAGACGTTCGACGCGAAGGCGTTCGAGAAGGAACACCCCGACCTTTACTCCGCGTACCTAAAGACTCGTAAGGGATATCGAGTAATGCGACTAAAGGAAGGTAAGTAATGGCGTACAAGGTAAAGATTCGCGTAAGCCGGGAAAGCGTACAGGAACTCTTCCCGGACGACTGCGTAACGGAGGAGGAGTTCGCGACGGCCGCAAAGAGTCTCGGGTACTACTTCGAGTTCGAGCGCGCGCGGAACCGAATCGCGGAGGAGATTAGGGAGCGTCGAGCGTTAGAGCGGAGTTCGCGTCCGACCGTTGCGCAGTTACTCGCAGAGATGGAAGGATGTCTCTTTCAGATTCTTCAGGTCGAGTTACCTAAACTTACGCAGATGGACGCGTCAGTCGACCAAATATTCCTAGAGTCGACTCGACTCGACGAGATTCATAGCGCGCTACAAGAGTGGGAGGACGAGCAAGATGATTAAGTTACGCGCGCTGTACCGCACGATTAAGTCCGACCGGGAATATAAGAAGTTCTCGAAGGTAAGTTGGGTTGCCGAACTCGGCCTAACTCCTCCGGCTTATCCGTCTATAAGGATTCAGTATCACAACTGGGTAACGTCGTTAACGGAGGCGAAGGAACGTCTTCGTCGATACGAGGAGGAGCAAGATGAGTAAGAACCTACGCGAAGCGTTACGCGAGAAGCATAGGACGGAGGACGGTATCTCGTGTAGGACGTGTCTCCGTCTAGTCGACGGTTCTCTCTCCGGGACTACCGCTCCGGGAGCCGCAATCCCGAAGTTATATCCCTGCGACGTAGTTAAGTTGCTCGACGCGGTCGAAGCGGAACTCGAAGGAGCAGAGTAATGAAGGAGACGTTCGACCGATTCGTAGAGCGAACTAAGCCCGAGGACATTCCGAGCGCGTTCGCAGAATGGATGAAGCAAGAGTTCGGCTGGAACGGAACGTTTACGAAGTTAGAGGAGAAGAAGTGAACCCGGTTATAACTATTCTTATGGTCTGGGTTATTCTCGTTATCGCAATAAGGAGAAGTTAATGAGTAAATGCGAACACGCCGCAGAAGTAGAGAACTTCTTCGGAGACATAATCAAGCGTCCGTACACGAGTATCTTCTGCCCGGACTGTGGGACTCGAATCGAGGCTCCCGGTAAGACACGTCCGTTTCATCTACGACCTGACCAACGGTGACTCGCGACGAGCGACGCGCGCTCCGAGAGAAGCACGAGAAGAAGTTACGCGGAGTCTTTTGCGTCTACTGCTACGACGACTTCCCCTGCGACACGATTCGAGTCCTCGATTACGTCGACCTCGTCGAACCGTCGTGATAACGTCGTCAGTCCTATGAACGACTTCCCGACTATCGACTTCACTAACGGCGCGACTCTTACCCCGGAGGAGATTCTCGCTTGCTCCCTCGAGAACCCGGAATACTGCGAGGCTTGCCAGTAGTCGGCTCTGGATTCTGTAGTCTTAACGCTCCCGATTCTGTAGTCTTGCGACACCCTCCGTATCAGGTTCTAACGCTGGCTAATCCCGGACTCGGGTAAATACCCCGGAGCGATAGGCCGAGGGCTTAGAAGGCCATATAGGGCCTGATTCGCCTACAACCCTTTATTTACTTAGGTTTTAGAAGTTTTTATAAAAAAGTCCCTAAATAGTGACCGTCGAGCGGACTTAGTGCTACTCTTTAGGTATCGGGTTAAGGGAACCCGTAGCGACTTAGGAGGTCGAAGATGGAAGCAGTAACGGAGACACGCGGAGTACTGGTCTACAAGGCGAACGACGGCAAGATTAAAAAGGCAGTCGTTGGAACGTACTTCATTTACGAGCGCAGGGACGAGGTCTGGGTTGCCCGAGTCAATAGCAGGGGCAACAGCACTCACTCTGTGTGTCGCGTCGGTCAGGTAGTCGACTTCATTCGGGAGGTGAACTGATGACTACCGCAACCGTAACTAACATCCACGCCGGAGCGGACGTACGTCCCGAGGACTACGAGTTCGTCGGACTTATCTCTCCGATTATGACGAAGACCGACGAGGGAGTCGCGGAGATTAAGAAGTTCTCCGCTCTCGTTCGTCTTACCGCTCCTTACTACTCCGCGAGCAAGTGCGGCCATTGCGGAGCGAACGTTAAGTACCGCGTCGTACTTCGCCACGCTCCTACCGGTCAGCACATCGTTGTAGGCGACACCTGCGCGGATAACTTCGGACTCTCGAACGACGAGTTCCGTTCGATGAAGTTAGAGGCCGCACAGACTCGTAAGGAAGGCAAGACCGCGAAGGCTTGGCGCGAGTACAAGGAGCAGAACGCAGACCTCGACTGGGACTACGCGGAAGAAGCGCAGGAGTTCGGTAGCCACATTATCCGCGACCTTCTCGTTAAGGGTCGTCACTACGGCTCGCTTACCGAGAAGCAGTTCGAGTTCCTTAAGAAGTTGGTCCTCGAGGCCGCAGACGTTAAGGTTCGCGCCGAGGAGAACGAAGCGAAGCGCGCTCTTGCCGCAGACGCTCCCTCCGGAGTAACGACCGTCGTCGGAACGATTCTCTCGAAGAAGTACGTCGACGGATTCTACGGCTCGACTCACAAGATGTTGGTCGAGGCCACCGAAGGCTACAAGGTCTGGATTACCTGCCCTACGAAGTTAGAGGAGACCGAGGTCGGCTCGAAGATTCAGTTCACTTGCGAACTCGAAGTCTCGAAGGACGACGCGAAGTTCGCGTTCGGCAAGCGTCCCTCGAAGGTAGCGATTCTCGAGGAGGTGAAGTAATGGAGCGCGTAACTATCGAGAGCGCGCTCGAGTCCGTACTCCTCGACGAAGGATTCGTTAAGGCCGGGTTCGTAAAGAAGCCGAATCGGGTTTACGGAACCGAGGGATTCCGCTTAGTCGCGAACGAAGGCTCCGTCTCCGTCTACTACAACATTTCGACCGTTAATCAGGCAGAGGGGTACGACGAGCAAGGTCGGAGCGTATACCGGGAGCGTAAAGTTCACGAGATTAAGTCCGTCCTCGACGGCTTAAGTTATTCCGTCGTTATCGACGAAGACGTAGAAGGAAGCCTCCTACGCGTAGAGGAGGTGAAGTAATGACTTGGCAGACTCTAGTTATTGACGCGCTCCTCCTCGGGAGCCTCTCGCTCGTTACCACGATGGCGGTTCGCCTAGTTCGGAAGGGAGATTGGTAATGGACGACGTTAAAGGGTTCATACTCGGACTCGGGTTATTCGGGCTTGTAGCGTTACCTTGCGGTTCGTCCGGAGGCCGGTAGTCTTAAACAACTATGACCTGCGTCGTCGCTCTCGTTACACCCGGTGGTTCTTATATCGGAGCGGACTCTATCTCCGTCGCGGAAGACGTTTACACGCTTGCGGCTACTCCGAAGGTTAAGCGGATAGGTAACCTGCTCGTCGGATTCTCCGGCTCGTGGAAGGCCGGTCTCTCCGCGTTCCGAGCGTTCGAGCGTTATCCCGACGTTAATAAGTTCTGCCAATCGTTCATTACGAACGAGACAGGTTGGAACCTACTCGTCATACAAGACCGCAAAATCTATGAGATAGCGGAAGACCTAGCACCGGTAGAGATTCTCCCGGGAGAAGAGGTTACGTACGGAGCGATAGGTTCCGGAGTCTCGACCGCTCTTGGCTCGCTCTACTCGGATTCCCTCGACGCTCGTTCGGTTATTAACGCTCTCGAAGCGGCAGAAGCGCACGTCGTAAACGTCCGTCGACCGTTCGTTATCATAGAGTTAACCGAATAACAGAGGAGCAACTATGCCAGACCTATCAGTAACGAACGTATCCGTCGACGACGTTATGCCTCACCCGAGGAACGTACGTCAGGGAGATGTCGGCGCGATTATGGAATCCCTACGCGTACACGGTCAATACCGGCCTATCGTCGTACAGAAGGAGACCGGGTATATCCTCGCTGGTAATCACACTTGGAAGGCCGCAAAGAGTCTCGGCTGGTCGTTTATCGACGTGACTTATATCGACGTTAACGACGACGACGCGTTACGAATCCTTCTCGTCGACAACCGAACGAACGACTTATCTTCGTACGACAAGATAGGACTCGTCGAACTACTCGAACTCTTAGCCGCAACGGAGCGGAGTATCGAGGGAACCGGGTTCGACCTCGACGACCTCGACTCTTTAGTCGGAGACGCGAAGAATCCGCTAACCGTCCCGGAAGAGTTCCCCGAAGTCGACTCGAGTATCGCAACCGAACACCAATGCCCTAAGTGCGGTTACGAGTGGAGCGGTAGTACTCGATGAGAGTCGATAGGGGAGCGGTAAGAGACGCTCTACGGGAGTCTCTACGCGGAGTAAGCGGTAACGTCGCGGTGTCTACCTCCGGAGGAATCGACTCTTCTTCTCTCGTTCTATCTCTTCTCGACCTCGGAGTTCGACCTACCGTTATCTCGTTTACGCTCGAGGGAAGGACATCCTCGGACTTCTTAGCGGCACGACGACTCGCGAAACACTTCGGACTCGACTTCGTCTCGGTATTACTTCCGATAGATGAGTCGACAGTTAAGAAGCAAATAGAAGACGTAGTTAGATTCGGAGCGTCTAAGAAGACGAGTATCGAATGTCTAGTTCCGTTCCTATCGGTTCTCGAGTCTCTTAACGAACGAAACATAGAAACGCTCGTTGTAGGCTCGGCCGCAGACGGACACTTCGGATTATCGAAACGCGCGATGATTCATTACAGGGATACGTTAGAGAAGTTTCAAGAGTTTAGAAACGACTACTTTTCGAAGAGTGACCCGGCACAGACTAAGACGCTTAAGGCGATAGGAGCGGAGTACGGAGTAGAGGTTCACGCTCCTTATGTTTCGGAGCAAATCTTTAGGCTCTTCGCTAACTCGACGTGGGAGGAACTAAATACGCCTAGACAGAAGGAGGCGATTCGACAAGACTTCCCGGAACTAGACGCGTTAAAGATTAAACGGCATACAAACTTACAACTCGGAGATTCGGGAATAGCGGAACTTATCGGTCGAGTCGCGATTAAGTATTACGCGCCGAAGGCTAAGTCTCCCGTCTCCGCGTATAACGCTCTAAGAAGAAGTCTCGTATGACCTACCGCGTACCGTCTATGGCGGAAGTCGCAAGCGTAAAAGGGACTAACGGAATAACCGTAGCCTCGACGTTCTCGGGCTGTGGCGGTTCGTGTCTCGGATTCGAGATGGCCGGGTTTAACGTCGTCTACGCAAACGAGTTTATACCCGAAGCGCGCGCGACGTACGAAGCGAATCACCCGGGAGTCCCGGTCGACGGAAGAGACATACGCGAAGTTACGGCCGACGACATACGACGAATCTCGGGCTACGACGAGATAGACATTCTCGAAGGCTCTCCTCCTTGCGCGTCCTTCTCCCTTGCCGGTAAGCGTGAGAAGTTATGGGGAGCGACTAAGAAGTATTCGGACTCCGAGCAAAGAGCGGACGACTTATTCTTCGAGTACGCGCGGATTCTTAAAGACCTACAGCCGAAGGTCTTCGTAGCGGAGAACGTTAAAGGCCTCGTAGTCGGTAAGGCAAAGGGATACTTTAAGTGGATTCTCTCGGAGTTAAAGAACGCAGGTTACGTCGTCGAAGTACGAATCGTTAACGCCGCATATCTCGGAGTTCCGCAAGCCCGGCAGAGAGTTATCTTCGTCGGAGTTCGGAACGATATCGCAAAGGCTCCTACGTTCCCTTCTCCGTTCGATTACGTCTACTCGATTCGAGACGCTATCGGTTGCTCTACTGACGACGTAGAGGCTCTAGAAGACCCGGAGACCGGAGAGAACATCGGTCTTAAGGATTCGGCCGTCGGTAAGGAGTACGACCTAACTCCTATCGGCGGAGCGTCGGAGAGGTACTTCCAACTCGTACGACCTAACCCGGACGCGCCGGTTCCTACGATTACCGCGTCGGGAGGACAGATAGGACTCGCGTCGGTCGTTCATCCTTATCAGCGACGGAAGTTTAACCTTAAGGAGTTACGAGCCTTATCCGGATTCCCGGAGGACTTCGTACTAACCGGCAAGTTCTCGCAACGTTACGAACGTATAGGGCGAAGCGTACCTCCGTTAATGATGAAGGCAATAGCAGAGAGCGTAAGAGATGGAATCTTTAGATAACTTAGTCATCCCTACTAACTGGACGTTTAAGAACGCGTCGGTCGCGAATAACTTCGAGAGTCACGTTCGAGAGCAACTACCGTGGTACGACCTCGTAAGCGGAGCGGTCGCGCATATCGTTCGTCACTACTTACCGGAGAAGGGCAAGTTATACGACATCGGAGCGTCGACCGGGAATATGACTCGACTCCTCGAAGGAGTAATCAGAACTCGAGGCGCAGAAGCAATCTCTATTGAGAACTCTCAACAGATGGCCGATAAGTGGGACGGATTCGGAACTATCCACGTCGGAGACGCGACGAGATTCCAATATGCGTACTTCGACGTAGCGGTTCTATTCCTGACTGTGATGTTCTTCCCGGTTATCGAACGAGAGTCGTTATTCCAGAAGTTACTTGGGAAGTTGCGTCCCGGCGGAGTGATTATTGTCGTCGATAAGGAAGAAGCGGTCTGCGGTTATCTCGCGACGGTTCTAAGCCGATTAACGCTCGCAGGGAAGGTAGCGACAGGAACGAACTCGGACGAGATAGTTCAGAAGGAGTTATCGCTCGCAGGAGTCCAGAGACCGCTTAAGGAATCCGACCTACCGGAAGGAGCCGTTCGATTCTTTAAGTTCGGTGAGTTCGGTGGCTGGATTATTACCAAGTAGCGTTATCAGTAGATACATATGAGTAGAAATCCAGACCCAGAGTTACTAGATAAGGAGCGTCAGGCCGTAGAGTTACGACGCGCCGGAGCGACTTACGAAGAGATAGCCCGAGCGATTGGCTACGCTACCGCGCAAGGAGCGTGGCTCGCGTATAACCGCGCTATGAAGCGAACCCTCGTCGAAGCCGGGACGGAAGAGATTCGTCAGACGGAATCGGACAGACTCGACCGACTACATCGCGCTCTATGGCCGAAGGCTATCTCCGGGGACATTAAGGCGATAACATCTATCTTGCGCCTAATGGAGCGACGCGCTCGACTACTTGGACTCGACGCTCCGACGAAGATTCAGGCGGAAGTAACTAACTACGAGGGAGGCTCCGACATTGACCGAGAAGTCGCACGACTCGCAAGCCTCCTCGCCAATAGCGAAGGTAGCGGCATCGAGACTCTTCTGGACTCACAAGAAGGCTCGTCCTGAACAGTTACCTCCTGATACCGATTGGCGCGTCTGGCTAATCCAGTCCGGACGTGGCTGGGGTAAGACTCGTACCGGAGCGGAGTGGATAGTTCATCAAGCGATTAAGTACGACCGAACTCGCTGGGCTGTCGTTGCGGCTACCTTCTCCGACGCTCGAGATACCTGCGCCGAAGGAGAGTCTGGAATCGTCGCGGTCGCTACGCGCTACGGAGTGCTTAAGCATTGGAACCGCTCCCTCGGAGAGATTCGACTTACGAACGGCTCTCGAATAAAACTCTTCTCTGCGGAAGAACCGAACCGACTTCGTGGACCTCAACATCACGGCGCGTGGTGCGACGAACTCTCGTCTTGGCGTTACTCCGATACGTGGGACCAACTTCAGTTCGGACTTCGTCTAGGTAAAGACCAAGGAATCCCGGCGCGTACCGTCGTTACTACTACGCCTAAGCCGACTCGACTCTTCCGCTCCTTACTCGAACGCGACGACGTAGAAGTAACGCGCGGAGGTACTCGCGATAATGCGGCGAACCTTACGCCGGAGTTCATCCGCGATATGGAGAACCGCTACGCCGGAACTCGATTAGGTCGGCAGGAACTCGAAGGCGAACTCTTGCTCGATACTCCCGGCGCGCTCTGGACTTGGGAGATGATTCAGGAATCGAGAATCGCTACCGCTCCGGATATGACTCGTATCGTCGTTGCTATCGACCCTGCGGCTACGAGCGGAGATGATTCGGACGAGACAGGAATCGTCGTAGTCGGTCGTGGAATCGACGGACGCGGTTACGTACTCGCGGATAGGACTTGTAAGTTATCCCCGGCTGGCTGGGCTAAGCGCGCTCTCGACGCTTACGACGAGTTCGGAGCCTCGCGAATCGTAGGAGAGACGAATATGGGCGGAGATATGATTGCGACGATTATTCATCAGATACGACCTAACGCTCCCTATCGCGGAGTCGTTGCGAAGCGGTCGAAGACTTTACGCGCGGAACCGATTAGCGCGCTCTACGAGCAGGGACGAATCTCTCACGTCGGAACGTTCCCGGAACTAGAAGAGCAGATGACGACTTGGGTAGCCGAAGCCGCAGACTTCTCTCCTGACCGACTCGACGCGCTCGTTCACGGCCTTACCGCGCTTAACATCGGAGCCGAAGGATTCGCAGACCAATACCTCTCCGCTATCTCCGCTATATGCCCTTCGTGCGATATGCCTAACATTATGGGAGCGTCTCTCTGCGCGTCCTGCGGACAGCCGTTACAATAAGACGAATCTATTAACGAGGGACTATGGCTCTATTCAGTCGGAAGAAGAACGACGACGCGCTTGTAACGCGAATCGTAGAGGAACTAACTAAGGCCTCGAATAACTTAAACGGTACGCCTATGGGTTCTGCCGGTTACTCGAACACGAGTGCCGCTATGCCGTCGCAGATGACCGGCTCCGGCGGACAAGGACTTATTCAGACTCCGGGACGACAAGCGAATCCTCTTCCTCGTATGTCTTCCGACTTCGGTTCGCAACTTGGACCATCCGCTCCGTTCCTTCCTGCTCCGCTCGACCCGGTCTTCGACGACTCCGGTCGCGCTCTTCCTCGTATCTGGGAATACCCTGTCGCTTGGAACCTTGACTTAAATCAACGCTCTACACCTTGGACGGTTCTCCGTTCTATGGCAGACCAGATAGATATCATCCACCGTTGTATCGAGATTCGCGTCGCGGAGTTAACGAAGTTGACTTGGACGTTTACTATCGAAGACTCGACCGTTACCGCGATTATGGCGGAGCAGAACTGCTCTCACGCTAAGGCCGCACGAATCGCTCGCGATAAGTACGACAAAGACATCGCACGACTTCGCGACTTCTGGGAGAACCCTTATCCTGCGCTCGGACGTTCGTTCTCCGAATGGCTAACCGAGTTCCTTTGGCAACACTTCGTCTTCGACGGAACTCCGGTCTATCCGCGCTATAACCTCGGCAAGCAAGTAATCGGATTCGAGATTGTCGACGCTCCGACTATTAAGGTTCTTCTCGATAACCGAGGAGCGATTCCTGCTCCACCTTCG
>Ga0208380_1000340_pt1 | contig 12894 bp, 33 predicted proteins | sample CryBogCBE27Jun07_FD_184570 | JGI IMG/M metagenome (GOLD analysis project Ga0208380, IMG submission 184570) | Freshwater microbial communities from Crystal Bog, Wisconsin, USA - CBE27Jun07 (SPAdes) | ecosystem: Environmental > Aquatic > Freshwater > Lake | place: Crystal Bog, Wisconsin, USA... | reverse complement strand
ACCCTAACCTGTCAATAACCTATTGTTTTGGACGGTCTTTACAAACTTCAAATCCCTTCCAGTGCCACTTTCTGCAATAGGTACATTCCATTGTCTGCTCCTTTGTTGCTAAGTCTTTATTATAGCGTCAAAGGAGCAGATTGTCAATAACCCTTCACGTTACTCGGACTCTTCGACTTCTTCGTTCAAGTAGTCAAAGCATTCTTGTACACGGCTTGACTCTGTTGTGAAGAATGTATAGTCACCACAGACCATGCGTCCTTCACCCTCTTTAATGTACTCAAAGCCACCATAGTAGTCAATGGCACTGGAGTGGCTTACAGCAATCACTTCCTCATCCCTATTGATGTACACAGGACCACAGCGCACATCCAAACCCAACTCTGTAGGGCTACAGCTTTCCATCTTGCGTACATGTCGCTCAACCACTTCGTTCACACAGTCAATCATGTCCAGTGTGCTGTCAAAGTCTGTGTCTGTAAAGTAACCCATGTCTGCTCCTTAGATAAAAACTTCTTTGTTCAAAATGTTGTTCTCAACCAAGTCATGTGACAAGTTAAGAGCCATAGTAGCTACAGTGATAGCAATAATGCGCTCTTGCCCATTAAAGCGTTGACAGTACTCCATCAGCTGTTCCAAGCTCTCTGGGGTTGCAAACAATCCGGTTTTTGGGATTGGGTTTTGAACAACGTCGTAAATGCCTGACATAAGTATCGCTCCTTGTGTGTTGTTGATGTTAGTATTATACCTGATTTCTAAGATGCCGTCAACCAAATGCCTTGAATAACCCTACACCGCAAATGGTTATTGACACTACATTAGTCACTGTCTGTGCCCAGTTGCGCACACGTAAACTCCATATCATGTACAGCGTTCCCCCACAAAACCCAGCTAAGATGCTGTACTTGTTGAGCTCAGGGAAGAACGACATTAATGTGTACATACACATGAAGCAGGCAGTGCCTGCCCATTGTATTGCGTTATTAAACATCGATACACTCGATCCAAACGTTATGTACATGCTGAGGGTCCAAACGCTCTAGCCCTGCAATAAAAGTACTAGCAACGTCAAAGCTAACATACTCCTCCGTTTGCATACCCTGCTCGCTATAGTCGACGTCGTTAGCTTCTGCTTCACTAAACCCAATACTTTGGAGGTATGTGCGTAGTGTTTGTAAAAACAGTGGGTCATTATAAATTAATCCGTCTGTAGCTGTATTCCAGCTAGCTGGGCTAAAGTACACGCAAAGCTCTCCAAAATCTTTATCCGGATTACAGTACTGCAAGTCCAATTTGGTAATGTCAACTGTAGTAGCTTTGTTAGACCAGTAGCCACCACCGCTTGTGTGTAGTGTTGTGTATGTTTGCATAAGTTCGCTCCTATTGCTGTTTGTGTGTGTTAATTATACTATCAGTCCACCAAGTAGTCAACTGTTTCCATTAGTGTGTGGATTTTGCTACGCAAGTCCTCAAACGCATCCACTGCCTCTGCATCGTCCAGCGTAAACCCATCAATTTTAGCATCATGCTCCAGCACTTGCTCCGCAAAGTCCAACAACTGTAGCAGGGCACGTTTTGCTGTTGGCTCTTGTACTATAAATTGTAACATAGTTGCTCCTTTTACTGCTTAAAAACTTATTATATACTATTTTGGCAAACTTGTCAAATGTCCAGTTCCATGTCTTTAGCTATTGCTACTAAGTCCTCAATAGGTAGTGCTCGATACTGCTCTGTAATTGAGTCAATTGCCATTTGTATTAAGTCAGCTTCTGTGTGCTGTACTGTTACAATGTGCTGGACAATGTGTGTTAATAGCTCGTGCTGTTGCTGTGTGTACATAGTGCTCCTTTGTAAAACATTAATTATAGCACACTTTGGCAAAAAGAGCAAGTGTGCTATGTATTAATGCTTTAGCTTACAAATACAATATTGTCTGTGCGAGCTGTTGCTTTTGCGTGTACTAGTGCTTTAGCAAGCTCGTTTTTTAAGTTACTTTTAAGTAAGTCCCCACTAACATACGCACACTTTGCTTGTACAGGAAAATTGTGTACTACTTTAGTATTGCCATTTTTGTCCTCGCGTGTAGTAGTGTGTACATTAAACGCTACTACTAATTTGTACGTTTTTAATTTGTTGTTAAAAACTAATTTTGCTTTTGCTAATGTGTTGTACATACTGCGCTCCTTTTTACTGTGTATGTGTGTATTATAGCGCATTTTGGCTAAACTGTCAAACGATAAATGACGCCTTGTGCGCTGACTTTTTTGACAAATCCCTTAACAGTCCACTCAGCTTCTAGTGCTCGTAAGTTAGCACGATCTTTGACAACAGCTCCGTCCACTTTAATGCTAACACCCTTTTTGCCATATGCTTCGTAAACTCCCTTAGTCGCGTATACCATGTTCATAACCATCTTCATGCGCTCAATTTGGGTGTGTATAGCTTGTGGGAAGTGGCTCTTGTTGTTAGTGTTGCGACGCTGTGCATCCATTGCCGCGTACCATTTTGTTGGCGCTTCCTCTGTTTTGATAAATGCTGTTTGCATTGCTCGCTCCCTATTTGCTGTTGATGTAGTTATTATACTGCCTTTTGAGCAAGTTGTCAAAGACCCTTTTTGTAGTCGGGGATTTGACAAGAAGGCTTTTTAGTGCTATAATAGTGGTATGGTTCGAACAGCAGACACTGGGGATGGACGTGGAGGGTGGGCGGGTGATTCTAAGTTAGTTGGCACTAACTAACCTGTGGATAAGCCTGTGGATAACATTTTGGCGCGGAAATTGACTGGCCCTGTGAATAACCTGTGAGTAACTGTTATCCACAGACTTATCCACATATTTTGATAACGAAATTGGTGTTGTTTTACAGCAACTCAAAACTAAAACCCGCTTGACAAAACGGGTTTTGGGCTGGATTTTTCCGGCCCCTAATTCTTAAACTATTCGGGTTTGAACCGCCTCTTAATCATTAACAGTGACATAATAGTATACACGAGGAAGATCTTCTACTATATAATCCCCAGCAGCCAGTTGTTCACTGTGATCAAATACCATAAAGTCACATGTGCGATCATTGTACTTGAATATGTGTATACTAGTCTCATTGACTTGTATATGTGCTAAGTGTGTGGGAAACTTGATTAGAACTTTAGTAGTTAACATAATGACCCTCCCGGTCTTGACATAGTATTTAACGGTTAGACCTATAAACCACCGTACTTCATAGTATACGCAGAGTAAATTTACTTTGGTATTACCGTAAAATTTACTTTGTTATTCCAGATCTATCGTGTGATCTAGTGTGAAATAGATCTCGATGGTGCGCATAGCAGTGCTTACAGCGGGGTCTCTTAGACAGAAAGGTGTTGAAAAGTGTGATAAAGTGTGATAAAGTGTGACAGATTCTTGATTATAGTTCAGAACCTTACCTGGGGACCATGTGGCTAGGGTAGAAAGAATCCAAATGGTCGTGGCTGAGAGAGGCATAGCTAAAATGAATACCCCCAATCTGCTTACAGCGGGGTCTTCTTGTCAACCCTCAACAGCTATATACTAGTATGCGTGTATACTGTTATCAAACGTGGGCCAACCCTCTTATTCAAGAGCAATTATGGCTCTGCTCAGAAGCTGTGTGTGCTTTACCTGCCGGAGCGGCTCGATTTTATATACGTGAAGATCGACTCAGCTTTGCTTATATCTTGGATCCTACCATGCGGCACATAAGACAGTTGGACTATTATCTATAATCGTTACAGCGGGGTCTGTTGTATCGATGTCGTCGATCGATTAACCCCGGCCTAGTGAGTGCTAACGAACGCTCATCCGTGTATAAGACTAATGCGTCCTTGCCAATCTCTACAGTTCATACGCTGTTCCAAGTTCATACGAGCGGCAAAGCTATCAGCTCTACGCTGTGCTTCTTGTGCGTTCTCAATGATATTGCCATTGAGCTCAATTTCATCTGTAGTTTGTGTAGTGCTTGGACTATAAGCTGTTATTCTGTAACCCTGTTGCATAGTATTATTCCTTGTTAGTAGCTTGTTTTGGCTTATGTTTATTTACTCTGTGTCTACGATGTCGATGCTGTTGTCGAGAGTGATCAGCATACTGTCTATACTCAAGTGGCACGGGTATTTCTGGCTGTGTTATCTCTAACTCACGCAATTGATCCTGTGTAGGAGTATAGTCTTCATATACACGGTCGTTACTCAGTTCTTTCATTAGCTCTATTTTATCAGCTCTAGCCTGCTGTATATCTGGATCCAGTGTAACGACTCGTGCCGCTAGTACTATTGCTAGTACTATGATCAGTCTTATGCCAATTCTTTCAATGCCATATGACTCATACTGCCACCAGTACTTGATGTCAGCTAGGGGATCAACTGTGTTGTATGTACGCATTAAAACAGATTCCTATTATATGTGTATGCTGAATTCCGGTTGTATTCACATATATATGCCAAATCTACTACAGCATTCCATACACTACAGTCAGCGTCTGTTAGTTTGGAGGCACCATGCTCGCCAATAGTCTTGCCCGTAGTTAAGGCTGTGCCAGTTGAGGCCGCTGTATATGCTAGGCCCACGGGTCCAGCACAAGCTGTTAACGCCAGTGTAGCCAGCAGGACTGTTAAGATTTTCATAAGTTCGACTATATTAACATCTTTAATAGCCGCAAGTCAAGCTCTGTGGTCACACGGGGCTTGGCTGAGTCGTAGAGCGAGAGTTTCGAGCTCGTTGGACCTAAATTTGCGCTCCGATTTTTCCGCTACCGCTTTGCGGGGCTAAATTTCAGCGCCCAGCTAGGCAACTTTTGGCTATCTTGGCCATTGACTTTCATGTGTTCGTGTATATAATACGTGTTATGAGTCAACAATTACACCAGGCCATGACCACAATCTTGGCCATGCCCTATTATAAAAACGAACAACACAAGTCAGGTGGTGCTGACTTTGGCCACGAACGAGCTGTCGGTGAGCATATTGAGGCCGCTGGGTTCGTTGAAGTCGCACGTAGCACTTACCCCAAACTAACCAAAGGACTACTTAAGAAATGGGCTGAGGGCAGGGGTGATGCGGACCTACGCAAGGTAACGGCGGGTATGCCCGAGGGTACATTTATATGCCAGCCTGCGGGTAGTCAGGGCTTTCCTGATATCCTAGTCAAGGATTGGGGTGATAGGTTTGTGGCTGTAGAGTGTAAAAGTGGCAAGGGTGGTGAGTGCCCCATGTGGAATGACAACACACCCAAACCCCAAACTATATATGTGCTCAGTTCGGGTGTACAAAACGCTACTACTGTGTTCATGGGCCAGGATGTGATCACACCCAGACAGCAGGAGCTCATGGATGAATTGGAAAAGCGATTGACAGAGATAGTAAAAGAGTATAAAGTACTAGTTGATGCCGAAGACACACTCAATCGTGGGTGGATCCAAAAGGCCCGTAAACAACATTTTCAGGGCGGTGGCGCTGAAAAGACTAATTACTTTACACATAAAGAAAGAGCTATTTGTGAGCAACGTGCCCTCGACTACAGTCGTAACTAAACCCTTAAAACCCGTTAACCTACACTTGGATAGTGTTACTATTCAAGACATAGAAACACACAAGTTAATTGATACCCAAGCCCTACGCAAGGATTTGGATAACCTCAAACGGTTTGATGCCTCCACCAATGCCAATAACTTTGCGGGTAACCCATTCCTGTATCATTATCAATTTAAGAACTTGCTACGCTGTCGACGTGAGGATGGCAAGACTATTTACGATATAGCCCAGGACCCTGTGGCTTGGTCTAAACTGATTGAGAATACCCGTGCTCGTAATAGAGGTGGACGTACTGCGGCTGGTAACGTGTTTGAGTGCTTTCGTATTAACTTGGGATCGGTTGTTATGTTCAAAAGCACCACAGCCAAATACCTATACAAGAAGTATAACGCCAAGTCAGTATTGGACCCTACTGCCGGATGGGGTGGACGTATGTTGGGTGCTTGGGCCCTGGGTATTGACTATACAGGCATAGACACTAATACAGAAATGACACCCGCTTATAATCAAATGATGGCCTTTTTATCTGCAGAGGCTGGAGTATTTGGTAATGGCTTGTTCGCAGAGCAAAACCCTGGCCAATTACAAATGATTTGGGAGTCATGCTTGGATGTGGACTTTGCCAAACTCGATTATGACTTTGTGCTTACCAGTCCACCCTATGTAAACTTAGAAGTCTATGAACACATGACACCCTGGGAACGGGATGAGGATTTTTATACCAATTTCTTTATACCCTTACATGCCAAATGCTGTGCTCATATTCGAAAGGGCGGTAACGTGGCTTTCAATATTAGCCCAAAGATGTATGAACAGGCGCTCAAGCATGGACTCACACCCTGTGACGAAGAAGAAAATTTGCTACAACAAATGGGCCAAAAGGCCAATACACTCAAAACAGGTAAAAAGAAACAGGACAAAATATACGTTTGGCGGTGTTGACAAGACTCAGTTAGGCTTGTATAATTACTACAAGATCAACACACACTAGGAGCAACTTGTGCCACAAGCCTACAAAGAAACTACAGTTTGGGAAGATGGTGCTACAACCATTAACCATACTTACTTGCTAGAGGGCGATAGTATGATTGCCTATATGCGTAGTCAAACCAGCGTACCCTTTTATTTCAAGACACCTATTCGCATTGACCGTCGTGGACGTAAGTTTGAATTGGTTGAACCCAACCCATTTGAAGCCATTGCCATTCCGCAAGTTGTTGTAGAACAAGCACCACAGGATGTGGTAGAGATTACAGGTAGCAAAGGTACAATTTATTATCTTAACAAGGAAGCAAAGACCTGTACTTGCCCGGGTTATACCTATCGTGGCACTTGTAAACATGTCAAAGAATTGGAGACTGTATGAGCCAGCCTATCGTACTACAACGCATGGCTACCCTTTATGTTTTAGATGAAGGACACAATGCTCCCAAGGCTAAATTTGGCAAAACAGATGGCATGCTCTGGGAACGCTTGCGAGTGCTTAACCAAGGCAATTGGCGTGAATTAAAATTCAGTGCTCTTTGGGTTGGCCCTGTACACTTGGTCAAAAGTTTTGAAGCCACATTCAAAGCCAGTCATAAAGCTCTTGGGGGTGGCGGCCTAAGTGAATGGTTTAATTATACTCCCAAAGAATTAGAAGCTATTGTGGACAGTTTGGTACAGGCACCCATTTTCAAAGTAACTGATCCTAACTTAGTACCTTATGGAGCCAGGAAAGGCAGTGTTTGTCCAATTGACAGCTATCATGGCATGTACCATACTCTAGTGGATCAAAACAATTTTGACTACTTGTCATTTTATGCTGACAACATAGATGGTCACACGTACAATCATTCTGACTGGAAACTGGGTAAAGATCATATTTTGTCAGAAGGCAGAACGTTTGAATTTAGATAAAAGGATTTATATGAGCGATCGTATGTATAAAATAATGATGGTTATTTTGGCTGTGGTGTTTATCAGCCAAGTGATAGCAATCATAATTACACCACCACCTGTTGTGGCCTGTGTCAACGGTTATATAATGGAACAGCACAATCTCATGTGGGTACAGAAGGGCATATTGCCCCAGCATTGTGTCCTAGTGGATCCAGACTAACATGAAGTTTCGTGTAACTCGCCTGGACAAGCGTCACAAAGGCTATAAACAGTTTAGCCATTACATCACGCCCATATGGAGTAGTTTGTTAGCTGACAAAGTGCGTTTCTTTGAATGGCGTAATTGGTGCTGGGCTACTTGGGGTCCTGGTATGGAACGTGAGCAGGCTATAGAGTTTGGCTCTGACCATTATCAAATAGGACGTTGGGCTTGGCACGTAGATGGCTATAGTAAACGTCTTTACTTTACTACAGAAAAAGAATTGAATTGGTTTGTATTAACTTGGAGTGATCAATAATGTATCGTACAGTATATAAAGAAGTAGAGATTGACATTGAATTGGATGACTTTGAAGACGATGATCTCATTGAAGAATTGGAACGTAGGGGCAAAGGCTTTGAAGTTCCAGGTGTAACTCCAACTGAACTACTACAGACCATTTGGCTTAAACGTAGACAAGGCAAAGATTATCAATCTGAATTGGACGAACTGATCTACGTGGGCTTGGGTAAGATCATATGAACGACGGCGCTTTCTTTGGAACTATCCTAGCCATGATGGCTCTCTTATTTGGGCATCCTATCGCGGCTGTGTTTATCTTCCTAATTGGAGTAGTATCATCATGAGTAACCTAGCTGAATACTTTAACCGAAATGCCTACAAGCCTAAATATGACATGGGCGACCGTGTATTTGGTCATTGGAATAAGATTCCATTCATAGGATCTGTGGGCAACGACAGTTCTAAAGATCGAGTAACTATACATTTAGATTTGCCCATTATGTTTGCTCATGTGAAACATAATGTTATAATTGTTACTCACAAAGACATTAAACCCTTAATCAATTATTAAAGAAGTATAAAAATGGCATATTTTTTAAAGTCGGGCAACAAGTTCCAAGTCTCAACTAAAGAGGCAATGGATCTTCATGAGTATTTGCCCGCAGGTAATTATGTGGTCAAAGAAATGCCCATGGATGGACCATTGTATTTGGAACATATCGAATCGTTTGAAATCAAAGGCAAGCGTTATGGCGATTTAGACAAAAATACTGATCGTATTTTGAGCACCTTCTTAGATCGTTCAGCATCAACAGGCGTTATGCTGGCAGGAGAAAAGGGTTCTGGTAAGTCACTGTTGGCTAAAAATTTGGCCATTCAAGCCGCAAAGCGTTGGGGCATTCCTTGTATTGTTATCAATGCTCCTTGGGTTGGTGACAAGTTCAATGCGTTCATGCAGATGATTGAACAACCATGTATGGTTTTGTTTGATGAGTTTGAAAAGGTCTACGATAGTGATGACCAAGAGAAAGCACTGACTCTGTTGGATGGTGTATTCCCCAGCAAGAAGCTATTCGTTCTAACTTGTAACGATAAGTGGCGTATTGATCAACACATGCGTAACCGTCCAGGACGCTTGTTCTACATGTTGGACTACAAAGGTTTGGATGCCAACTTCATTACAGAATACTGTACAGACAACTTAAAACCAGAGCTACAAAAGCACACTGAAAAGTTATGCCAAATTGCGGCTTTGTTTGCTCAGTTCAACTTTGACATGCTTAAGGCTACAGTTGAAGAAATGAATCGTTACAATGAAACACCAGAAGATGCTCTGCGTATGTTGAACGTAAAACCAGAGTTTGACTCAGGCAACAAGTTCACTGTCAAGCTGATCAAGGACGGTGAGGAGTTGGCAGACACTGATTTGGAAAGCCAAGAATGGAGTGGTAACCCGCTTCAAGGCCAAGTTAGTGTTCACTACAAGGCGTATGAAGACGAAAAAGACGAAGACGGTGACTTTCCTTGGGATTGGGAACGAATCCGTTTCAGCCCAGCTGAACTTACCAAAATTGACAGCTCAACTGGCAAGTTTGTGTTCGTGGCCAAGGATGGCACTACTTTGGTCCTTAACAAGGTCAAAGAAAAGACCTACAGCTACTACGATGCGTTTTAAGGACTAGATATGATTAAAGGATTAATGGGCTCAGATGGAGTGTTTGTAGATGACGGCAATAACAGTTTGCCATACCATAGTGTTAACCAGGGCGATAGCTTTAGTGGTCTGCTACGTTTGAATGGCATCGACATACAATACTATAACAATGGTATGTGGATTAACTTGCCCACCAGCTATGCCACAGTTCGTATGGACTCTAGTATTGTTAATTGGGTACGTGATAAGCAGGCCAAAGAACAAGAACAAAAGAAAGAGTTAGAGTATTTGAAGCGCCGTGCTGAAGAACATCCTAGTTTAAAGAAAGCCTATGAAGCTATCATACGTGCTGAAGAACGGCTCAATGCCGACATTGATAAGGCAGTAGAGGATTTCAAACTATTAGACAAGTTGGTAGGCGAAGAACGTGATAACGCAGGTATGGAAGTGCAAATGCCCGTGGCCAGCCCATGAACATCTTAAACATTCGTATTGAATTAACTAACCCGTTTGATCGCTGGGGTTACTTCCGTAATCTTGGCTGTATCTCTAGTATGGTGACCAAGTTCAAAGCATGGGAACTAGAGCACTCTTATTACAGTCCATTGTTGTTTGATTGCGAACTGCGTTTAACACACAGAACAGATCACGCTGGCTTTGAGTTTGGCATTGGTGTGTTAGGCTATGGCGTCCATTTCCGTATATACGATACACGTCATTGGAATCCAGATACTAACCAATACGAGGAGTACGATTTCAGTGAGTACTTTGAAGCTTTCCACTAGACAGTGGCGTAACATCCGTGCCGAGTTACATAAAGAACATCCAAAAACGGTGTTCATGATTCGCGATAAGATGAAACGTGTGTTAGGGTTTACTGTACGCGAACATTCGGGCTACAGACCTAGAACACAAAAAGAGCTAGAAGATTATGACCGTAGCGATAACATATGGCATGATACCGAAAAGGATCGAAAGTTCCACAGAGAGAATATCCACGAACACTCAATTAGGCTTGATTTCTACAATGAAAGAAAGTATACTATGTTTTTACTCAAATACTCTGAGTTGATACACAAGCAAGAATAATTAAATTATTTAAAAGGACACACTATGACAACTTTAACACTAGAAGAAGTCCAGGCAATTTTTGACAATGCTTCGGTTACACCCGGTGAGCGTGGAGGTTCTCCCAGCTACACTTACTATGTTCCACATGGCGCCGGAGTTATCGATGCTGGCAAGATTGTTGATATGATGCCGTTTATCGAAGGCATGATCTTTGCTGGTTACAATACTAATAACGAACCAATGTTTGCTCCACCAAACCCAGGATTGCCATCATGACACTAGCTGACTTAGAACACATCTTTCGTTTTCAAACAACTGCCACAGAAGACTACACTCCTAAGAGTACAGTAGACTACATGTTATTTGAAGGACAAAGTAGAGTTACTGGTACACATGATGCTAAAGATCTAGCTGGACTAGTAGCATTGTTAGATAACTTTCAGTTTGATGGTTACAGGGACAAAACACCATTGTTCATCAAACCCGAAGTAATCATTCCGTTGTAATAGGATGATCGAATTGAAAAATGTCAAAGTGGGAATGTTCAAGTTACCCGGCCTGAGCTTCCCAAAAGATCCACAACCCGATATCTTGGAAGAAATGATAGCATGGGCTAAAGAGAATCATTGTGGATTTTGTGCTGGTCCAAGGCTTTGGAGTTTCAAATCAGAAGCACAACGAGATTGGTTTATCTTACGTTGGATTGATCACATTCCTAAAGAAGAACCTAAAGAAGATAAAGCATGAACAAACGATTACAACAACTTAAAGAACAAGCCGAATTTGTAGGCGACCGTTATGCCTTGCCTGATGAGTTTGCCGAACAGTTTGCTAATCTAATTGTTCAAGAATGTATATCTAATTTATATCTACACGGGTACGACGATGCTATGGCACAGCTCAAACAACATTTCGGAGTTAACGAATGATTATATATTTAGATATGGATGATGTTGTTGCTGACTGGATGGTTACAGCCCGTGCTATTGTTAATCGTAATTGGAACTATGGCGAACGTATACCTGACAGTGATTGGGATAAGGTAAAAGCCAAAGAACGATTCTACAGAGACTTGCCATTAAAGCCAGGCGCTGTTGAGCTTGTTGAATATTGTAAAGATGCGTTAGTCAAAGGACTGGCAGATGAATTACGTTTTTTAACAGCACTACCACACGACTACTCTGTGCCATTTGCTGTGTATGACAAAGTACATTGGGCTGACAAACACTTTCCTGGTATACCTATGTTCATAGGACCATTTAGTCATGACAAATGGAAACATTGCCGACCCGGCGACATCTTAATTGATGATCGGACTAGTAACTGTGTTGAATGGGCTAATGTGGGAGGCTACTCACATATCTATCGTACTTGGGAGGAATGTAAACCATGGCTGGATCAGATACTTACCGTTTCAAAGGCCGCGGCCTAATACAACTTACTGGCAGGCAAATGGGGAATCATGTTGCTGATCTACTTAAAAACTGGCATGCCCATATGAGTGCCAACTACGTTCCAAAGATTAAATGGCAACGGTTACCCGGCCTTAAACTACAGGCATATACAGATGATGTTGGCCCACGTGGCTTTGAACGTGGACTTAATGAATCAGATATGGATCCAATCCAAGCATGGAGTGTTGAATGTAATTGCGGCACTCGCACTAGTTTTAATGTTTGGCAATTTAAAAGCGCCAAACAAATTACAATGTTCTTAATGAAGTGGTCGTCATGATAAAAGATTGGGGTGATAAGGTTACAATCAGTTGTTGGGAACGCAGAGGACAGTTAAACGAGCCTGTGAACTGTCATCCTGCTTGGGTCAAACTGGTAGACAGCATTGATGAAGACTTGCCGCACGATGGATATGAACGAGCTGTTAATATGGCATTGAAAAAGTACAAGGCCAAGATGATTCGCCCTAGCACTTATCCACACTATATGCGATTTCCTAACATGAAGATGGCACACTGGTTTTTATTGGAGTGGATGTAAAATGAACGAACGAATTAGAAGACTTATGGAACAGGCTGTTATATCTATCGATGGACAGACTTTCGGTAAGACATATATCCCTGACGAGTTTACAGAAAAGTTCGCCGAGTTGATTGTGCGGGAATGTCTAGAGGCTTGTAGCAGAGCAAATGAGATTAGACATTTTGTACCGCCAACACAAGAACAAGTGGTATTGAGTTGTATGCGTGAGATTGAAACAACATTTCGGAGTTGAAGAATGAGAGTT
>Ga0208380_1000339_pt1 | contig 12902 bp, 11 predicted proteins | sample CryBogCBE27Jun07_FD_184570 | JGI IMG/M metagenome (GOLD analysis project Ga0208380, IMG submission 184570) | Freshwater microbial communities from Crystal Bog, Wisconsin, USA - CBE27Jun07 (SPAdes) | ecosystem: Environmental > Aquatic > Freshwater > Lake | place: Crystal Bog, Wisconsin, USA... | reverse complement strand
TTCTTCAATGGTTCCGTCGTTGACAATTTCGTGATCAAACTTGGTACCTACCCAGGCCCATTCACTCACATGGATATTAGGGTATTGATACTTCATACCTATCTGTTTCTTTTCCATGTTTTCACGAGCATAGTTACCAGTGGTATTATTATCTAAAATTGCTGTAGTATACCAGTCAGGTAATTCGCCACGCTGTACCCAAATAACTTTGCCGCCCGAGGCTTTAATTGATTTAATTTCGTTAGGGAAACGGCAATCGCTAATAACGATGTTGTCTTTACTCTGGCGTATTTTGTTTTCTAAACTAGCAATCCAAATATCATCGTGAAAACTCTTGCGAGCAACTTCTGTACCCCAGTATTGTAGTACCCAACGTGGAGTTAGATCAGGCATACCCATGCGTTCTGCCCACCAAGGATCTACTTGCTCGCGCCAAGCACGTGCTTCTTTAGTACGTCCTTCTAGTAGTTCTCTGTCCCAGCCAAATACTGCGCTGACTGCGTCCTTGAGTGTAGCGGCAAAACTGTCCCGTCTAAACTCGTGAAAGTTTACCAAGTAGTCTGCTACTGTATCTTTACCGCTTCCAATAAAACCGCATACGCCAATGATCATAAAAAATGCTCCAGTTATTAGGAGCATTTTTACATACTTTTTGGTATTCGTCAACTATCCCATTAACCAAGTTAACGGTTGACTTCCATCTACGTACATCTTTAGATCGTCTTCGAGCTTTTCCATTTCGGCAGCCGCTTCGGACTTTAGGCTTGCACCATTTAGAGTAGTACCGCCTTGTGGACCTGCAATTTGAGCAAACTTTTCACGTGCTTCACCTAGGATACGTTTACAGAAGCTGTAAGCATATTCTTGTACCCACGGAAAGCTCTGTGGGTCATTTAGGATCATTTGATCTGGTTTGGTATTAAAAATCCAAAGCAGTACTGATTCCTGCTGGCTCATATCTGGGTTAAGACCTTGCCAAGGCATTTTACGAACAATGGTTAGTTTCTTAGTAACTGGATTAAATGTAAAGTTCATAAAACCACCAAACATTTTCATTGCTAATTTTTGATAGTCAACGAATAGTTCGTAGTTGGTTAAACCACCAACACGACCTGCTACCAACATATAAGTGTTTAAGTAGCCCGATGCAAATGGCTCAAACTGGCTAGCAGTTGTTCCTGTTACTGATCCAATACCACGGCGGAAAATTTGACGTACTTGCTGTACTTCTTTTGGCAGTATGTATTCTTGTGTTTCGGGTAATAGTTGAAGTGTGGCATAGCTTTCTTCAACTGAGTTTTGTGCTTTTTGACGGTACTTGATCAGGGCTTGATTAATTCCCATTTCATAGTGTTCTTTGTCTAGTTCAACATCAACAATGCCATCACCTAGGCGCATACGGATATAGTCCGTAATAGCGGCTCGCTGTGCATCGCTTGATGTATAGTCATCAGGATTATACGCAATATGGCCGGCGCCAGATCCTGTTGCGGGATTATACAGGCTAGCGGCATTGACGTTTAAGTTAGCACTAAAACCTGTTTCTTGAGTGGGGGTACCTGTGTAAGGTGTTACCATATGTGTATTACTCCGTTATACAGTATTTATTACTGTACACGAAGTAATAGAACATCTGCGCTTATACGGCCGTTAAGTTTGGTATCTGTGGCTTTGATTTCTTCCAAGAACTTGCGTAGCTGAACTTTGCTGGCTTTAGCAAATTCTTTGAGCTTTTCCTCAGGTTTACGTAGTGTTTTGCACACGCTCTTAAACGGATCAAATCCTTCAATGCTAGTACCTTTAACACGTAACGGGCCCTGTAAGCTATCTGCAACATACTTGCCTAGCTTACGAGTCTTGGCATTATAAACCCACAACTCCTGAGCACCAATGATATCAGCAGGATTTACACTGACAATGCGAAGTGTTTTATCTTCTTTTGCGTACTTGAGCTTGCTTACTTGTTTTTCTTTGCTAACTGATTTAGGAGCACGAACCTTTTTAGTAGCTTTCTTAACACCACGATATTGAACAATGTCGTTTAGTATTTGATCCAAGAATGCAAATACACGCTTGAACTCGGCCGCTTTCATGTGGCTGTAACCTTCAACTAACTGTTCATCCACTTTTTCATACGCACCTTTGAGTTCATCAAAACGCTTTTGATACACTTCTTCGTATTTGCTTAGTTGGCTTTGTGGAACATTGTTAGCAACAAAGAAATCGTAGGGTTTGAACTGATACTTAGGATTAGTAATAAACTCGTCGTAGTGTCCTTCGAGTTCACCAATGGTATCTGCTGTTTTTTCATTCATACGATCCTGGATAGTAGGAACGTAGGCTTTAGGTTTTTCTTCTACTGCTGTTTCTTCAACTTCGTCGGCTGTGCTATTAATTGCTTTGGCAATAGCTTCTTTGACATAGGTTAAAGATTTGGGTTTGAACGGCATACCTTGGCGGTGTGCCATGATAAGACTACATGCAGTCATTTCGATTGCACGATCTGGACTGCGGCTAAATGTTTTAACATCTGCGGCAGTAAAACCATTTTCAGGTTTCTTCATCCACTCTACTACATATTTCTTGCAATCTTTCTGATTGTAAAAATAATTGTAGTAGTAAAAAGCACGACGTAAGTGATGATCAAATGTGGCGTCATCAAATGTAAGTGCTCGTTCGGTATCCCACACTGGTTCCTCGCCTGTGTACTTTTCGTCAACCATTAAGGGGTTACGCTGAACCTTAGCTTTTGATCTTACTGTTTTACCGTTGAGCTTCATGTCTTTCCTTTACCAAAGGTTTATATGCAAATCTATTTCCATGGGCATCATATAATGCCATGTGCTGTTTCCAGCCAATTGTGTCCCGCTCCATCCAAAACCAATCCAAGGCCTGCTTGTCTAGGTCGCCCCAGATATTCATTGCTTGTATATTTGTAAACAATTCTTCTTCTGGCAACAATAATAGCATACGAGCCATTAAGAACCAATCTGTATTATAGTCAAAACAGACGGTAACTATGTCGTCGCCATACGATTTTAACCACTCATTGAGTTCTTTTGCAATCGAATAATAATTACCCACAATGCGATTAGGGTGTTTACCCAATAAAGGTAATACTATTTCTTTAACAAAGTCTGAGCAACACTCTTGCCTGTACTGTGTACTTTCTGCGTAGAATTCCCGACCATTTTCGTCGACTAATCCGATAGAAATTAAGTCGCACTCTAACTCAGGGAAATCTGTAAATTCTGTATCTAGAAAAATCAACATAATCAATTATAGCATTTTGGAATTATTTAGTCAACCACTTAGCAAAGTAGCAAAAACCAAGTATTGCTCCAATAGGTTTACGTCTGCTTCAAGCTCTTGTTTGAGCTCTATCATTCGAGCAGTATCTCTACCCTTTCTGCGACAGATAACATCCTCTTTGCTAATTTCATCTTCTGTGCGTTTACAGTTTTGCCATATACGCTTAAGATCACGTTGATGTTCTTGCTTACACGCAATAATTTTGAAGAATAACTCGTCAATTCTCTGGCTCATACCCTGATTATAGCATTTTGGTAATTACCCGTCTACGGGGGATAAATACTAGACTAATAGGAACTAGTATGCCACGTTTAAGTCTTTGGAAAGATGGTCAACACTCAAATGATTATAAGTTTATGGATAGACGTATATCCGAAATGTTTACCATCGGCGGCACTGGTATTTTATTAAACAAATATCTAGGTCCTGCAGAACAAACGGGTAGCACAGATGCTACCAAGCCCGATTACTTAAATCAAAGTGAAAAGAACATTCAAGACTTGCTATGGTTAGAAAATCGTGATCGCAAGTATGAGCAAGACGTTTATAAAATGCGTGGCATTTATCAACGTGCTGACCAAGATTTTGATCTAAGTCAATTTGGCCTGTTTCTACAAACCGGTACCATCTTTATGGTGTTTCATTTACGTGACATGGTAGATACCATTGGTCGTAAACTAATCGCCGGTGACGTACTAGAGTTGCAACACTTAAAAGATTACGATGCACTAGATCAAGATGTGCCGGCCGCATTGAAGCGATACTATGTTGTTAGCGATGCTAGTTTTGCCGCTGAAGGTTTTAGTCCAACTTGGTGGCCACACTTGTGGCGTGTTAAATTAAATCCATTAGTGGATAGTCAAGAGTACAAAGACATTCTTGACAATATCAAAGCTGGGCCTGGTACTAACACACCAGTAGGACAGATCCTAAGTACTCTGAATATCTATCAAAACATCAACGACTCTATTGTTGTACAAGCCGAAGCCGACGTTCCTAAATCAGGTTACGATACTACACCGTTTTATAATTTGGCTACCAATTCCGATGGCACACCAGTTGGTGATCCTAGCGGCTACTATGATAGTAGTATGGGCAATGTTCGTGCAGACAATACTTCTATTACTGCCGACAATGGCCCATTAAGTCCATCAAGTAAAACCGAAGGTTACTTAACAGGTAACGGCATGGCACCAAACGGTATTCCTACTGGTTCAGGTGTTGCTTTCCCTATTAATGCTAATCAAGGCGATTATTTCTTACGTTTAGATTACTTGCCAAATCGTCTATTCCGTTTCAATGGAGCAACATGGCTAAGAGTTGAAGATAGTGTAAGAACTACCCTAACTCCGGGCACAGATAATAAGACACAGCGTATGAGTTATGTAAATAACACTAACACATATACCAATGGTGCAGGAAACTCTGAACCAGAACAACAATCTTTAAGTAAGATTTTAAGACCAAAGGCTGATAACTAATGCCAGTACAGTTTAATTACGATGGACAAATCCGTCGATTTGTAATACAGTTTATTCGTATGTTTTCAAACTTTCAAGTAGAGTTTGGAAAAGACGCCAGCGGCAATCAGACCTTACAAACTATTCCTGTCTACTACGGAGATGCTAGTCGTCAGGCTTCAATGATTCTACGTGGTAACAGTGAAAACACTCTTAACGCTGTTCCTGCAATGGCCGCATACATTGGCGGGTTAACTTACGAACGTGATCGTGTACAAAATCCTTATCACGAAAGTACTGTACGTGTTCGTGAACGTACCTTTGACGAAATAAGTCAAAATTATACACAAACACAAGACGGAATCTATACTGTAGAACGTATGATGCCGGCTCCATATAAACTAACAATGAAATTAGATATATGGACTAGTAATACAGAACAAAAGCATCAGATCCTTGAACAGATCCTGCCATTGTTTAATCCTGGCTTAGAAATACAAAGCACTGATAATTATTTAGACTGGACAAGTCTAAGTGTAGTATTACTAACGGACGTAACATACACAAGCCGTAGTGTTCCACAAGGCGGCGATGAACAAATTGATGTTACTAGTTTGACTTTTGAATTGCCAATTTGGATTACTTTACCTGCCAAGGTCAAGAAGATGGGTGTAGTTGCTGAAATTATTTCTCGTATCTATGACGAGTCTGGTTCACTAGATCCTAATTTAGTTACTACCTTAGAAGGCTTAGTAAGTCAGCAACGCTTTACTCCATTGGGTTATGAATTAGTGTATGTAGGCAATACCCTGACCTTGTACGGTAATGGTACAACAGAAAGTAAAGATGTTGTATATGGTGTTAAATCAAATTGGTCCGGCCTAGTTAATATGTACGGCAAATTAATTAACGGTATTAGCCAAGTACGTTTACAATTCCCATATCCAGGTGGTAGTCACGAAATCGTAGGTACTGTTGCTTATAATCCCAACGACGAAACACAGTTATTGTTTACAGCCGATGACATGACTAAGCCCGCAAACACGCTTGATCCAGTTACAGCTATTATTGATCCACAAACGGTCACAGTTGATAGTTCAATTCTAAATCCTGCTGTAGGAACAAGATATCTAATCTTAAATCCTATTGGTAGCTACGATAGCGTAAGTGCTGTGGCATGGGCTGGCGCAGATGGTACTACACTAGTTGCTAATGCAAATGATGTTATCGAATGGAACGGTGCCTGTTGGGAAGTTGCGTTCGACAGTGAGCAAGAACCAGAAGTACAATATTTGACCAATCTAAAAACCACAATCCAATACCGTTGGTATGAGGGCGTGTGGACCAAGAGCTACGAAGGCTTGTACAAAGCCGGAGAGTGGAGTCTGGTATTATAATGGAAAAGCATACAGAAGGTGTTGGCGCATTAGTTTACGCCAAAAGTACCAACCGCTACTTGTTTTTGTTACGTAATAAACAACGTCAGCAAGGTTTCTGGGGAATACCAGGCGGCAAGATTGAAGCCGGCGAAACTGTTATACAAGGCTTAGTTCGAGAAATACAAGAAGAAATTGGCGTTGACTACGCTAAGAAAAAATTTATTCCCTTAGAAACATTTACCGCAGACAATCATAAGTTTGTCTACTATACATTTCTTGTAACTGTGGAAGCAGAATTTGTTCCTGTACTGAATAGCGAACATCGTGGATACTGCTGGGTTGAAATGAAAGATCATCCAAAGCCGTTACATCCAGGCCTGTGGCGTAGTTTTAATTTTGAAATAGTTAAAAAGAAAATTAAGACTCTAGAGTCTATATTAAATTAAACCACCTAAGTCAGCTTCAATAGCAAACTGGCGATAATCAATTTGACGGAAGTTTACTAACTGTTGAAACTCAACAGGTGTGTAATAAGTGTTGGTTGGCATTACACGAATAAAGTCAACATCATCATAGGTGCTCATTACTGTAGCCAAACTCTTTGTAAACCAGGCACCGTTTTGTGTTTGATCACTAGTTGGATAACCGGCAGTATCTTTGTAGATATTGTTAACAGCACTTTCCTCAACATAGCTGTCGTAGCCAATCATAAACACTCTTTTGTGTCCATCAAAGCAAGCTAGGTATACAGCCAATGAACCAGCATCAAAATATAAATTTTGTGGAATCAAATATAATCGGCCCGGATAGTTAAGAACGTTGTCGGCTGTTGAGTAAGCAATGTTATCATCAACGTAACGACTATTAGCAACTTCTTTAACAATGTCGTCACCGGTTAAGATTAAAAAATCAGGATGGAAATCTCTGTACAATGCATTACATCCATAGCTTTGTAATTTATTTTCTGCTAACAAACCACCTGCGTGACGTGCTACAAAATTCAAATTGAAATCTCTACGGCTTTCGCCATTGCCAATTGCAATAGCTTGGTTTGTGGTATGTGTATTAAACACAGCGTTAGGAACAAATTCTGTTTCTGGATTCCATTCGTTGCTTTGCAGAGACAGCGATGTAAAAACGTGTTCTCCTGCATAGTTTGAGCGATATAGTCTTTTTAAGTTTTGCATGATTAAGGTGTTCCGTAAGCTGTTTCGTTACCAGCAGTAATCCAGTTACCGCTTGAATCCAATGTAGCAACAAGTGTTGATCCATACTTAAATGTAAGTTTAGTATCAGTAGATCCAAAACCAACCGTCCAAGAAGATACTGACGGGCCACTACTTTGTTGAACAACAACTGGTACACTATAAGATGAGTAGCTACCTAATACTGTATAGACTGGAATACGTGTTGGCGGTGTTACAATTTGTGTAAACGGTGTTTTAGTAATTTGTAATGTATATGTGTCGATACCGGTAGCAGTACCATAACCAGGTTTTGATCCGCCCAGCCAGTTCACCGACTGAGTTATGCCGTCAATCTTTAGAGACTTTAAGAATTTACCTGAAGGGCCGTTGGTATTCATAAACTGAATAGCTATAGTCTGCCCGGGTTTCATTAACTGGTCTAAGCTGGTACCGGTTGTGGCCGTAGGAGCATAAGCATATAGAGCTTGGGCGTTGTTTACTGTTGTATTTGGAATAACTACGTTACCGCTACCTATAGTATAAAGTTGCGGAGGAGTTGAACTCCAGTTGTTTAAGTTATATACACCCACACCGCCAGTGGTTCCAGAAACTTGTTCTTGAATTACTGTACCAGCAGTTACTCCTGCGCCAGAAACAGCATATCCATTGGCCAGTGTACCTGACGCAATAGACTGTACTGTCATTGTGTAACCGGATATAGTACCTTCAAATGTTACAGTTGGCGAGGAACTGTAAGAATATGTGTTTGATCCTAATACGTTTAGATCCCAGTTGTTGCTTGCATTACCAGTAAAATACAATACACTTTGATTGCTTACATAAAAGTTAACAGTACCGCTTGAGCTAGCATTAGCCACTGTGGTTACCTGTGCAGAGTTAACAAACTGTGCGGCTAACTGATTTTGACTTCCGTTAAATGACTGTGTAGTAATAAAATTACCAGTAGCAAGAGGAACGCCATTGGCCCAGAACACACCATTGGTAGTAATAACCGATCCAATTGTGCTTGTACCAGTGACCGTTTCATTATTAAGAATAACGTTGCCTTGTGGAGCAAATGTACCCGGTTGAATAACAACCTTAATTGATTTGGTTCCACTGGCAACTGTGTCTAGTGATTTTGCAATAACACTAGGTGGAACACCTGCGGCGTTATTAATACTTGGTGGATTTTGATTCAAACTCATCAAGGTGCCAGCAACTGTACCAGGAACCAATAAGTCGCCCGGGAAACAAGGACCTTGAACTATAGCAACTGTTCTACCGTTGGTAGTAACAGGAAGATATGTACCTCCGCCACGTACAGTTAAGTCTGCGTCAGCATTACTAAGAACACCAGGGTTTGTAGCAACAATACCAATTGCTTGTGAGTCGTAAGGGATAACACACTGAGTTAATTCAAAGGGCGCATTACCTGCAGGCTTTAATACTGTACCTGCTGGATAAGGATAATCACATAGATATAGTTGACTTAGTTCGGGGCCGCTACTGATATAATTTGATGCCATCGTTGACCCTTATGTTAGAAACGACCAATAACGACTTCAATAGTTTCCACAGTATCAGTTTCAATTTTACCAAGAGCTTTACCAATAACTACACCTGGTAAAAATCTATGGTTATCAATTTTTTTAGCTACGCCATATTGATTGCTTGTTACTAGTACATCGCCAGGATTAATTGGACCTTGTACCCGAGTTGGTACTCGTCCTGTTAACGCGATTGGAACCATAAATCGATTGCCTACATCTGCCACATTCATCAAGTAAGCAGGATTGTCAGATACTACTCCTGCAACACGAGTATCGTATTCTTGTTGTGCGGCTGTAACTTCTGCGTCACCGCCAAATACCATAACAGTACCTGGCATATAGTCATCGCGGTCACCTAAATAGTTCTCTGCCAAGTCAGCGTATTGTGCTTGTGTTGATTTACCGTAGAATGTACGGAACCATTGTGTGTTGCTACCAATATCAACTGCGGCATTGGCTGCCGGTAATAGTGGCTGTGTACTTGTTAATGTAACTGTACCAGTAATTGTAGTTGGTCCACTGATATATAAGTTTGGACTTGTAATAGCTGTTGTAACTGCAACTGATGCCACTGTTAAGTTTGTGCTACTTGTAGTAGTACGTTGCCAAGCGCCTTTACTGCTGTTGTAGGTGTAAACAACACCGTTAACTGTTGCTTGTTGGTTTGAGGTCGGTGACGATGGAAATGCCATATTAGTATCTTCCTACTGCTATTTCAATTAATTTAATACTGCTGTCTGCAATATCATTTAAGCTCTTGCCAATAATACAACCTGGCTCATACTTTTCTTTTTCTAAACGACCAGCAACACCTGGCGCTACGTTTACTAGTCTGTCGCCTTTAGCAACAGGACCTTGTACTAGACAAGGAACACGACCAGTTAGGGCCAATGGTAAACCATCAGCTTTGCTATTCATTAAGTAAGCAGGATCTGTACTGATAACACCAGCAACACGTGGATCGTGGCTTACTGAACTTACTGTAACTTCTTCATCACCACCAAATACAACAACTGTACCAGGTGCGTATGCTTCATCAGCAGTATAGTTTTCTGCTAAGTCAGCGTACTGTGCTTGTGAGCTAATACCGTTAAATTTAACTGCGTAAACTTGGTTGTACCAAATTGTTGATGAACCAATGTTAGCTGTGATGTTTGACTGAGGAACTAAGTTACCAGTTAAAATAAAGTTTTGTGCTGTTAGTGTACCACCAACTGTAGCATTACCAGTAACAGCCAATGTTGAATATGCTAGCGTTTGACTTTGGTCAACCCACTGATAGTTAGTACCGTCAAACAGGTATTTGTAAACAATATCTGCCGAGCTATCATACCACTCATCGCCAGGAACTGGGCTACTTGGAGCACTTGTTGTAGTTGTATTCTTAAATACGCGAATACCGTTTTGGTAAATTGCAGGAACGTTAATGTTACCACCGGTAATTGTTTTATTGCTAATTGTTTGTGCAGAGTTAGCATTGATAAGCATGTTACCGCCGGGTGTTAAACCGTCGTGTACGTGTAGCGTACCGTAAGTAGTATCGACGCTGATCTCACCCACTGCACCAGTGAATGCTTGGTTTTGGGTGTTCGTTCCTCGTCTAAACTGTACTTGTGTTGGCATGTTCTAATCGTCCTCTATATCTTATTTATCAAGGTAGCGTACCCAGATCCAGCGTATTTAGAGCTGTTTCTAGTTCATTCCAGTCTGAAGTATATACACTTACTGTTTGCCCAAATGAGTCAAAATACGGGATAGCCGCAGAATATACGTAGCTTTCCCCTGCCCCTAAGTCTGTTACAGGGCTACTTGAGTAGTTTGTAATACCTGAATAGTATGCTCCGCTAGTACCAGAGCCACCGCCTCCACCACCTGAACTTAATCCTGTTAAAATGCTTGCGCCGTTTGCGGCCCAGTAATATCCGTTGCTGTAAAATGCTCCAGCATTTACGTTACCTGTTACGCCTACACCACCAGTAACACGCAAAGCGCCTGTGGCTGTACTAATTGAACTATTACCGCTGGTAAGTTGTAAGTAACCGTTAGTTGTGGCATTGCCGTGGAATCGAGCTACTTCTGAGTTAGCGTAGAAGCTACCAACAGCAAAAACAATGTCATTGTAACTGCCAGTGTAGTCTGTTGCTAATACTAAGTTACCGCCAACTGTGGCGTTAGCACCAGAACCAAACAAGTAAGCATCGTTCTTCTTGGTAATTGAGTAGTTAGGATCACTAAACGCATCGCCAGTAAAACCAATGTCTACCCAACCGTGGTCGTTGCTTGCACCGGCATAGTTATTGCCATAGGCAATCCAGTCTGCAGAACCAGTGTTACTAGCATTTAAGATAGAACCTTGTGCATAACTAGCACCATTATCAACAGCAAATATCGTTGGAGTTGTTAGGGTTGTATTAAATGCGGCGGCACCAATGTACAAGTTGTTACCAACATAAGCATTACCTGTAACACTTATACCACCGTTAGGTATTACTAGTGCGCCAATGTTTGGTGCAGTTGTATCAACTGTAGATGCAAGAACCAAGTTTCCGCGGATTAGTGCTTGATAGTTTACTGTTAAGTTACCAGAGCTAATATTACCTTGATAACCTGGCAAGTATTGATCAATGTTGGCTGTACTAAACTGACTGAATGTACCTTGACCGTAACTTAAACCGTTTGGCCAGAAAATACCGTTTGTAGTTGTAATGTTAGCGAAGGTTGCCTGTCCACCATTAACTGAGGCATTAACGTTACCAATTGTGGCTCCGTTAATCTGGCTAGCATTAATTGTGCTAATATAAGCTGTAGTAATGTTAGCTGTGGTATGATTAACCGCGGTAATTGTTGCCAAAGATGCATTAATATTACCACCAATGTTTAAGTTACCTGCAATGCCTGCACCACCACCAACTACTAATGCACCTGTAATAGAGCTTGTACTTGGGCTAGTATTTTGTAGTGTTAACCCACCAGCAACAATGCTGTCATAAACAATACGGCTATTGGCTAAGTTAACCTGGCCTCCTGCTGGCTCTGGCAAGTTACTAAAGAAATACCACTGATTATCATTGTGATTACGAACCATACCAGTATGGCCGTATACGTTTGCACTACCACCAATAAAGTGGCTGTATAAACCAATTTCAAAATTGTACGGATATACGTTACCGGTTAAGTATACTAATGGATTTGATACTTGCAGTATTTGTGTATTCTGAGAATATAAATTTGCAACCGTTAAGTTACCAGTAATGGTAACATCATTATTAATTGTAGCAGGACCGCCAACTGTTAGAGCTGAACCTAATGTAGTTGCACCAGTTACACTAGCTAGGCCACCTACGTTTAAGTTACCACCTACCCCAACACCGCCTGTACCAGGAACAACAATAGCACCACTGGTAGTGTTTGTACTTGTTACACCACTTGCGGCTACCAAGTTAGAGTATAGACTTGTAATACCTTGTACGTTTAGAGCGCCAGTTAATGCACCTAAGTTAGCTGATATAATGTTAGCGTAGGTTGTGTTAACTGTTGGAATGTATGCACTAGCAACGTTAATTTGACTACCATTATAGGTAGTAGTTGCGTTACCAACTGTTAATGCCTGTAGGTTTGAGGCAAAGAAACTACCACCAACTGTGGCATTGCCAGCAACTGCTAATCCAGTTAATGTACCAACACTGGTAATATTTGTTTGTGCCGCTGTACTGATTGTACCAATTAATGTTGTACCAACGTTACCAATTAAACTGGCCTGAATTGTTTGGCCGTTGATTGTACCAGCAAAGAATGTTGTAAAGTAGGCTTGACTAGAGAATGTGTTTAGTGAGCCAGTAACAATACCAGTAGCGTAAATGTTACCCCAGTAGTTTTGTGGACCACCTAAGTTTAAGTTACCTGTCCAATATGGTTGAATACCAAGGTTAGTATCTAAAGAACCCGATCCTTGATTACCAGAATTGTCAAAACGTAAGTAACCATAGCTACCACCCGGTCCCCAAGTAATAC
>Ga0208380_1000337_pt1 | contig 12923 bp, 19 predicted proteins | sample CryBogCBE27Jun07_FD_184570 | JGI IMG/M metagenome (GOLD analysis project Ga0208380, IMG submission 184570) | Freshwater microbial communities from Crystal Bog, Wisconsin, USA - CBE27Jun07 (SPAdes) | ecosystem: Environmental > Aquatic > Freshwater > Lake | place: Crystal Bog, Wisconsin, USA... | reverse complement strand
TAACTGGATATTTTGTTGCAAAAGAAACCGGAACATACATATTTGGAATTGATGGTGATGATGGTGTAGATTTTTCTTTGAATGGAAATGTTATAACATCATATTACGGACCACATGGATTTGGTGGTTATCATTATGGAAGTATTAATTTAGTTGCCGGTCAATCTTATACCTTTATGGCCCGTTTTGAAAACTGGGGTGGTGGATGGGGGATGTATTTAGTTTGGAAAAGACCTTCACAAACAACATACACAACTCAAGCTGATGAAGTATATTCAACACCGCCTGCAACACCAACTAAAAAAGGATTAGTTGATTTTAATTTTAATACAAATATAGATGCAACTAAGTTTTCAGTAGGTTCTACACTAAGTTCAACAGGTACGGCTGATATCACAACATTATTAGATAGTGTAAAAATTAATAACGGATATAAAGCTGGTATTACTGCCGGACAAACAGAATGGAGTTATGTGAATATATCCAATGGAACAACTACTCTTTATATTGATTTAAGAGAATTTGGTAATACAACACCATCAACAGTTAATAATGTTTCTATATTGGATGTATATAATGGACCCGTAACATATTTGAGTAGTGATATCTATTGGGCACAATATACTATTCCATCAGCACTAAAAAAAGTAACAGATGGTAGTTCAACATATAATTCAAATATAAGAAACGCAGGATATAGTAATTATGCATTTTCTTGTAATGTAGGATTTACAGCAAATCAAATATACAAACCACAAACAATATCAGTAACAACTACAAACAATTTAACTACTTTGTATAATAGTATTGTGACGGTATCTGATGTATATTTAGCTTTTCAAGAATATTCAAATCAAGGTTTGTTTGGTAATCAAAGTGGTAATTCATTCACATATGGTATTCAATATATAAATGCTGATGTTAATAATGATGGTATATTCAATGAAGCAGATTGTTTTGCATTATTACAAAATTTAACTGGTGCTAAAACATTGGTGGACACATTCAATTTAAATAAAACATTAAGAATTATACCACAATCAAAGTATGATAGTATTGGTAAATCAAATTGGAATGTATTTACATTACCATTGGGTAGCTCTTATACATTTGATATTAATACAGGTAAATCAACTGATACTATAAACATAGCAACTTCTTGGAAAGGTGATATAAACTTATCACATTCAACAACACCAAAATCAAATGGTATAACTACTATGAGTGTTAAATCAATGGCTATATCTAACGAAGTAGATTACATATTAAATACTGAAATAGTTGGAGATAGTGTTGTTGTAACAATAAATGTGAATCCACTACAACAGCAATTAGTAGGAACTCAATTTAATTTAAATTTTGATAATTCAATATTAAGTTATTCAGCAACTGGATTTTCAACAAAAGGAAATCCTACCAACTTTGCAAAAACAGGTAACAATTATGTTACCATTGGTTCTCTAAATATGAGTGGTGGAATTTTAGATAATACAACAACATATAAGGTATCTTTCAAAACAAATACAAAAATAGATAGCATTTTGGGATTAATTAGTATTTCAAATTATGAAGGAATTTCTATTGGTGGAAACAATTTAAATGTAAAAATACTATAATGAAAAGGATATTATTCATATTATTATTAAGTTTAACAGCTTGTAGAAAAACAGCAGTTGCTCCAATAGTATCTCCAACGAATACGGATATATTTTCGATTGGAACTAATAATGTGACAAACGGACAAACAATACAATTCAATTTAAGCTATTCTGGTAAGTATATTTTAACACTTTACGATACAACCATAAATCAGGTGGTTTCAAAAGAAAAGTTCTCAGGATTAACAGGAAACAACATAAAAAAGATATACACAAATACTTTCAATCAAAAATCGTTATATTTATACCTATCCGATAGTGTAGGTAACCAAATTAAAAAAACAAAAATAACAATTAACTAATGAAAAAATTATTATTCGTATTATTCGGAATTATGGTTATAGTTGGATGTAGAAAGGATGCTGCGGTTGCAGTAAACCAAGTACAAAATCCATTAAATATTACATCATCGGTGGGTGTGGCATTACAAACAACATTTGTGGCAACTGATGTTAAAATGAATGTTAAAAGTGATTTGGCACAAACTGTGACTGTTAAAATATTAGATATTGCAAATAGAGTAGTATCTAAATCAACATCGGATGTAGTTTCTGGTGATAATATTTTAACTGTTTACGCAGCAGCATTACCAACAGCAGCATATAGATTAGCAGTATATGATTCTAAGGGTAATTTGTTAGCAATAACTGATTTTAACAAACTATAAAAATAAAGTATATGGCAAAGGCTAAAAAGGAACAAACGCCAGAAGAAGTAATGGCAAAAAATGAAAAGCATAATGATGGTACAATGAGTGGTTTAAAGAAAACTATCATTGGTACGGTTGGTACATTGGTAACTGCAGGTGGGGCATTTTTAATGACTTACTTACAAAAACCAAAAGAAAACGAAAACAATAAAAATCAACCGGCAATCAACATTAATATTCCAGCTCAACAACAAGCAGCTTCAGGTAAGACTGTGATTATTAAAGAAAAAGGAGCAGCAAGTGGAGCAACAACTCAACCGGCAGCTAAACCAGCACCAGCACCTAAGAAGAAAGAAGGTGATGAGTTCAAAGAGAAGCCAGCTCAATGGTAATATAATTAATTAATAGGTTTTATCAATCGGTTACATAGTTTAATTTTTAAATACAAAAACTATGACATTCAAAGAGTGGGTAATTGACATCTTTAAAGACGAAAGAGGTGCAATTTCAGTAAAACCAGTAATCGCATTTATCGGTGCATTATTTCTTTGTGGTACAATGTTGGCAAATTCATTTTCTAAAGAGGAATTTAAACCATCTGACAAATTAGTTGATGCAGTTATGGTAGTGACTGCAATCGGCATGGGAGCAGATAGTTTAGATAAATTTACTAAGAAAGGTGGAGATACAGCAGCACCAGTTAAGGAAGAAGAAGAAGGATAATATTAAAAGGGGAGATTTACTCCCCTTTTTTTATTTAAAAATTAAAATTAAAAATTATGGGAAATTGGTGGGACCCAAGAGATTGGGGAAAAGAAATTGAAAAAGGATTTAACGATTATATAGTTAAGCCTGTTGAAAAGGGAGCAAATGATGCAATAAATGTAATAGTTGATGGAACAACTCAAACATATAGCAAAACAGCAAAAGTTGTTGATGATTCTGGTAAATTTATTACAAATGTTGCAAAAGATACATATAATTATTCAGTAGCATTTGCAATTGATACTACATATAGAACTAAAGATGCTGGATATTACATCGCAAAAAATACAGAAGAATTTAAAAAAGTTGGATTGGCAGTAACTCAAAAAGAATTTATTGAATTATCTAAACAAGCTGAAAAACAAATTATTGATGGAGTTGAGGTAGTTAAATATGGTGCAGAATACGCATATAAATGGTTAGATGAAAATGCTTGTAGATTGGGATTAACAGCAGCAATATCTATGGGATTTGTTGCAGCATTTACACCAAAGCCGGCACCAGGTGACCCTGGTACAATTACATCAGCAGCAGTAAGTACAACATATGTTTCTATGATTGCAGCTGGAGTAGCTAATACAGCAATAGCAGCAGCTATAACTGAATTAGTAATTGAACCAATATGGTTAATACCAGGTGTTAATGGGAGTTGTGATAAAAATCTATTAAAAGCTATGGTATCAAATTGTATTTATTATTCAATAACAACTTCAGGAGCATTATGGGCAAGTGGTGCTGGTGTTGGTATAGCAATGGGAGCAGCAGTAGCACCTATTTTAGCAACTTTTATTTGCACAAGAACAATGCCAAATGGATTTACTAAATACATTACTGATGAATTTAATAAAGCAAAGGTTTCAGAAACTTTTATGAAAATAGCAGTACCAAAACCACCAAATAGATTAAAACCATATACAGGTGTTTAAAAAATAGATAAATTAAGGGGATAACATCGTTTTCCCCTTTTTTTATATTTATATGAAATTATTAGTATGAAAAAAGTATTTGTATTAGTTTTATTTATGACATCTTTGTTTTACTATAAATGTAAAGCACAAACTATTGGAACTACAAAGACTGAGCAGTTTAAAGCTGATTTTGAAAAGAAAAAAGATATTTCTCAATATTTGGATTATGATGGACCTAAAAAAAATATCCAATTATTAAAGTGTGGTATTGGTGATGAGGTATATGAAATGTACCCTGAATTAAAAGAAAAAAGAGTTGGTTTGGGTGTTGCAAATATTGTATTAGAGTATTTGGACAATTTAAATAGATTTGAATTTACAGAAGATAAGACTGAAATTAAGAACAGGATGGTAAAACAATTCCAAGCTTCTCAAGCTGGAATATCCGAAAATAAATTAGATGGTAGAGGTAAAATTAAATTAGCGCAATACTTTGTAGAAATTGAAGTTTACGATTATTCAGTATCAGAAGATGAGACAGTAAACTTAAAGAACGGAGTAAAGGATATGATGGTAACTCGTTTAGGTTTACAGGTTAGATTTACAAATGCGGAAAACGGAACTATTATAGCAGCGTCTGGTTTAGGTGAAGCAACAACTAAAAGAGAATTGACATTACTTTCGGATGCAACTGTAGACCCAATCAAATTTAACCAATCTACAATTAGTATCTCAACTAAAAAAGCATTAGATATTGCATGTGCAAATATCTTAGATAAAATGATTAAAAAAGGTGTATTCACTAAGTAATTATGGGAACAGCAGCAAAAAAACCAAAAGCACAAAGAAGTAGAAGAAGTGGTGTTAAAAAAGCACAATTAGTGAAAGCTAATTTATCTATCTTAAAGAAATTAGGAGCATTTGTTTTAATATTAGGATTATTTAATTCTTGTATTGTAATTGCACCTCAACATCATAAATTCCATCACCATTTATACCATTATAGTAGATAATGAAAATTGTTAAAACCATAGGATTATTTTTAGCAGGTTTAATGAGTATGTTTGGGCCGGCACAAACTATCCAACATGGAAGTGGTAATTGTTGTGCTGAATGTGCGTTACAAAAAGAAGATGATGACAAAATAGAAATGATTATACAAAATGATAAGACTAAGTAATTTACTAAAAGAAACATCACAAGAAGCATATGTAATTCATAGATTTACTGGTTGCGGACAAAATGCAGCACAAAATTTTATTGATGATAATAAAATAGATACTGCAAAATTAATAAAATATCTTAAACCAACTGATAATCAGGGTATGAAAAATAGATATATGGTTAGAGATGTTATAAGTGGAAGCACTGATAATAATACCAAAAAAAAGTTTATTAAATTATTCAAAGAATCCGTAAACGAAAATGCTTATGTAGACCAAGCTTACAAACTTGGAGATACTCCACAAGACAATCCATACGATGATTATGATGAATTGGATGTAGAGCAGGAAGATATGCCTGAGTTTATTAACTTTTTAAAATCATACCAAAGTTCATTGGATGAGGCTAATTGTTCTTGTGTATTTGAAGCAGAATATCAAGGTAGAGAAGTTAAGTTAGGTAAACCAATGCAAGGTGATGTTAAGAAGTTTAAGGTATATGTAAAGAACCCTAAGACTGGTAAAATCATTAAAGTAAACTTCGGACAGAAAGGAATGGTAATTAAAAAAGATAATCCAGAAAGAAGAAAATCATTCAGAGCAAGAATGCATTGTGATAATCCTGGCCCAAGAACAAAGGCAAACTATTGGAGTTGTCGTAAATGGTAATACTATGATAAAATTAACTAATATATTAAAAGAAGAAGTTGGCGGTGATTTTGAAACCTTTGCTGGTAAAAGATTAGATGGTGCTACCAAAATAACTAACGATGCAAAAGAGAAAGGTGGACCTGCTCTTTTAACATATCACCATTTTAAAGTTAAACTTCCATATTATAAGAAAGCAAAAGATGGACAAATGGATATTGAAACGGCTAAAATGGAATTTAAAAAATTGATGGGACAACTTTGTGCAGTTCCAGATGCGGAAAGTATGGAACAAATTGAATTTCAAGAATTAGTAGGAAAAATAGAGGTTTTAGGAGAACTTCTTATAAAAGCAAAGTAAGATAATAATTTGATAACATTAAAACCTTCGCTATTAAGTGGGGGTTTTTTATTTATACACATATGTTAAGTACACAACTCACTATTGTAATACCTTGTAAAAACGAAGGTATTAATATCTACGATTGTTTGGGATTAATAGCTAAACAAAAATATATAAGTGAAACTAAAGTGATTGTTGCGGATGTTTCCGATGAAGAAGATTCAATACATTGGCTAGAAAGAGCAAAATCAGATTTTAAACACAAATTAAATATTCAAATAATAACAGGTGGGTTTCCAGCTAAAGGACGTTTGGAAGGAAGTAAATTAGCAACAACTCCATTTATATTATTTTTAGATGCCGATATAATGTTAGCAAATGATAGAACATTGGTTAATTGTTATGAAATGGCATTAGCTTACGATACCGATTTACTAACTGTACCATTCAAAACCGAAAAGGGATGGAATTGGGCCTTCCGCCTGTTTGACCTTTCTCAATGGATAAGTTGTGTAATCGGTACTCCTTTTGCAATTGGTGGATTTCAATTCTTTAAAACGGAAGCATATTGGAAAGTAGGTGGATATATAGAAGATGAATTATTTGCAGAAGATTATTCAATTTCATCAAAAATATCCCCAAAGAAATTTATGATTTATAGATTTTACGGAGCTTGGACAAGCGCTCGCAGATTTAAAAATAAAGGAATCAGATTTATGATTTGGTTAATGATTAAAAGTTATATAAATCGTAATAATCCACAATTCTTTAAACATCATCATAATTATTGGAACTAATGGAAGATTACAGCTCAATGTTTTACTCACTAATTATAAAAGGTATGCTAACAGCTTTGGTTATTGTGGCTATTTTTGAATTTATTAAAAGAAAGAAAAAATGAGATATCAAGCTATTGTAGTATCTGATTTACATTTAGGAATTAAAGATAGTAAAGCGGATGAGTTTATAGAATTTTTAGATACAAATCCAACCGACCTACTTATTTTAAATGGAGATATCATAGATGGGTGGGCTTTGAATAGAGGAGCTAAATGGAAAAAGAAACATACCAAAGTTATTTCTAAGATATTAAAGTTATCTAATAAAACACAAATAATTTGGATAAGAGGAAACCATGACGAATTTATACAAGAGTTCATTGGAACAAATTTTGGACACATTGAAATTAGAGAAGATTATGTACTTAATACAAAGCATTGGGTGGAAGGTGATGTTTATAGGAATGAGAGTTATTACATTTTCCACGGAGATGTTGTGGATGTTTTTATAACAAAATATAAATGGTTATCAAAATTAGGTTCAGTTGGGTATGATTTTGCTCTTTGGTTAAATCGTTGGTATAACCGATATAGAACTTGGAGAAAGTTACCATATATTTCAATTTCTCAAAAAATTAAAGAAAGTGTTAAAATTGCTACCAATTATATAAATGATTTTGAAACCACTGCTCTATCAATGGCCATTAAAAAAGGGTGTTCTGGGGTGATTTGCGGACATATTCACCAGCCGGCGGATATAATGATTAATGGTAAAAGATATTTGAATAGTGGGGATTGGATTGAGAATATGAGTGCTATTTGTGTTGATAATGATGGAAAGTTATATTTATATAAAAAATAGTACTATGAAAAAGATTTTAGGATTTTTATTCGTATTGGGATTTATGGGATGTGTAGGATTAAATGAGGCACAATCTCCAGTAACTGTTACCGAAACTATTACAAAAGATAGTACAGGTAAAGAAGTACATGTTATTACAAAAACATATGCTAACGGAAATGTTCAAGTAGTTCCACAAGCATCTATAAATGTGGTTACATCTCCGTTTTGGTACAACGGTATTTATTATCCGTATATTACACCAAGAGTAGTTGTACCAGTTAGAATTGGTGGTGGATATAGAGGTGGATTTAGAGGTAGACACTAATAAATGAAAAAATGGTTATTAAGTTTAATCATAATTGTTACATTTTTATTCGCTAAAAAAGCGGATGGACAAACTTATACCCAAACCTTTAAAGATAAATGTACTGGTGAAACTAAGGTAGCCACTACAACAATGATAAACGGATATGCTACCGTTTCATTTTATAATCAAATCCGAACATTTAGTCCATTGGAAGTACAAAGTGGACTTGTACAAACTTGGATAGCGGCAACTTACGCAGCTTACAATACAATGGGATGTCCTACAAATACAGTAGTACAACAAACAGTTCAAAATACTGTATCCCAAGCTGCATCACAGGCAGCATCAGCAGCTGCATCGGCAGCAAGTTCGGCAGCATCATCTGCTGCTAGTTCAGCAGCATCTTCATCGGCAAGTGCAGCTGCTAGTTCGTCCGCATCATCTGCGGCAAGTTCATCAGCTAGTGGAGCTGCATCTTCATCGGCATCTGGAGCCGCTTCTGGAGCAGCAAGTTCATCAGCTGGAACATCAACTCCACCGGCATCTTCATCATCAGGAAGCACCACTTCTGGAGGTTCTACGGAATCTACGTCACAAAGTTCGGGTAGTTCTTCTCAATCTTCGTCACAAAGTGGGGGTAATTCAACGGAAAGTTCATCATCATCAAGTAGTAGTTCATCATCATCCTCATCGGATAGTAAAGCAAGTTCATCATCCTCATCTGATAGTAAAAGTAGTGCATCGGATAGTAAATCATCATCTTCGGAATCAAAGTCTGATAGCAAGAGTGATTCAAAATCAGAAAGTAAATCTGAATCAAAATCTGATGAAAAAAAATCGGATAGTAAGAGTGATGAAAAAAAGCAAGACGAAAAGAAGCAAGAAGAAAAAAAGAAAGAGGAGCAGAAGAAAAAAGAGGAAGAAAAGAAAAAAAAAGAAGAAGAAAAACAAAAGAAAAAGATGCAAGTATCTCCACCAATGATATTAGCATCAGATTTAGCTAGTTCACAATCACCCGATAAGAAAACTTCGGTAATGATGTCAATGGGAGTATCTCAATCATCATTAATGGGTGATAAATCATATTCTCTTACTGGATTGGTTTGGAGTACCTTTGACCAATTTGCTTTAAGTGGTGGTGTTACTAAAATGGGATTTGAAGATGGTAAATTAGATGCCATTCATTCTTACTCAACAACAATGGCATATCTTAAAGGAACAATAATGACAATGGAAGGATATACCTACATTAAACCGCATCCTACATTGGGAACATATGGGTATAATGTGGGATTAATTGAATTGTTTATGAGAAATGCAAAACACACTGGATATGATATGAGTTTAATGTCATCTTTTGTAGCATTCTGGACAAGACCTTATCAATATAGTACAAAGGTAACACTTTCACCGCAAGTGTTCATAATGAACTCCCCATTAGCTTGGAACACCACTACTGGTGCAAGTATGGTGACTCGTAATTTGGGATACATATTGGGATGTGGATATGATTACAAAGTAAGTAAAAGATTTGGATTTTCCGCATCATATAAAGCTAGTATAGCTACAAAACCTGATTTTTTGGTATTACATAACTTTCAAATTGGTTCAAAGTTAGTATTTTAATCTAATCTAATATTTATAAGATATAAATTGGTTTATTATGAAAAATTTAAAAAATATTGCCATAATTGTATTGATTGCTTGTGTAGCATTTCAATTTTATTTTGGTAAAAGTAACGGAGTTGGTAAAACAATGATGGTGGATGGAAAGAAATATGAAGTTATTAAAGAAATCCACGATACAACCGAAGTAGAAAAAATAAAAACACTTTGGAAAAAAGGAAAAGATATTGTTCATGAAACTATATTACATGATACTTCAATTAAATTAGTTAATATAGATACTGCAGCATTATTAAGAGATTATTTTGCAAAAAATATATATAAAGATACTTTAAGATTACCGGATAGTTTAGGGTTTGTATTATTAACAGATACTATTACTAAGAATCAAATTCAAGGTAGAACATTCACCGCTAAAGTAAAACAAAGAGTAATTAATAACACAACTATTGTAAAAGAATTACCAAAAACAAAAGTATTCTATGGTATAGAGGGCGGATTCAATAAAACAGATTTCATTTCACATATAGGAATGGGAATTTTAATTAATACTAAATCAGATAAGATTTATCAATTAGGATTGGGAGCAGCAAATAGAACTACCGATGGTACTAATGGTAAATTATCTCCTTATATAAATGGTGGTGTTTATTGGAAAATTAAATTGAAAAACTAAGTGATAAAGTTAAAAGATACTTTAAACGAAGACCTTAGAAAATGGTTTGGTAAGGGAGCTGAGGGTTCAACTACTGGTGGTGGTTGGGATAGATACAATACCAAAGGTGAAAAGGTTGGTAAATGTGGTGATTCAAAAGAAGGACACCCATATGCAGCTTGCTTATCAAAAGAAAAAGCAGCTAAGTTGGGTAAGGATGGAATAGCAGCATTTGTAAAAAGAAAAAGAGCTGCACAATCAGCTGCTGGTGATAGTAAAAAAGGTGGTGAACAAAAGAAAGGACAAAAACCTACATTTGTAAAGACTGGTGCTAGTGAGGGCATAAATGAAGAACAACCACATCAAAAAGAAATGATTGATGGTATTGTTGATATGCTTAATCAAGTTAAGGATATCCATAATCGTAAACAAATGGCATTAGATAGACTTGAAGATTTTAAAAAAGAAGGAATTGTTGTAGATGCTAGTGAATTTTTAGAAAGATGTGGATTAGGTTCTATGAATGAAAAATGGAGTGCAAAATATAAGCGTTCAATAGATTGTTCTCACCCAAAAGGATTTTCACAAAGAGCACATTGTCAGGGTAGAAAGAAACATGAGGTTATTGAAGAAGCAATGGAATTATTTTTAGAAAGAAATTGTCCAACTGACCCAGCTAAATGGTCAGCATCAAAAGCAGCAGCAAAGAAAAAATTTGATGTATATCCATCGGCATATGCAAATGGATGGGCTGCAAAAAATTACAAATCAAAAGGAGGGGGTTGGAAAACCTGTAAGTAAGATGATTAATGAATGTATTATTGTATCTAAGGAAGTTGGGGATAAATTTATCCTTGCTAAAAATAGAGATAGAGCTTATAAGCCTGTTTTAGAAATAGTACACACTATAATTGATGGTGTTGAGGTAGCTTACTTACATGATGTAACAACTGATTGGAGTGAGGGTATGAACGAATATGGTATTGGTGTAGTAAACGCAGCACTTTTAGTTGGACATGATGAAGCTGAACATAAGATTGTAAAAAAAGGTGGCGGTAAACCTGGACCTGATGGTGATAAGATGAGAAATATCATCAAACAAAAAACTCTCAAAGATGCACTTAAATCTTGTATAAGTTATAAAGGTAAAAGTAATTTGGCACTTAAAGGTCATACTTTTATATCTTCTCCAAAATATATGATTAGTGTTGAAGCAACATCTAAACATAAACCTGATATAGAATTACACAATACAGAGAATCCAGTAGTTAGAACAAATCACGGACATGTATTTACTGATGCTGGCTATACAAATGGTATAAAATACTTAAGTTCTAAAATGAGAAAAATATCAGCAGAAAAAAGTGTTGATACAGTAACTAATTGGGAACAAGTTGGACCTGCAATGAGAAAGCAATATTTTTCAAAAGAATCTCAATTGAATATGAGAAGAAACACACCTTCAATGTTTACTTCTTCACAAACTATAATGAATTTAACCGATAGAATATTAGAAATTGAATATTTTAAAGATAAGGTTGAAAGATTTGAAGGTATTAAAACAAGCCTACCTAAAGGATATAAACCTAAAATACAAATAAAGGTAGTTCCTCTTAACGAATCCTAAGTTTTCATAGAAATCATATTTATATACATACAAAATGTAAATAAATTACTATGTCAACAGAATTTGAATTATTTCCTGGTAAATCCCTAAGTGGATTATTCCAAGACATATATAACAACCAAACACAAAAGAAAGTAAAGATAAGCGAACTAATCAATGAATTAAAAAATATGGTTAGACATGCTGGAGATATGGGTACGGTTGGCCCTATCATTTCATCCCTAATAGATAGTTCGGTTAAAAACGATGACCAATTGGTTAAATTAGCTGCATTAGCTCAAAAGCTGGTAGCAGCAGAAAAAAAGACCGAAGGACAAGAGGGATTCCTTTCAGCATTTGAAAAGGAACAATTACTTAGAGATTTAGAAGAAACTAAATTAGAAGTAGAAAGAGTGGATGATTTGGAATTTGAATTGGAAGATTTAAAAAAGAAAATGAAATAAAATGTCAGGATTATCATCAAGTAGAATTACATTATCAAATCATTTAGAAGAAAATCAACTTACATCTCCATCTAAAACTGGATGGGTGTATGAGGTTATTTTAGATGAAAATAATGAATATGCTAAAAATAAAAAATCTGGTACTTCATTAATTGGTTCTATAAGATTTAGAACAAGTGAAATGCAAGATATTGAAGAAAAAAATTTACCAATTGCATATCCATTTGATAAAAATTTTATTAATTTACCTGTACGAAATGAATTGGTTGAAATATATGAATTTGACCACGGAGCTTATGCTTATAGAAGAATTGGAACTGGGCAAAATCCTACGGTATCTGCAGCAGAAGATGCAATTTCAAAATATTTTAAGAAAGAAAAAACAGATAAACAAACATCTTCTGATTATAGTAATGTAGCAAATACGGGTATAACAAAATCAAATAAAAATGATAGTAATAACTATGATGGTTATGGTAACTATTATAAAAATCAACAAAACATACAT
>Ga0208380_1000335_pt1 | contig 13005 bp, 8 predicted proteins | sample CryBogCBE27Jun07_FD_184570 | JGI IMG/M metagenome (GOLD analysis project Ga0208380, IMG submission 184570) | Freshwater microbial communities from Crystal Bog, Wisconsin, USA - CBE27Jun07 (SPAdes) | ecosystem: Environmental > Aquatic > Freshwater > Lake | place: Crystal Bog, Wisconsin, USA... | reverse complement strand
ATACTGCTTTTCTACGAGCAAATGCGGCTTTTGCAACTGCTAATGCCGCCGCTACAGCTAATACAACTAATAATGCATATGCAACTGCTAACTTAGCGTTCGCTCAAGCTAATGCGGCTTACAATGCGGCGAATAGCGGTGTAACAGCATCTTACGCTTTTAATCAAGCAAATATTGCATTTACACAAGCAAACAGCGCATATAATGTTGCTAACTCTGGTGCCGTATTTGCTAATGGCGCTTTTACACAAGCAAACAATTCACTCAATGTTGCTAACTCTGGTGCCGTATTCGCTAATGGCGCTTTTACACAAGCAAACAATGCTTATAACAAAGCAAACTCAGCAAACGTTTTAGCACAGTCGGCTTTTAATGCCGCTAACGTTGGCAATACATTCGTTAATACTGGCGGTACTGTAACAGGTAACGTAACGGTTTCAAATAATTTAACTGTTTCTGGCAACTTATATGTACTCGGTAACTTAACTGCTATCAATACGACACAAGAAGAAACAAACGCACCATTAATTTTCTTAGCAAACAATAACACATCTTCTGATACAGTTGACATCGGTTTTGTTGGTAACTATAATGCAACAGGTAATGCATTTACGGGTTTGTTTAGAAACCCATCTCTTAAAGAATTTATTTTCTTTCAGAACTATGCATCGCCTATCGGTTCAAATAATTTAATTAATATTAGCGATCCTAGTTTTGCATATGCAAACGTATATGCAAATGTATTTAAAGGGAATGTAATAAGCCATGGTGTAGATTTATTTTACTATGCTAATGCAGGTTATGCTTTCGCTAATTCAATAAACGTATATGCTTATGCATCTTATGCATCACAAAACATAACGGCAACTTTTGCGAATTCTGCTTTTACTCAAGCAAATGCATCGTATAATGTAGCAAATTCTGGTGCCGTATTTGCTAATGGCGCCTTTGTAACTGCAAATTCTGGTGCTTCATTTGCTAACGGTGCTTTTGTAGTAGCCAATTCAGCGGCTATATTTGCCAACGGTGCTTTCGTTACAGCTAACTCTGGTGCTCTATTTGCTAACGGTGCTTTTGTTACTGCCAATAGTGCCGCATCATTTGCTAATGGTGCCTTTACAACGGCTAATAGTGCCGCTTCATTTGCAAATAGTGCATTTACAACGGCTAATTCCGCATCGTCAAACACAATTGTGCTTCAAGGTATTGAAAACGCACAAAATACTAATATCACATCTGCGTTTGCACAAGCTAATGCCGCCTTTAATGCCGCTAATAATGCAAGCGGTGGTAGTGCAACATCTGCTTTCAATCAAGCTAATTTAGCATATCAACAAGCTAATAATGCATATAATGCGGCAAATAGTGGCGCCAGTTCAACATATGCGTATAATCAAGCTAACTTAGCATATCAACAAGCTAATAATGCCTACAATGCCGCTAATAGTGGTGCTAGTTCAACGTATGCATATAATCAAGCTAATATTGCATTTACACAAGCAAACAGCGCATATAATGTTGCTAACTCTGGTGCCGTATTTGCAAACGGTGCATTTACAACAGCTAATAGTGCCGCCTTATTTGCCAATGGTGCTTTTGTAACTGCCAATTCTGGTGCTTTATTTGCTAATGGTGCTTTTGTTGTTGCTAATGCATCTTATAATTTTGCAAATAGTGTTAACACCTATGCATATTCATCATATGCATCTCAAAATATTACGGCAGGGTTTGCCAACGCATCATATTCATATGCAAATACATTAGGTGTGAATTTAGCCGTAGCATTTAATGTTGCTAATGCCGCTTATGCAAATTCAAATTCATTTATCACCTTCATTACTGGTGTAGAAACAAGTCAAAATAGTAATATTGCTTCTGCATTTACTCAAGCAAACAATGCGGCAATATTTGCTAATGGTGCTTTTACAGTTGCTAATGCCGCTGTAATAAGAGCAGGTGATACAATGACTGGCAATTTAGTGATTGCTGGTGGTAACTTAACTGTTGGTACTGCATTTGCCGCTTTTGCTAATGGTAATGTTAACATTTCTCAACCTAACGGTCAGATTGTTCTTAAAGCAAATACCTATGCTGGTCATTTCTTACCCGCCGCAAATGCAGATGGTACTGGTGTAGGATATGATTTAGGTTCCCCAACAAGTCGTTGGAGAAAAATCTACGTTACTGGTACAACGATTGATATTGGTGGTGCTTTAATTCAAGCACAAGGTAATTCGATTTCACTAACCAGCGGAACAGGTGCTACGTTTGCCGTTTCTGGTACAGGTGCAAATTCTGTAGGTTCTTTTGCAAGTATAACTGCAAATGCCGGTATTGATTCAACAAATTCTGTAAGCGGTACAATTATCGTTACTGGTGGTGTTGGTATTTCTAATAATGCTTTCATCGGTGGTAATACAACTGTAGCATATCAATTAACTGCAAATCAACACACATTCGGTATTGATGGCACAAGTCAGTACACAGCGGCCGCACCTTATGCATATTCTAATGCATCATTCTTGACTGCTAATAGTGCTTATAATGCACAGAATATTACTGCTGGCTTTGCTAATGCCGCTTTCTTAGTTGCAAACAGTTCATTTGTTGCAGAAAACATTACTGCTTCGTTTGCCAACTCTGCTTATACACAAGCAAATGCGGCCTTTAATCAAGCAAATACCGCATCTTCTTTTGCTAATGGTTCGTTTACAACTGCAAATTCTGCATCTTCTAATACAATAACATTACAAGGTATTGAAAATGCACAGAACACCAATATTACAGCATCATTTGCACAAGCAAATGCATCATACAATGCTCAAAATACAACTGCATCATTTGCAAATAGTGCCTTTGTTACAGCTAACGCATCTTATGCGGCACAAAATATAACTGCTTCGTTTTCTAATAGCGCATACTCTTTTGCAAATTCAGTTAATACTTATGCATATGCCGCTTTCTCTTTTGCGAATACATTAAATTCAGTTAACGTAGCATCAGCATGGAACACATCTAATGCCGCTTTCATTCAAGCAAATAGTGCTTATAATGCACAAAACATAACAGCAGGATTCGCAAATGCTTCTTACACGTTTGCTAATAGCATCAACACATATGCGTACTCTGCTTATGCGGCCGCTAATGTCGGTAATACGTTTGTTTCAACTGGTGGTACAGTTGCTGGCTCTGTTGTTATTAGCACCGACTTACATGTTACTGGTAATCTGTATATTGCTGGTAATTCCACTTTTGTTAATGCAAATAATATATCAACAAACGATTCGATTATTTTAATTGGTACTAATAATACTTCTAATGCAATAGATTTAGGTATCGTTGGTCACTTTACAAATAACGGTTATCAGAGAACAGGTTTTGTTCGTAATCACAACACCGGCATTTGGGGATTGTTTAGTAATCTTACATCTGAACCAACGACAACAATTAACTGGTCTGATGCTAACTTAATCTATGATAAGATTCAAACTGGTAACATTACTACACCAGCAGTATATGTTTCAGGTGTAGAACTTGGTGCATATTCAAATTCAATAAATGCTTATGCTTATTCTTCTTATTCACAAGCAAATTCAGCATCAGCAAATACAGTTACAACTCAAGGTGTTGATAACACACAGAATACTAACATAGGTTATTCATGGACAACTGCAAATGCCGCTTTTGCAAATGCAAACTCTGCGATTCTATATCAAACGGCAATTAGTAATTCTGTAAACAGTATTGCTGTTGGCGGTGCACCTGTACAGAACGCTCAAGTATGGTCTACACTAACTGTATCACAAGTGTTTGATGCGATTTTGTTCCCAACAATCGGTCCTACATATACAATACCTACAATATCTTTAAGCGGTACTGCTTCTGGTACTGTAGAAGTTGGTTCGACAATCACTCAGACAATGACTCTGACTGGTACTAAGAACGATGCTGGTGCATTCCTTGCATTGTATATTCAACGTAATAGTGCAAACATTGCTACAATTAGTAACCCATCAGGTACAGCAACAACAAATATTGCCGCACAGTATGGTTATAGTGATCCTAACAATCAAAACTATTATTATACATTAAGCAATACAGATACTGCTATTGCAACAACTGGTACATTCACATGGGCTGGTTACGGTAATTATAATGCTGGTGTTGCTAAGTTGACAAATAAAGGACAGACTGATGCAAATGCCGCACAACTTCGTTCTACTGTATATCCGCAAACGGCTGGTTCAGCATTTGCTTCTGGTTCTTATTCAGTAACTGGTATCTATCCATACTTTTGGGGTGTATCATCATCTCAACCAACAGCCGCAAGTATTGCATCAGCAATTCAAGCAGGTACAGCAAACAAAGTATTGGCCGCAGGATCAGGAAATACAGGAATTACCTTTGCGGCAAGTTCACAGTATGTTTGGTTTGCAATTCAAACAACATATGCGGCTAAAACAACATGGTACAATACTGCTCTAAATAATGGTAGTATCGGTGCCGGTCAGTTCATACTGAGTCCTGTAACTCAAGCAGTTACTTCACCAACATCTCTTTGGTCTGGTATAAATTTCAACATTTATATTTCTGGTTATGCAACGACAACCAGCGGCGCAATATATTTCAATTAAAACATGGCAATTACACTAAACGACAATCTAAGTATACAAGCACCTAAGGGAGTTGATTCTCGTTTTGGTCCTTTTGTCAACACGACTATTGCTCTGTCTAGTGTTGCTTCTGCGGTTCGCTTTCAAGGCTTAACACTTGGTATCAATTCTGCAAATGCAAGTGCAAATGGTGGTAATACTGTTATTGAATATTGGTTTCGTGACGGTATTGCTGATGGTGATTTGGTATATAAAGTTGATCCTACTGCAAACTTGGCATTTGCTCAAGCAAATGCGGCCTATAATGCCGCTAATAATGCAGGTAGTGGTAGCGCAACAGCCGCTTTCAATCAAGCGAATTTAGCATATGCATGGGCAAATGCGGCCTATAATGCGGCAAATAGTGGCGGTGGCACATCATATGCTTTTAACCAAGCTAATACGGCTTTTAATCAAGCGAATGCCGCCTTCAATCAAGCAAATTCCATTACGATTGCTTCTGTTGGCTCAAACACATATACTGGTGACGGCACAACAACTGTATTCGGGCCTCTTGTTTATACACCAACAAGTATTAATTATACTACAATTAATTATAATGGTATTAGCTTATTAAGAAGTTCATATTCATTATCAAGTAATTCAAATGGTACATACATTACTTTCAGTAGCCCGCCTGCAAGTACGGCTAATATTGAAGTTACTGTAACTGGTTTAACATCTGCGGCCCCAATTTCTACAACAGCTAATCTTGCTTACGCTCAAGCTAATGCCGCATTTGCGGCGGCTAATAGTGTTACAACTAATGGTAGTTTAGCTTTTACTCAAGCTAATGCATCGTTCAATCAAGCTAACGCATCGTTTAGTCAAACAAACGTAGTATTTAATTTTGCAAATACCGTTAATGTTTATTCGTATAGTTCTTATGGTTTTGCTAATACTGTTAATGTATATGCTTATGCATCTTATTCAGCCCAAAATATTACGGCAGGGTTTGCTAATGCATCATATTCTGCTCAAAACATAACTGCTAGTTTTGCGAATTCTTCGTACTCTGCACAAAATATTACCGCTAGTTTTGCCAATTCGGCATATACAGCTCAGAATATTACAGCAGGATTTGCTAATGGTGCTTTTACACAAGCGAATAATATTTCTAGTTATGCAAATGCACAAATAATAATTACTCAAGGTGTAGACAGTAATCAAAATACTGTGATTGCATCAGCACAATCTTTTGCAAACGGTGCTTTTGCATTTGCTAATAGTGTGAATACATATGCGTATGCCTCATATGCATCTCAAAATATCACAGCAGGATTTGCAAATGCTTCTTACACAGCACAAAATACAACTGCATCATTTGCTAATAGTGCGTTTACATTATCTAATAGTGTAAACACCTATGCTTATGCATCCTATTCCGCACAAAATATTACCGCAGGATTTGCAAATGCCGCTTTTGCTAATGCTAATGCCGCTTATGCACAATCAAATTCAGCAGTTGCAAATACAATCACATTGTTTGGTATAGAGACAGCGCAAAATACTAATATAACTTTTGCTTGGGCAACCGCTAACGCATCATATTCAGCTCAAAATATTACGGCAAATTTTGCTAATGCCGCTTTTGCTAATGCTAATGCCGCTTATGCACAATCAAATTCTGCTGTCGCTAATACGATTACATTATTTGGTATTGAAAACGCACAAAATACTAATATAACATTTGCTTGGGCGACAGCAAATGCATCGTATTCTGCTCAAAATATAACAGCAAACTTTGCTAATGCCGCTTTTGCAGTCTCAAATAATGCTCTTCAAAATACAGGTTCTGTTATTACAATAAACGGTTCTGCAAGATTAAATGTACCCAACATATTAACTGTAGCGTATACTGGTTTTGCCGGTACTCAAAATGCATCGTTTATTTCTTCTGGTGCAAATACAAAAGGTGGTACAGGTTACTCGGATTTTTTACAAGCAAATAATTTTAGCCAAGGTGCGACCTATGGTAACAAATGGTTTCGTTTAGATAGTAATGGTCAATTACAGATTATTAATTCTGCATATACCACTAATATCTTTAACCTAAATGACTCTGGTGTACTATCTGTACCTAGTTTCCAAAGTATTTCATTGTTATCTGGTGGCGGTGGTTCAGTTACTTTCGCAGATGGTACAACACAGTATACTGCAAACGCAGGTTCTGGTGGCGGTGGTTCGGATACATTTGCAAGAAATCAAGCAAACTTGGCATATAATCAAGCAAATGCTTCTTATAATGTTGCAAACTCCGATGCTATATTTGCTAATGGTGCATATAATTTTGCTAATACTGTTAATGTATACTCCTATAGTGCTTATGGTTTTGCTAATACTGTTAATGTATACTCCTATAGTGCCTATAATTTTGCTAATACTGTTAACGTTTATTCATATGCTTCATATGCGTCACAAAATATTACAGCATCATTCGCTAATAGTGCGTACAATACAGCTAATAGCGGTGCTTTATTTGCGAACGGAGCATTTACAAAAGCGAATAGTGCTTTAGCAAATAGTTCTGGTGTTGTAACTGCTGGTTCTTTATATGTTACTGGTCTTATTTCTTTAAATGCATCAATAGAAGTTGCTAACACTGGTATCAATCCTGGTGCATCTTATGTTTTTGACTTGAACTACGGACCAACCTGGGAAGTTCAAAACATGACTCAGAACTGGACTGCAAACTTCACAAATGTTCCAACAACAGTCAATAGAACAACAATGGTAAGTTTATTGATTTCTCAAGGAGCAACTCCTTACTATCCAAGCACTATTCAAGTTAATGGTACTACATATACACCTAAGTGGTTGAACATTACACCTTATACTGGTACTGCAAATTATTATGATTTTGTAACATTTAATTTATTTAATCAGAATGGTACTTTCCTTGTTTTTGGTTCGTATGCAACTTACGGTTGATGAGATATTGATATGAGATTAAATGATTCAGGTTCTTTTGCATTTGGTGGTATAGGTACTTCATTGAGCATCGGTGGTGTTACAGATTACTATCAAGCAAATATGATATTTGCAATGGCTACAGCGCCTACAGGTTGGGTTAAACAAACTGCAAATACTGATTATGCATTAAGAATTGTTGGTTCTGGTACACCAGGAGGTGGTGGTACAAGCCCATTTTCTACAGTTTATGCAAGTGTAACAGCATCTGGAACAGTACCTGCACCAGTAAGTGCTAACGTAATGCCAGCACTTGGTTCAACTACAATAGGGGGTGTAACATTATGTGCATCTCAGTTACCTCCACATACACATAGTATTGATAAAATCAATGGTGGTGGGCCGCTTGGTGCGGCAATGCCTTGCGGTTTTTTGTATAGCCCAGGAACAGGAAGTAATATCTATCCTGGAGGACCTACCGGTGTAATTGCTGTTGCATTAAACCCAACTGGAACTGCAGGTCCTCATACACATGGTGCAAGTACATTTACAACATCAACAATTAATTCTTTTACTGGTAATTCAACTTCGCTTGCAATTCAATACATTGATAATATTATAGCTCAATACTCAAAATAAAATGGCAGGAATAATAACTACAACTCAAATACCGATAAATGCGGTTTCAAAGTTTCAACAGGCATCAGCACCTGTTAACTGGACAAGAATAACTACATATAATGATTTAACTCTAAGACTCGTAAATACATCAAATACAGTAGTTACTTCTGCTCAACCATTTAGTACGTTGTTTACACCAACTGCTGTACCTTTTGGCGCAACTGCACTAACACTTTCAAATCCAGGAAGTACACAAGCAACAACACTTTCAGCACCACAATTACCACCACACACACATACACAGGTGCCTTCACCATTGGATCCATATCGTCAAGTTGGACCGGTGCCTGCGGTAAAAGTTAACGCAGGTGGACCTTGTTTTCCGGCAACACAAGCGGCCGCCGCAGTCACATGGTCTCCTTTAGGAGGTACTACTGCTGGTAGTACATATGGTGGAGGTTCTCATGTGCATCCGCAAACATTTTCAGGTCCTGGTTCAATACCATTTTCACCAGGTACCGTAAGTTTTGCAATCAAATATATAGACTTGATTCTCTGTAAGAGGACTGTATAATGGCTGTAGTTTTCGCAACAGGTTCAGCAACATATTTTATGGCGCCAAGTGCACCTACTGGTTGGACGCAAAATACAACAAATAATAATCTTGGATTAAGAATTGTGAGCGGTTCTACCGGCGGTACAGTAACACCAGGTTCAGGTTTCACAACAATACATAATCCCGCAGTACCATTCACGGGTTCTGCACCTGTTGCTACTGGTGGTGTTGACGGTACATCATTATCTTCATCACAAATTCAACCTCATACACATTGTGTACCATCAACAACTCGTTCTTTGTATAGTAGATTTCCAAGCACATTAGCTTTTGGGGTTTTTCCTGCCGATACAAGTCAAGCCGCAGGATTTGTACCTCCAGGAAACCCATCAACAGTTGCTGTTGGTTCTACAGGAACTGGTGCGACACACAGTCATACAGTTTGTTATAAGTTTAGTTTAGCTGGAAGTATAAATTTTTCTGTTAACTATATAGATGTAATATTGTGTACAAAAAATTGATTTGAGGAGTGTATTATGCAATTGGAAAAAGGCAATTATTGCCCATTATTGAAGAAAGACTGTATTGGTCTTAAATGTTCTTGGTTCACAAAAGTTCAAGGATATGACATGAATACTGGCAAACAAGTTGATGAGTGGGGTTGTGCAATAAACTGGTTGCCAATGCTGTTAATTGAGAATTCAGGTCAACAAAGAAGTACTGGTGCCGCTGTCGAGAGTTTTAGAAATGAAATGGTCAAGGCAAACGAGATAACAAAAGAAATCTTTATGAAGTCTGCGGGTATACAGATTGAACAAAATAAAACAATTCAGATAGAAAATGACAATAAACAGTAACAGATTAACAATTATTGTTGAAGATGGTACGGTAATAATAGATACTTCGGCAAATATTAATTTGAATTTTTCTTCTTGTGGTATTCCAGAAAGCGTTCATGCTTTTCAATGGATGAATGATTCTGGAGAAATAGAATATAACGGCGCTCAATCCAATGAAAAAGTGATTTCAATACCAGATTGGGCTTATAATTGTTATAATGTTTTAATATCTTCGGCAAACACGGGATAAATAGACAATAAAGTAAGAAAAAAATGTCACTAACTGTCATAGAACCCTTCAATTTAGATAATACCGCAACTTATATTGTTAACAGTTTAAACGCTGGAAACACTATAAATGTGGGAACCACGCTTTATCTAAATAATATAGCGGTTAGCAACACTAATAACACCCTGACAGTTAACTCTGCGATGACGATTTCTGGTAATGTTTATGCGAATTTGGTAGGCTACGTTGACGGCGGCTCATTTTAACATAATAATTACAAGGAAACCTTAAATGGCATCAGTATCGAATTCCAGTATTCTAATTAAGCGTTCTAGCGCCACAGGCAGACCTAGTTCGCTTAAGTCTGGTGAGTTAGCATACTCATACTTATCAAACACAATCTTCATTGGTACATCTGATGGTACTAGTACACTAAACGTTGGCGGTCAATACTATACATCACAGATTGATAGTGCAACATCATCAAACAACCCTAATACGATTGTTAAACGTGACGCCTCCGGTAATTCATATTTCGGTAACGTTATTATTTCGGGAACAATTACTGGTACAATTCAGGGTATTGCATCTTCAGCCAATTCTCTGTACTACTCACAGAACTTTGGTATCTCTGGTGGTGATATTTCTGCATCGAATATATCATTCAATGGTACGAATTCTGTAATTTTACAAGCATCACTAAATGCTGTACCAGGTTTAAGTTCTGGTACAGTCGGTTCTGCAACATCTATTCCTGTCATTCAGTACGGTGCAAACGGTAGAATTCTTTCTGTTTCTTCTGTAACAGTAAGTGCAAACTATCAACCAGCATTTGATTGGGCAAACTCAGCATACAATGCGGCAAATAGTGCAAGTAATACAGCATTTAGCGCCTATGGTCAAGCTAACTCTGCCGCTGTATTTGCTAACGGTGCGTTTGCATCAGCAAATGCTGTTCAGTTCACAATTACTGACGGTACACACTCTAATACATTCTATAGATCCGGTACATTAACAGTTACAGGAACTACTGGTGTAACAGCAGTCGCTTCTGCAAACACGTTAACATTCGGTACAGATAACACAGTATTACGTTCTAACACGACATCAGGTATTGGTGCTGTACAAACAATTAGTACAGGTTTAAGCATAACAGGTAATACGACTGTTGGTAATATTGTACCTTCGTCTGCTTATGTGTCAATCGGTACATTTGCAAACCCAATCCAAGAGTTGTATGTTTCATCCAACTCATTGAATGTTGGTGGTATTTCTTTAAGCAATACAGGTAGTGTATTAACAATAGGTGGTGGTGTAACTGATTTAGCAGTAAGCACATCATTCGGTCCATTGTCTAATATTGCATCAACAGCAAATACTGGTTATAACTTTGTTAATACTGGTGGTACAGTTAATGGTAACGTTAATATTGTTGGTAACTTAGTCGTTCGTGGTACTACAACACAAGTTGACACTAACACAGAAACAACAACTGCTGGTACTATCGGTTTAGCCGCTAATAATACTGGTGATGTTATTGATATCGGTTTATACGGTAATTATGTTGCTGGTAGTACAACAAAACTTACCGGTTTGATTAGAAACCCAGGTTCAAATAATTACTACTTGTTCAGCAATATCAATGCTACTGAACTATCAGGTAATACAATACCAGCCGCAGACTTTACTGCCGCCAACTCAGCAACATTGTATGCTAATCTTGTTTCTTATCAGTTGTCATCAAGTGGCCAAGGAACATTCGGTTCTGTCGTATCGAATACTGCAATTGCTGTATCTTCTGGTGGTACCGGTGCTACAACATTCTCTACAGGACAGATTGTAATTGGTAACGCAACAGGTGCATTACAGTCACTTGCTAATTCATCACTAGCCGCTGGTCAATATTCTAACGCCAATACAATCGGTGTATTCACAACAGATGTATATGGTCGTATAACTGCTGTAACAAATACAGCAATATCTGGTCTAACAGTACCTCAAGGCGGTACAGGTGCATCGTCATTCTCTGCTGGTCAGATTGTAATTGGTAACGGCTCTGGTGCACTACAAGTTCTTGCTAATACAGGAACTGCTGGTACATACGGTAATGCTAACACGATTGCAGTTACAACAACAGATGCGTACGGACGTGTTTCAAGTGTAACAAATACAGCAATCTCTATTAACCCAACACAGATTAATAGTACAAACGGTACTGGTGCTGTTATACTTCAGAGTTCACCAATCTTCTTAGGTACAGTAACAGCACCAACATTGAACGTTTCAACATTGAACGTTTCAAATTTGAATGTAACATATCAAAATGTAACATCAATCACAACAAACTCAATTAACATTGGTGCTCTAACATATGCCGCTTCTGGTGCGTTTGTTTCTTTTGGTGCCAACACAAACGGTTATCAACAAGTTGTAATTGAGAACGCAAACACAGGTACTCAAGCATCAGCAGACTTTGTAGTTTCAACTGGTATTTCAACTGATGGAGCCTTCTACGGTGACTTCGGTATGAACGGTCAGAACTTCTCTGGTTCTGGTGCATTGAATACTGCTAATAACGTTTACTTGTATGCCGCTAACGTTGATTTAGCAATCGGTACTACAACATCAAATGCTATTCACTTTGTTGTTAATAACGGTACAACAGATGCCGCCACAATTGCATCTAACGGTATGTTCTCATTAGCGACTGCTCTTGGTACTGCATACGGTGGTACTGGTGCTTCATCATTTACATTAGATGGTATCATCTTTGGTAACGGTGGTGGTGCATTACAAGCAACAGCCGCCGCTGGTACTTCAGACCAAGCATATACAAATCAAGTGTTGACAGTTACTAACTCTGGCGTTCCTGTTTGGGCAACTGCTGTTGATGGAGGCACATTCTAAATAGATTGTTATTAATATATTAGGAGTTTGAAATGGATAATGAAAAATATTTGAATGGTTATATTGAAATTTTAAAAAATGCATCAAGTGAATTACAGAATAACAATTTTACTTTGCAAGCAAATTTGAAGTTTTTGGAGTCTGCTCTCAGAGAACAAGGAGAGCAGACACAAAAATATATGGCTATGGTTGCTGATTATGAAAATCAAAAAGATGAGCGTCAAGATAATGAAAATGATTTAGCAAATAAATTAAAAGAAGCTAAAGAAAAATATGAAAAAGATTTAGCTG
>Ga0208380_1000331_pt1 | contig 13037 bp, 13 predicted proteins | sample CryBogCBE27Jun07_FD_184570 | JGI IMG/M metagenome (GOLD analysis project Ga0208380, IMG submission 184570) | Freshwater microbial communities from Crystal Bog, Wisconsin, USA - CBE27Jun07 (SPAdes) | ecosystem: Environmental > Aquatic > Freshwater > Lake | place: Crystal Bog, Wisconsin, USA... | reverse complement strand
TCTTTGTCGAGTAAAATTTTGCCATTGTCTTCTCCTAAAAGTAGCAATGACATGCAGAGTTTATATTGCGGGATGAATGCCTAAGTCCGCATAATGTAATTATACGCTTTTACACACTAAGGTCAAGGTTATTGGTTAGCTATTTGTCCAAAGCCGTACCATTGTCCAGGAGTGCCAGCTACCACGCATACCCAACCAATATAGCTATTCGATTGCGGTGCAGTATTCCAACAAATATCGCCAACTTGGTAACTACCGCTTGTTGGTGTACTAGCGGCACTAGTAAATCGTTTGCCACCAATATTAACATCTCCGTTTACACTAAAGTTAACTGTTGGATCTGGGTTATTGATACCAACACTTAGTTTACCAAATACTTTTACTGGCTTAGTTTGTGAATTTTTATCACCGATACTTATTTGATTACCGTCACCGTAGACAACGTTTTTATTTTGTACATCGATACTAACAGATGAATTAGAATTAATGACATTACCATTAAATGTTAAGCTATTAATTCCATCGTTAAATGTTAATGTTTTAACTGTAACATCACTTTGGCTAGCATCTACACCGCCGGATAAAATAGTTTGTCCTGCTACTGTTAAACTACTTAGTGTGCCAACGGTAGATAAATTAGAACGAACGACTCCTGCACCTAGTGATGATTCGCTTAATACAGTTTTACCATTAATATAGTAACTTTGATTTTCAGCAAGGTCAAAACTTTCAGTAGTATACAGTCTATCTGGACCACCCATCATAATCAACTGTCGTGTATAGCCAGTGCCGCTCCATAGTAATCCTAAACCATAGATGCTTTGATCTCTAGTAGCACCAAATTCTAAAGGATGTGTACGATCTATTCTACTGTCACTAACAATATTAGATACAGTAAGTACACCATTGATAGTTAAGTTGCCTGGAACAACAACGTCCCCATTATTTTTAACTGTAATTCGAGTTAAGTTATCTGTTACAATAGCAAAATCATGACTACTATAAGTACCTATCTGTCCTAGATTAGTTGCGGGACTACCGATAATAATATTAACATTGTTTTCTAAAATATCTATAGCGGCCGCCGGCTCTTCGTTACCAATACCAAGTCTGTTATAAGTACTGCTAAAGAAAGCAAAATCTGCAATGCTAGTGTCGCCACTAACTGCTAGTTCATTTAATTTGCCTAATTGTTGTAAATTACTTTTAGTAACTCCACTGCCTAATGTATCCTGTGTTAATACATCGTTGTTGTTAATCTTGTAAGAAGAGCCAACCGCAATATCAAAGTTAGCATTAGTCCAAATACGGCCACCTTGACGATATACTAGCATATTATCAACTGTATGAGTACGCCAATGAATACCTTGTCCATTTAATTGCTCTTCGGTATCTGAACTAAATGTTCCTATTTCAAATGCCGCGCCCGACGAAGTGATAACTTGGTTAGCAGTGATTGTTTGTGCTGTGATAGAGCCGTTAAAAACTACTGGGCCATCAAATTCACCAGGGCCAGTAACTTTTAAACTTTGTAAAGGTCCCACTGTGCGTAAGTTACTATTGATAACACTAATTCCTAACCCACCTGAACTGATAACTGGTGAGCCACCAATGTAATAACTTTGATCAGATTGTAAATCTATTTCAATGTTAGAACTTAATCGACCATTAGAAAATACCAAGTAGTTAGATACAACACCACCTAGTTTCCATTGTAGTCCTTTACCATTTAAGTCGCTTTGAACGAAGCCTGTAAATGTAAGTGGGCTTAGAGTTTCCTGTCTAACATCGGCAATTATTTCTCTAACAGTAATGGTATTAGCCATTATGTTGCCGGCAATGTTTAAATCTTTATTAAAGTTTACATTTTCAACAACAGTAATAGTACCGTCTACTGTTAGATTTCCAGTGACTTCTACGTTGTTTAATAGTTGTTTTACATTAATTGCGGGTACAGTAATAGCACCGTTGCTTACAATCAAACTAGTTGTTGTAGCTAAATCCTGTATACCGGTACTTTGAAAACTGGTGATTACACCACCGGAAATCTTGTTTCCACTAATAGAACCGTCTGGAATAATTGTATTGTTAGCCATGGATAAACACTCTCTTTGGAGTATTTATCCATGTTTTGCCTAACTGTTATTGTACTTTTAGAAGTACGGTATCTTCGTTAATGCGTCCATTCATTTTAGTGTCTGTAGCATTAATGTCTTCTAAGAACTTGCGTAGTTGTACTTTGCCTGCGGCCTTGAACTCTTTGAGCTTGTCCTCGGGCTTACGAACAGTCTTTTGAATGCTTTTGAACTCATCAAAGCCTGTAATTGTAGTTCCTTTGACACCCAAGTCGTTGAACTCTGCGGCAATATACTTGCCCAATTTACGTGTCTTAGTGTTAAAGATCCACAGTTCCTTGCTACCAATAATGTCAGCAGGGTTAATGGACACTAACTTAAGAGGCTCGTTCGATTTCATGTACTTGAGCTTGGCAACCAATTTGTCTTTAGGTACTACTTTAGTTTTACGTGGCTTACGATTAACTTTGGCTTCTTGTGCTAACATGTCACAAGCACTCATAATTTCTTGGTAAAACGCAATCAAATTACGAATTTGCTTTTTGCTACGGTGGCTATAGCCCTCTTTAAGCTGTTCATCTGCTTGTCCGCTAGCCAACTCTTCAAGTTCAGCTAAATCCCTGCTGTAGAGGGTTTTAATAAGTCTAGCATGGGCGGCTTTGACTTCTTTGCCCTTGAGCAAGTTCAAAATTTTGAACGCTTTTGGATCAAAGTTTTCTGGGTCCTTTTGGAAACCTTCGATAGCATCTTCCAATTCTTCAGTCATTTTGTATGCAGTTTCCTTCATACGCTCTTGAATGGTTGGCTGTACTACCAAAGTTTTAACTTCTACAACCGCATCTTCGTCTTTGTCGTTTTTGCCAGCTTCAATTACATCTACAATTTCCTTACGCAACCAAGCGGCTGTGTCGCGACCCTGATTGAAGTCTGCTCGAACTGCGGGCATACCACGAAGTAAACAAGATGCAATAGCACCCATTGTAACATTACAACGGCTGTCTTTAGTACGCTTAAAATTGGCAATGTCTTCTTTGGTACAACCAACGCTAGTCATCCATTTGATAACTGCGGGTTTCAAATCTTTGCCGTTAAACTCCAAACGGTAGTATTGCATAGCCGAATGCCAATGGCGTTGAAACTGCTCAGTATCCATTTGCTCTGCATTATCCCAAACTGGGCTGTGATCTTTTACAGCCTTGGTGCGATGTGCAATTACCTGTTTTTTGGTAACGCGAGTTTTGGTAGCTACTTTAGCCAATTTCTGCTCCTAATTTGTTTAACATGTGTATATTATAGCTTTATTTTGGTTAGTTGTCAACTGGTTTATTCCAAATCCAACGTCCCATTTCGTCTGTTCCAAGCATAATAGCTAATGGTTTTTTGTCCAAAATAGCAGTTTTGAATATTTTAATATTTTCTTTTACTTCTGATATAGTATGTTGAGTAAACAAAAAATCTGTTGAAAATATATTACTGTAGTAAAAAAATATATTATTATCATCACTACAGTTTAGTAAATGAATTAACTCTGCATCGTTAAACAAATTGCACTGAATAAATTTAGCATCAGAATTTTTAAATCGTTGCCAAAGTTCTGTAAATTTTGTTTCCCCACCAAATTGTTGGTATAAAAGATTTGCATTATCTTCAATAGTGCCATGCACATATTTGAATTTTGATTTAAATTTATCTTCTTGATTGTTTAAAAAACTAATAATATCTTTACCGTCCCATGTATTTTTAATATGTTCTAACCAATCTAAACTTAATTGATTATAATCGTAAAATACAAATTTACATTGATCTACATTAATTAAAATATCTAAATATTTAAATCCAGCGGCTGGGCCAAAATAAGTTTTACAATTTACTTTTTTATCAAAATTATAATTTTCACTATTGAATACCCAAATCGGAATACTGTTTTCTGACATCTCTAAAGATTTAATCCAATTTTTTTGATTAGGATTAGTTAATCGTTTTGTATTTTTATCTGTGATAGATTGAAACAATTCGTTACTATTAGTTTCTGGGTATATGTACAGTCGACATTCTCGCATCTCTTTTGAAAAATTATCAATAGTTAGTCCGTTTTCTAGACCTGCTTTAATAAAGCCCCATCCTTGAGAAGTTCGAGTTTTAATAGCAGCCCCAGGTTCCCCTTTGATCCAATAAGGAGTATATTTGTCATGGAAGTTTTCTATTGAACGGCTATAATTAGGTAACGGTTCGGTAACAGTTTCCCAATTTCCAAAAGTTGGACAGCCAACGTGTTTCCAAGTATGCACATTAACAAAAACCATCTGATGATGGCATTCTATCCAGCCTTTACCCTTTTCTGGTTCCCAATCTAAAGTAAATGCTACTAGATAAAAATCTGGATTTGCTTTATAGTAATTTGCCAAATGCTCTAACAAAATATTATATTTGATAAAATTTCCAACAGATTGTATGAATACAACATCGTAATTATTTTTATTTGCATGATCCATTGCTAAATCAATTGTATCGAAAAATTTAAGATCATTTTTATAATAGGTAGTGCATCTACTAGTTTTAGTAAATGTGTAGTCGTGCATTCTTTGAAAAAGGGCCTGATGTTTACTTTTAACTCCGGCTTGATCTACAATGGCAAATAAAGGTCGTTTATTTCCAAAAAAATTTAAATCCTTATAAATTTTTGTTTGCTGTGTCATAAATTAAAAAAATCTTTATCGTAATGGCCATGCACAATTATATGGTATCGTGCTTCATTGCTATCATTTATTACTATGTGTTCACGGCCGACGTCTATAATCATTCCCGTGCCTGCTACAAAAGGAACTATACCTTTATCTTTAAAAACAAAATGACAACCATCTGGATTATTAATTGCAATATTTAACGGACTAAAAATCCTTCCCCTTCCATCTGTGTGCGGCATGATATAGCCGCCCGGCGCTAGTTTCATAATTCGTACACGGTCAAACAACTTATAAGGTAAACTACTTAAAAATTTATATAAATTAGGAATTTGATTGCATACATCAGTCCAGTGATAGTTTGCATCCTCTAAGGAACTAAACCCGTACTTTGTATAGTGTTCTGTTTTATGTTTATCAATGCCATGTAATGTTAGGCTTTGCCATCCTTCGTGACCATATCCTTTTTGTTTATCTTGGCTTCTATGATTGAAATACAAATCATCTACACTTTGGCATTCGTTTAACAACAAGTCTGTATCAATGTTAAAAGTAATAGGGTAATAAGCACAATCTGGATCATTGTATGATTCAGTAAAGGATGAATACACATTACTTTTAAAGTTTTTGTTATCATTATAAAATGTAATTAATTCTTGAGGGTATATCATTCCTGAATCCATTTATTGATATAAAAATCACTAGAGCAATCGCAAATATTTGCTGTGCATGTTATAGCATCAGTCGGCCATACAATATTTTTAGGATCATTGATATGCCCTATAAACCCTCCTACTAAACAATTGCCTCGTTTGATTTTCCCGTTCCAATGTACAAATAAACTCTTTAATCCTATTTCGCACTTATAATTTTCAAAATTATTCAAGCCTTGATTAATCAATTCTATAGCATTTGGTTTAACTAATACTTCTCCTGTATTAAAATGTACATCTGCTAAAATATCTGGATGACCCCCGGGAGGCTTTTTCAATAATATTTCTCTTTTTCGAGGAATTGCCAACCATTCCAACTGTTCGTCGCTATAAATATGTGCCCTTCTATTAATGCCGTTGTGATCACTAATTCTCACAACTTCAACACTTATATCAGTATACGCATACAGCTTTTGAAACATCGCCACGCACTCCGGCCATCTTTCAGGATGCATCATAATTCTTACTATTGTAGATGTTAGACTAGCAGTGGCTCTAACTTTTTGTATAAACTCAGGATCAGGATCTTCCGGATGCCAACTAAAACATATATAATTCAAATAAGGAGCCAACTCCTTCCAGTAATTTACAGTTTTTGCGGCATTGCTAGTAATACCGATAGTATGTCCTGCATCATAAAATGTTTTTGAAATTTCCGGTAAAAAAGGACTCAAACTTGGTTCGCCGCCAGATACACTACAATGAATTTTAGGATATCTTTCAAATAACATTTTGAAAAATTCTCTAGCGTTGTCCCAATCATAATTATGATTTTTTCCTGTGTGCAACTCAGATGGACAGTATGTACAACTTTTTGTACATATATTATTAATTACCCAAGTAAGCTGTAAGGGTGCGGTGTCGGATTGTTGAATTCTGATTATTTTTTTCATATGTTAATAATCTTCATACCGACAATCTTATTGAATTTACTCCATATATTTTTGTTCCAATCGTCGGTGTTTATATCGGGTGTTATAAATGTTTTTGTACCATCAGCAACTGTGTATGATGATAATGCTCCAACTGGGATAAAACCTAACGCAAGCTCACTTAATTTTAAGGTTGGATCTATAATTTCTGAAAAATTATTATCCATCCACCATTTATATAATGAAATTCTTGAGTAATAAGGAGTATCGTACCTAAAGCTCATATACGTTTCTGCCGCAAATCTTGCCTGTGGGCGAATTTGCTTTCGCATCACTACCTCTATGTCGTTATCGTTACATGCACTTGACCAATGTTTACCTAGTGTGTTGTAACCTAAATATATCCATCCCCATTTATGTTCGGGATCAAACAGCAGATAATCTTCAGGTTTTAAATCTTCGTGTAATCCTGCCGGCATAAAATCAACTAAACAAGTGCAAATAGATTTTTCTCTACGATCCCATGTTCGATAGATGGCTTCAAAATTATGTATTTGTTCGTTAAGTATTAAAAAAGATTCGTGCAATACTTTATCGTGTGCATCTCCAGGCCAGATTGGATTATATTTTGCACTTCCTTTGGGATTGTTAAAATAGCCCTCGGCAATAAACTCTTCTAATCTATCTCCGTATATTTCGAATTCTTCGTGGAGATCGTTTAACACTGATTCGTTTTGTTTTAATTGTTCAACAGAATCTACAGTAGTTAATTTCCTATCGTATCTACTGTTTATAAAATTAATATTGTTTTGAAAAATAACAAACTGATCTTCAATTTCATCCATAGATAAAATTTTTCTATAATTGTATCTAAGACTATTGCCAGCTTCATTATTTTTATTAATTAAATTGATCCAACGATCGCATACATCAGTATCTAATAAAGAATAATGTAGTTGTAATCGTTCTCCTGTTTTTGAATTTTCACAAACAACATTTAAATACGAATTTTTCTTCCAAATGTTAATATCCATTACCTAACTCCTTCCACAGCATCCTTTACACAAGTCATTTCTGGAATTATTTCAAATATATTTTCTTTTCTAATATCATCTACACGAGCACTAGTAGCTAAAAATTTCTTTGCCGCTTCTAAATTAAATGGTTGTTTTAGCTCGTGCAAAATTTGAGTAAAAATAGAACTGATATCTGTGCTATATTTCTTATTATAATCTATAATAAATGTTTCTAATTTTTTAATAGTAGCTTGTCGATATTCATCTGGCAAAATACTTACATGATAATGCTTAGGGTGATCCAACAAGTTAATAAAAAAATTGTTATAGTTTATATATTGATGTATTTTTGGATGACGACAGATAACACCTAAGTCAACGAGATACGTTATAATTTCTGGTAGACGATTTACATTCCACGCACCAATGGTCATTCCAGGGCGAAGTATGATATTATCGTATTGTGTTAGTTCTTTTAAGTTAGCTTCTACTTTACTCCATACTGTACCGCTACGAATTAATTCAGCACGTTCGCCAATTTCATCTAAACTTGGCCATACTTCGAGTTTGCCCAGTTGCCATTGTTTCCAGTAGTCGATAACATTTTTCTTACCGTACTCAAATGTTGAACAATTTGTATTATAACTTAGCTTAACATCAAATCTTTTCTTTTCTACTAGTTTGTCTAGGATTTGCCAGTGCTCGGGCATAAGCAATGGCTCACCTCCTGCAAAGTAAATTCTTTTAACATTATCTATTTGATCTTCTAAAAAGTCGACATTAGTTTTATCTTCTACAGATTCGATGTTCCAAACTTTTTCTTGATCTGTATAACCTAGCTTTTTGGCATCAGGAACCCATGCTGAACTATAGCGAGGCCCGCAACTACGACATTTATAATTGCAAAGATTACTAAAACGGAAATCCCAGTATTTGAGTTCCATTTCAGTACAAGTACCATCTTCTAATGTGATGTCAGGAATCTTTTTCAAGACATCTGGAAAATCTCTATTATGGTAATGCCTGCCGCTTACTCCGGTAACATCTTCTTTGTTCCAACAAGTATCGCAAATCTTTGGACGTTCGCCATTGATCATCTGCTTACGCAGATTTTTCATGTTATCACTATTCCAAATTTCTTCAATTGTTTGTGTTTTAAGATCACCAGCAAAATAGTTGTGATGACTAGTTAAACAACAAGGAACTACTTTACCGTTGGGTTCGAAATTTAAGTGCATCCACGGTATTGCACATATCGTATTTTTTTTATCCATCATGTACTTATTAAGTCCAGAGGCTCTGTCTAATTTTAATTAGACGAATCATCATGGCTTCATCCTCTGCTTCGTATTCTTCTTCCATCTTGTGCATCTTATCCATAGCAACACGGCTCATCTCAGCAAGCTCGGGACTTTTGTCTTTACTAAAACTTAGTCGACCACCATTGGCCAAACGTGCGGCTTCACAATAAGCACTCCAGCCACTTGCCTCCATCGGCTCTGGACGATTGCGATATACAGTAGTCCACCAAGTGTAAAGCTCGATAATCTCACGAGCGGCTTTGGCTTGATGTGTTAGCTGTGGAGTTTCACCTTCTTCGAGGAACTCGCTGTTGTCCAGATCTTTGGCCCAATTCAAATAAGCCATACCGGCTTCTGGGCAACGCCAAGTACGCCAACGTAACCAACCACTGCGCCACCAAGGAGTTTTGAACTTCTTACGTTCCTCGTCATTCCACATTACATAGTGCCACGCTTGTTCGATTTCAACAAAGTCCACAAGTTCGTTAAAAAGACAAGGGAGAAACCGATTACCAAGGTCACTCCAACGGCCAGGGCGGATATCACGAGGGTGGGCAGTAAGAGCATGACTCTTACTAACCCAACGATTGTTGATGTAATATCTGATATCATTTAATTTGTCCATGGGATAGTTTACAAAATTTTGAACAGCATCTAATGCCTCTTCAGCTAGCCAATAGCGGAAGTTATGTTTCATTTGGGCAGTGGTTCGCCACTCGTCCCATTCTTCACTGGTGCCAGCACCAAGTTTAGAGGTGCCGCGAAGCCAGTCTGCGAATTTTGTACAACTCCAATAATTACTTCTCATATCGATTCCTTATTTGATACTGTGTGCTGTATTTCATCATCTGTACAGCTAATAGGCTTGCCATGTTCATCTAAGAATGTAGTACCCCATGTTTTACCATTATGGTCAAACTCAACATACACTTGCCCATAAGCACAAAACCTATGAGCATGTATATCGTTATTGAATGAGTCTTGTATCGGCCATACAACTACAACAACCAGTATGGCCGCCAAGAACCAAAATATCTTTCTAAACTTTTCCCAATTAAATTTTTTCACCTGGCGCAAATCCTCTAAATGATTTAAAACGTGGAAAGCGTAAACTATACGTACCATCCTGATTTTGTGTTACAGCATCGGCACGAACTTCCACAACTTGGCCATCAACACGGCATGACCAAAACTCGTCACGCTGTTGGTCAGTAAAGCCACTACCAACATTAACACGAATAGCTTTGCCATCATCTATTCCTTCGCATACCAACGCACCCATTTTGCCTACGTTCTTACCTGTGCCTTCTTCTGTAGCAACTACTGTAAGGCTAACTTCAATAAATGGTTTCAACTTTAACCAAGCCACACTACGTTTACATTCGTATGGAGCATCTATGTCTTTGATCATGATACCTTCATAACCTCCAGCAATCGCCTGCGCATTAATTTCTTTAAAACGCTTTTGACCTTCTTCAGTATCCAAGTCAACCAATTCATTTTCCAGTGCTGTAACATTAGGCAATAACTCTTTGTTTGTTGCTACCCAAAATTTTACCATCTCGCTACGAGTTTCTTGGTCTTTGTTGTATATACCTTTTTCAAAGTCTGCCAACGGCAATACATCAAACAAGTGTAGAACGGCATCACCGGCTTCTACATTATCCTTACGGTGTACTTGCTTCATCAAGTCTTGGAAACTAGACGACATAATCTCACCGTCCAGTACAACATCCATACTCTTGCTAGAACCTTTTTGTTTAATTACACTACTAATCTGTTCTGCGATGTGCGGAAAGTTTACCAGCTCTTTACCATTACGGCTAAACATATCAACCCTGCCGTCTGAACGCACAATAGTAATGACGCGAACCCCGTCCAATTTAACTTCGATGAGCTTGCGTCCCACAACTTTTTCTTCGTGATTAGCACTATCGTGAGCAAGTTGGCAACCAAACACAGGAATACTGTACTGAGCATATTTCTTCTCCACTACTTTGTTAATTGTTTTTTCGCTTACACCACAGCGTAAGTCTTTGATTAAAATTCTACGATACCAACCATTCCACTCTGCTTTGGTTGCTGACTTCATCATCGTTTGAATCATGTCGCGAGCTGTATTGCCTGTGACATTGCGAGTTGTAAAGCCAGTAAGAGCGAGAGTAAAACTATCCCAAGGTAGCCCAGGACCATCTTCATCTTGTTTCTCCGGTATTTGTTTAAGCCCAAAAGTGATCATTGGGTCTAAGGCAAGACGACAGCCTTCAAAGAATTCGTCATCGCCATCTTGGGCAATAACCTCAATAATACCTTCTTTGTTCAAACGGCTTGGATGGGATTCTAATGCCCAAATATGGCTAGCACAACGACTCATTTTAGCTCCAATAATTATCTGTACAACTTACATTATACAGTGTAATTATCAGTAAGTCAAGTGGTTAGTAGTCTTAAATGGTTTGCCGAGCTCTGCGTATTCTAATTGTTTCATTATCTTACGTTTCATTTGTCGGACTTTTGGATGATTGTGATCGTATTCAAATGTTTTCATAAAGCGTCCCCAATCGTTTGGACGAACACGCTTTGGAATATTACTGTCCATATATTCACTAATGGCCTTAGTATCCCATCCAAATTTATCAATCATCATTTGGGCAATGTTAAAAGCATGGGCACCCATCTCATCTCTGTCGCCATAATACTCTTGTTGTTTTCTAACAGTAGCATAATAAGCTGTACTTTGATAGCCTGGAATAGGTTTGAAGTTGCGAGCACGATGCTGTCTAGCATGAATAATTTCGTGTAGCATGATATCAGCAAAAACTGTACAAATACGTTCCCAACGGTACTGTCCAATTTTCATAGTTTGGGCATCAGTTGGATAAGCAAGTTGTACTTCGATAAATCGTTTTTTACCGTCTTTATCGTCTCCTGAGTAGTAAACACCGCCCAACCAAAGTTCGCCCTTTTTTACTGGTTTGAATTTGGCACTAGTTACTTTAACCGGAAGATGTTGTTTGATGTGTTTAGCCATGATCTTACAAACTTGGCCAATAGGAAGCCTTTTGCCAACAAGCTCTGATTTAAGCTCGTATAGCATTGAGTACAGCGTAGCGCGATCCAACAAGGACCAGTTAAAAGCCTCACGGGCCATAGCACACTCCTAGACATAGCTATTTATAGTGTACTACGGCTTTCCATTATATACGCACTTTATGGGCGTTTTGTAACAATTTCGTCAATCAAACCAAAATCTAGTGCTTCTTGGGCACTCATAAAGTTATCCCGTTCCATAGCTTGGTAAAACTCTTCAAAAGTTTTACCCTTGCTATTATGGTTAACATATAGTTGGGTTAGATTTTGCTTCATTTTCAGGATCTCTTTTACTTGGATTTCCATATCTGTAGCTTGTCCGCCAGCACCACCGCTTGGCTGATGAATCATGTGACGAGCATTTGGAAGCATTTTGCGTTTGCCAGGCGCTCCAGCAGTAGCCAGCAAACTACCCATACTACAGGCTTGACCCATTACAATAGTCGAAACATCGGGCTTAATAAATTGTATAGTGTCGTATATAGCCATGCCAGCAGTAACAACGCCCCCAGGGGAATTAATAAAGAAATTAATGTCTTCATTACCTTGACTCTCCAAAAATAGTAGTTGTGCTACAATTAAACTAGCTGAATGCTCGTTTACATCTGTGTCCAACATAACAATACGGTCCTTGAGCAAGCGACTGTAAATGTCATAACTACGTTCTCCACGAGCTTCTTGCTCGATTACCATTGGTACTAAATTTGGCATCTTAATCCTTTATTTTATAAATTTCGTGAACACTTTGAAATGGTGCTTTATAAACCGAAAACATAACTGCATCATGCAGAGTTAAAAATTTTTTCGATTTTAAAGATCCAAGTAACCAATATTTTACTTTATACATTTTTCTTTATAAATTGAGCCAATTCCGGCTTACGCCAGCCATCGGGCTTCAATACCTTACCGTCTTCTCTTTTAACTACTTTACCAGTTTTTTTATCAATTTTAGCAAAGTTAGTCATCATAACTTCTTTCCATGCGCCTTCGATATCTGCACCCATGCTATGTGCGGCACCAATCGTGACAACTAAAATATCTGTTAGTGCATCTACAATTTCTTCTGGATCGCAATCTTTAATAGCTACTTTAAGTTCGCCAAACTCTTCTTCGATCAAATTAACATACAAATTGAATTGCTCAACATTCCAATTGTCTGTTGTTTGATCACAGGCTTTCATAAATTTTTCTTGGTCTCTAAATGGATTCATGGTACTCTCTTGATTATGATCTTGCTAATTTTATGTTTAAGTATGCCAAACCGCCGCTAATTAACGCCCATAAATAAT